>WNFZ01000683.1_pt1 | contig 32971 bp, 30 predicted proteins | sample 5400081 | NCBI WGS metagenome assembly WNFZ01 (sample SAMN13153365, study PRJNA577476) | soil metagenome | isolation source: 80 cm soil or saprolite under grassland replicate 1 | place: USA:California | collected 2016-06-15 | reverse complement strand
AAGAACGATTGGAAGCCTATCGCAGAGTGCAGGCATATCTTGCAAATCCACGCCAGATGGTTGGTCAATTCGCAGCAGAGATGGAAGCCGCCGCATCCGAAATCCGAAGCGCTCGTGAGCGAGTCCGCAAAGTGGTCCTGCCTGATAAGATTGCCAACCCTGCCATCCATTTAGTGCAGCAAATGGGAATCGATTCCTTGCGTGCCGAGATCACCTGGTTTGAATCTGCCCGCGCTTATACAGCCGCCGATGGACGTGACGAAGTTACAACCGATGACCTGAAAGCAGTTGCGCCGATGGCATTGCGCTTACGTCGTTCGCAATTCATGAATGAATATTTCAAGGGACAGGTTGGTGAAGAAAAAGAATTATCTTCACTGCTGAGCAGTTTCAGCAGGAAACCGGCATCAGGTAAGCGAACATCCAAGAAAAAATGAATCAACAAAGTATTCCAAATCCTGCCTATCGTATCGAAACAGAACGATTGGTCGTGCGCTGCTACAATCCATCGGATGTGCAGATGTTAGCCGATGCAGTTCAAGCAAGCATTGAACATTTAAAGCCTTGGATGCCGTGGGTCTACGCAGAGCCTGAACCGTTGCACGTGAAGGTAGATCGGCTGAAAAGATTTCGCGGCCAATTTGATTTAGGCGAAGATTACATCTACGGCATTTTTGATAAAGAGGAAACGCGATTGCTCGGAGGAACCGGTCTTCACACGAGGATTGGCGAAGAGCAATTGGAAATCGGGTACTGGATTCACAAAGACTTTATCAACCAGGGTTTAGTGACAGAATCGACAGCGGCGTTGGTTAAAGTTGCGTTTGAGATCATTCATATTCATCGGCTGGAAATCCATTGTGACCCAGGCAATTTTGCATCGGCATCAATCCCACGCAAATTAGGTTTTACACATGAAGGCACTTTGCGTGCAAAAACACGTTTCCTGGATCGTTGGAGCGATTCAATGGTTTGGGCATTGCTTGATGCAGAATATCCAACCAGCCCATCCTGCAAGGCAAGCATCAAGGTATTCGACGCGAGCAGCAAACCGTTGTTATGAATTCCCTTTTCAAAAGACTTTTTGAAAAACCAATCTTCATATTATTAGCCGTCAATATCATGGTCGGCTTATTTATTTTTCGCGACTTCGGTTACTCGTGGGATGAACCGCTCTTTTATGATTATGGTAATGCGCTTGGATATGCCTACTCGCCACATGAATGGTTCAGTGGTCACTTCGATTTAAACAACTCCTACGGATCCAGCGGAGATGATCATAAGACGCGAGGTCCTGCCTATTTGCTTTTATCGCGCGAACCTGTTTATTTTTTGGAAGCATTCGGTCTGGACCAAGCCTCTGCCTGGCATCTGCTTAATTTTCTTTTCTTTCAGCTTGGCGTTTATTTCCTTTATCGCCTGGCGACGCGCTGGATGAAACCATACGCTGCGCTTGCCGCTTCCGCATTATTTGCATGGCAACCAATGCTATGGGGACATGCATTCATCAATCCCAAAGATCCTCCCTTTCTTACTTTTTTCCTTGCATCGGTATGTCTCGGATTCGAAATGGTTGACAAGCTCAATGAAGGTAAAAAACTATCAACTATCATTGTCCCAGCAATCGTTTTAGGAATCGCAACATCCATCCGCGTGTTAGGACCATTGGCGGGAATGTTAGTTTTCGTTTATTTCCTCTTTGTCATTGCTCGAAATAAAAATCTCCGCGCATCCGTGACTCCCCCGGCACCACCCGTGATTTGCTCAGCAAATCAGGCAGGTGCGTGGCTGAAATTTCTCATCTACGGAATTATTGCTATTTTCATCATGTTCGTCACGTGGCCCTATTTATGGGAAAGCCCCATCGCGCGCTTCTTGGATGTTTTCCGCTTCATGTCTGATAACCCGACCAATTTATCTGTGCTCTTCGGCGGGCAAGTTTATCGAGCGAGCGAACTACCGCGCAGATACCTGCCCGTCCTTCTCACGACAACGCTAACAGAACCGGTTTGGTTCCTCTTTTTCGCTGGATTGATCATTGGCTACTGGAAACTGATTACTGGAAACTTAAGTCAAAAAACTAATAAGCTCGTGACACTCACGCTTACATTATCCTGGTTTCTTTTCTTATTGGCATACGTACTTATCCGCAAGCCAGCGCTGTATGACGGTATGCGACATTTCCTTTTCATCTTGCCACCCATATTTATTTTTACCGGGTTTGCCTTTGAATTGCTTATAAAAAGAGTCGAAACTTATTGGCTATCCGCAATCTTTATTTTTTTCATACTCTTGCCAGGAATTTTTGGAATTGCTCGATTGCATCCGTATGAATATACATATTACAATTCCATCATCGGTGGCACCGACGGCGCATTTCGAAAGTACGAAACGGATTACTGGCTCACCTGCTATAAACAGGCTGTTGAACAACTCAATACAATTCATGACCCAATAAATTTATTTGTTCATCGCGAAGCATATATCGCGGCGTATTATGCGAACAACAACATCAACGTGCGCGATTTACGCGGTGCCGGGGGAGAAGTCGTGAGTGGAGATTACGTTTTGGTAAATACCCGAACGAACGAAGATCGGCACATTTTGAAAGACGTCTCTCCCCTATTGCAAATCAGGCGCGGCAACGCGCTATTCTGTGAAATAAAGAGAGTCCCATGACTACACATAAAGAACGAATGCAAGCCGCGATCAAAGGCGAGACTGTGGATCGTCCGCCGGTTGCGTTATGGCGTCATTTCCCTGTTGACGATCAATCCCCACAAGCGCTTGCCGAAGCACATCTGCATTACCAGGGAAACTATGATTTCGATTTGGTCAAAGTCACGCCTGCATCCTCTTTCTGTTTGAAAGATTGGGGCGTGGAGGATGAATGGGTCGGCGATACAGAAGGGACTCGACGCTATACCAGGCGCGTGATCTCCAATCCGCGAGATTGGGAATCCCTGACCGTCCTGGAGCCGACCGCTCCGCATCTCGCAGCGCAATTGGAATGTCTCCGTTATATTCGCGCCGCCCTCCGCCCAGACACTCCCGTGCTCCAAACGATCTTCAGTCCTCTGGCACAGGCGAAAAATCTGGCGGGCAATGATCTATTGTTGGAACATCTCCGCCATCACCCCAGTGCAGTCATGAAAGGATTGAAAGCGATTGCCGAAACGACGCGTCGTTTTGTCGAAGCTGCCCTCGCCACAGGTATTGACGGAATCTTTTACGCGGTCCAACACGCGCAGAGACAATTTCTCAGCTACGAGGAATATAAAGTATTTGGCTTGATCTTTGATCGGGAAACGATAGAACCTGCACAGAATCTTTGGTGCAACATGCTGCATCTGCATGGACAGGAAGTCCACTTCCAATTGGCAAATGATCTCCCCTTTCAAATCGTGAATTGGCATGACCGCGAATCCTATCCATCGTTGACCGAAGCGCAGCATCTTTTCCGAGGTGTGATGTGTGGTGGCATGAGGCAGGATACTCTTGTTTATCAGGATCGCGCCCATGTTCAAAATGAAGCAGCAGATGCACTCGAGCAAACAGACGGCAAACGCTTCCTGCTGGGAACAGGATGTGTCGTTCCGATCATCGCCTCGCATGGGAACATCCTTACCGCACGAAAGAGTGTGGAATGACTCTACGCGTCATCGCGGGAAAAGCCAAAGGGCGTAAATTGAAATCTGTTCCCGGCGATACAACCCGCCCTGTAACAGACCGCGTTAAAGAAGCGCTGTTCAATATCCTCGCCGGTGATGTGATCGACTCGCGCTGGTGGGACCTCTTTGCAGGCACAGGCGCGATCGGCATCGAAGCATTGAGCCGTGGCGCGGTATTTGTCCGGTTTACAGATTCAAATCGAGCGCCGATTGAAACGATAAAATTCAATGTTGATCACTGCGGCTTTACCAGGCAGGCAGAAATACATAGGGGCGACGCTTTCACTTTTCTGTCGAAAGGCGCCGATGCAAAGTTTGAATACATTTATATTGCGCCACCGCAATATTTTGAAATGTGGGAAAAAGCTATTGAATTGGTCGATGAAGATATGAATTGGCTAAGTGAAGATGGCTGGGTAATCGTACAAATCGATCCGAGGGAATATAAAAGTTTGCCGCTTGAAAATTTGGTTGAAATCGAGCAGCGCAAATATGGAAGTACGATGTTGATATTTTATGAAAGAAAAGCACTTGCCAATAACGGCTAATCATTTCCACGGGGCAACGATCAACGCGTTATTATCCTCCGCCGAATGACGGAGATAGGGCAAACCCCAAGCGCTAGAAATCGTCTTGAGCAATGAGTAATGTGTGTATGGGGTTTCATCCTGAAAATTATTTTTGACAAGCGGAGATATCAGAACCACGGGAACCCGCCCGCCAGCACTTGGGGGCAAGCCGCAACAGGAATGGTTGCCCTGGCCCTCATCCCAAGTTAGAACAATCAAATAATTTGGTCCCTGCTTATCGAGCGCGGGGACAAGTTGCGTGAGCATGTTACCAAGCCACTGATCGGTGACGCTGAGTGGGCAACTATGCGCGTCGTTGCATTCATTGGGCGTAATGAAAATAAAATTCGGAAGCGTACTCGCATCGATATCCGCTTGAAGCGCCACAAGCGGAACAACGCTTTGATCACAGCGTGAGGCATTCAAACGAATAGCATCAAAGTAAACAAACGGATTGTGCTTCTGAACATAATTCGCCTTATCACCTAAGAAACAAGATTCTGGCATGTCCTCTTGGTAGGTTTTCCAAGTACGACCACTTGCTTCAATAAGATCAGGCAAACTGGGAGCAGAGACAAAACAGGTATTGCAGTCCGAAGTGATTCCAAATGTGTCGCCACCGATCATCGCCAAATAATTCGGAAGGCTGGGATGTCTCACAGCATAGAACTGGGTAAGCAAGGTATAGTCGTTGGCAAGCCTATTGAAATTCGGCATATCCGAATTTCCAATGACTGTGCCATATTCCTTGTTTTCGAAAACGATTATGACAATGTGATCAAAGCTGGGAATAAGGGGTTCGGGAGTTGATATTGTAGTGAGGGTCGGTGTAAGTGTAGGTGCGGCAGTGAGCGTGATTGTAGGTGCCAATGTAAGGGTAGACACAGGCGTAGCTATTGGTACCGGCGGGACCGTTCCGCAGGCAGCCAGCAAAACCAAAACTAGAATACCAAGTCCAATTCGCTTCATACAAGTTAGTTCTCCAAAAGATATATCCCTTCGGGTGTATGATATTGTCTATGACACGAAACTTACACCCGTGGAATTTGGAACCGAGTGAAGCCGCGCAGCTTCAGAAAGAATTGCGCGAGCAGCTCGTTTTAACATGGGATAACAGAGTGGTAAACACAATCGGCGGTGTGGATGTCAGTATTAAGCCCGAAATCGCTCGTGCTGCCATCGTTGTGATTCGCTTCCCGGACCTGACGCCCATCGAAGGAGTGACTGCCGATGCCCCTTTAGTGTTTCCTTATATTCCCGGTCTGCTGTCCTTCCGTGAGGGACCGGCGGTTCTAGCGGCGTGGGAAAAGCTGAAACATAAACCTGACTTGCTGATGTTCGATGGACAGGGTATTGCACACCCGCGCGGGATTGGGATCGCTTCTCAGATGGGATTGTGGCTCGAGCGTCCGACGATCGGCGTCGCGAAATCCAGATTATATGGGACGCATGAGGAGGTCGGACCGAATCGCGGCGATCATGTAAAGCTGTTGGACCGTAAAGGAAACGTGATCGGCACTGTCATCCGCTTACGTGAGAAAACGAATCCACTTTATATTTCGCCCGGTCATCTGATCGATGTGAAACATGCCACCGAATTTGTTTTGGCTTGTGCGGCGGGATATCGCCTGCCAGAACCAACGCGTTGGGCACACAAAGTGGCGGGCGGAGAAAAGTTGCCAGGGTCCAGCGATGGGCAACCACGCTTATTTTGATAATTGATTCACTTTGATGTTTGTATGGACGCGGTTTTTGTTGTATCATAAACGGAAACAATTTGCAATTCAGCGAGGTGACCATGGAGCTCCAAGCCGTCAAGATCGAAAAACCGGAGGCGACTAATTTTATTCTTGGGCAATCTCATTTCATCAAAACCGTGGAGGATATTCATGAGGCAGTTGTCACAAACGTGCCAGGGGTCAAATTCGGATTGGCGTTTTGTGAAGCGTCAGGTAAATGTCTGATTCGCTGGTCTGGCACCGATGATGAGATGATCGATTTGGCAAAGAAGAATGCCCAGGCGATCGGTGCGGGGCACTCCTTCATCCTGTTCCTGGGAGAAGGTTTTTATCCCATCAATATTTTGAACACGATCAAAAATGTGCCGGAGGTGGCGCGCATCTTCTGTGCGACGGCGAATCCTGTCGAAGTGATCGTCGCCCAAACGGAGCAGGGACGCGGCATCCTGGGTGTGATCGATGGTTCTTCACCTAAAGGCGTGGAGGATGAAGAGGGAATTACCTGGCGTAAGGATTTCCTGCGCATGATTGGTTACAAAGCAAAATAAGCTGCATTTTGCTTATAATTCATTTTGATCCACAATTCCTGTTTTTGGACATGCTAGAATGATGCAATTCACATCCCCTGATACATTGTCTTTTGCTGTAAGATCCACCCGTCAAGCCAGCCCAGCGGTCTTAATTGGCTGGGTGGGTCACTGCGACAACCAATCCATATGGAGTTAGCCGAATAATGACAACCCAGCGTGCTCCCTCCCGTATCATTCCCAGAGCGTTCCCTGGCATCAAGCCGAACGAGATTGAAGACCTGATCGCCAACAGCCGCGTTTGCTCTTATACACCAGGAACGATCCTTTGCCACGAAAATGCAACCGAGGATCGTTTCTACATGATTTTGGAGGGCGAGGCCGAAGTCACAAAGAATATCAATAACAGCGAAGTACGGCTGCTTAAGACACTTACACCGGGCGACTTCTTTGGGGAGATGGCATTGATTCATAATGCACCGCGTGCTGCAACGGTCACGGTCAAAACAACGATGACTACTCTCGAACTCGATAAGGCTTCCTTCAACCGCGCTTTGCATAACAGCAGCAGCATTGCCATGGCGATGGTAAGCGAGATCAGCAATCGATTGCGGCAAAATGATCAAATGGCAGTGGATGATCTGCGTATGCGGGCGAGTGAGTTGGCGGAGGCTTATCAAAAACTAGCCGAGCAGGAATTGGCACGCCGCGAATTCCTGACCAACATTGCCCATGAACTGCGCACACCACTCATGGTCGCAAGCGGATATCTCCAAATGTTGGAAAAAGGTATCATGAGCGGCGATCAACTCCAGCCTGGGATCGAAACGGTTGCGCGCAATATCCAACAGATCAATGCCCTCGTCAACGATATCCTGTTCCTGCAAGAGATGGACCTTGTCCTGCCCGATTTTCAAGCCGTGGACATGAATGATATTGCCCGGATGGTTGTGGAACAATATGCCGAAAAAGGAAAAGAGCATGAGGTAAATCTACAGCTCAAACAAAGTATCGGCTTGCCCCGGGTTTCTGGGGACTCCAAATCTCTTGAGCGGGCGCTAATGGCAATTGTGGATAATGCCATCAAGTTCAGCCCGAAAGGTGGGGATGTCGAGATCCGCCTCAGCACCAAAGGAGATAAAGTTTTCGTTGCGGTCGAGGATCATGGCATTGGCATTCCGAAAGAAGACCTGCCGCGCGTCTTCGACCGTTTTTATCATCTTGAACGAAGTGGAGATGATCTCTTCGGTGGCATCGGTTTGGGTTTATCGATCACTCGCCAGGTGATAGAGCAGCATCAAGGCTCGTTGGATGTCGTCAGTGAACCTGGCAGCGGAAGCACATTTACGTTAACGCTCAAGAAATGGTGATAAGGAGACATTTAGAGATATGAACTGGAAAATTGTTTTTAGAAATATCAGTATAGTATTTCTCTTCATTTTTGTTACGGCGTGTTCGACAGCAAAAACTACGCCGACATCCGCCCCTATTGCAACACAGGCATCGGTTAGCACAGAGGCGCCAACTGCGGCCGCCACAGAGGCTCCGAAAAGTTCCACGAATACTACATCAGATGGACAGTGTTCAAATCAGTATTATCCTGTCCGCCAAGGCGCCACGTGGAGTTATTTAAGCACTGGTAGCCCGGCAGGAAATTTCAGCTATACCGATTCTATTACAGCCGTTGGCGCGGATGGTTTCACCCTCACATCGCAATTTAAAGATCTCACTCGAACACAGGAGTGGGCTTGCAAGCCAGAAGGCTTGGTTGCGCTTCAACTTGGCGGTGGCGCACTCACATCCCAGAATTTGAAACTGCAAGTGGATACACAAAACGCAAGTGGTGTGACCTATCCTGCAAAGATCAATGCAGGTGACGAATGGGACTATGCGCTCGACTTTACAGGCAAAATGGATGTTGCCGGAAATTCCGGCGACGCAAACGGAAATGATAAGGTTCACTTCAAAGCGCTCGGCGTAGAGAGTGTTAGCGTTCCCGTCGGAATGTTTGATGCGATGAAAATTCAGGTGGATACCACTCTCAACATAACCGTGAATATCAATGGATTAAGTGTTCCGGTTGTATTCACGAGTTCTTATACGCACTGGTATGCGCCCAACGTGGGAGAAGTCAAAGCCAGCGGTACAGGCAGCATTGCAACGCAATCGTTTTCAGAGACAATTGAGTTGCAATCATATAACGTTCCATAAATATTGAACCGTGCGAAGTATTCAAGCCTTCGCACGGTTTTGTTTTATTCTGCAAATTTTACGATCAATTTTCCCTGTTCATCATAATAGGACCGCGCACTGAAAGGAACATCGCCGCGTTTCATCGCGTGGATTTTGGGTAACAACACGGGCAAATCTTCCACTACGGGCAATTGATGGATCAATTCATACTCCACCCATTCGGCGCTTCCTTCCGCCGATGGAACGGGCTCGCCATCCATGCATTCCCCGCTAAAAATATACAAGCCAATTCCCATCTCGCCCGCATCGACGATCAGTGTGCCACACAACCATAAATCCCCGGCAAGGCCCGTCTCTTCGAGCAACTCGCGCTTCGCAGCCGATAAGGCATCTTCACCTCTTTCAATGTGACCGCCGAGTCCATTATACTTATTTGCCCATAGACGTTTGGTTGGCGCGCCTTTAAGTAGCAAATAGGCATCCCTGCGGCGCAAAAATATCGCAGTACGCGGAGTAATTGCATAACGATCTTTGCTAACGCCTTGGTCTGATTGAGGCATAGGGTTTCTAAAATTACGATAAATAAGCGTGGTTATATGATTACTTTACGTGAATGATTATACAGCCGTAAGGCAACTATCAAATAGGAGCTTAACTAAGTGAATTTAGCTAAAAGGAAATAATAATGGTGCAGTTATGAATTTTATATCGAGCTTATTTCAACGCAAGAGCAAGGTTGGTCAAGCACCGAGTTTAGCAGCTGGACTGAATATGTGATGTGTTTTTTCAGTGGAGTTCTTTTAACCAACGGTCTCGCACACTTCAGCCATGGAATTTCTGGCGAGCAATTCCCCGCACCATTTGGTTATGCCTTGGGAAACCGGTTTCCCACTTTCTAATGTGCTCTGGGGATTCCTCAGTTTAGTGTTGGGGTACAGCCTTTTTGTCAAAAATAAGATATTCAACCAAAGCTTATCAGGGAAAGTTATTTTCTTTGCGGGTGTTTTGGGGATGGGCATATTTTTATCCTATGTTTTCTCCCGTTAATTTGACAAGTAATTGAAAGACTAGTTTTCTTGCTTGGAAAAGTAAGGGGTTCGGCGAATGCACATAAATAAAAAGCAGGATTGGTCGATTGCCAATCCTTCTTTCATTACATCGAATTAAGCGATGCTATAATTTTCAAAATGTAGATACCCAAATAAAGCCGAGATGAGCCTTGCCTAACGCATAGATTACTCACTAAAACGCCTAACATATTCTTATGCATTTCCACGCCAGGCATCATAAAGAAGCAGACAGGAATTCTATTACCATGACAACGAAGCTTGCACCAGATAGGATTTGGACACTTACTATCCTTCTTTTTCTCTGTCTCATCTATCCACCCCTCATTATTTCTAAATCTGTCACCACCGGCAGTTTCATTCAAGGAGATTGTTATTATTACCGTGCAGTCATTGATTCCTTATTGCAGGACGGTGACCTTCTACTGGCAAATAATGTGGCTGCGGATCCTTTAAATGGCTACCTTGCCGTTGGTCGAGAAGGTCTTGTTCCAAAGCATCCGATCATCATGTCTTTGGTCTCGATGCCATTTTATGTCCTGTTTGAAACTCCCGGTTTACTGCTTTTCAACGTTCTAGATAGCATTATCCTGATATTCCTGATCTTCAAACTTAACTGCTTGTTCTACGATCAGAGTGTTGCTTTAATTACAACACTCCTTTACGCAACTGGCACTCTGTTCCTCGATTACGTGTACAACTATTCCCCTGATATATTTTCAACTGTGTTACTTTTGGGCGGACTGTATCTCGTGTTGCGTGAGAGATATTACATAGGTGCTCTTCTACTTGGTTTGTCGATCTTCGCGAAATTACCAAATGCTCTGCTCGCCGCAATCATACTTTTGTATGCCGGTATCGCCATCCTGCGAGGAAACATCAGTCATGAGAAGAAACGCTTCGCGAACAAATGGACAATCATTGTTACAACAGCAGTTATTTTCTTAATATCGCTTGTCCCATTTGCCTACACTGATTATTTACTGTTTGGCTCGCCAGTCGTGACAGGATATCAACGAATGGCTGAAGCGGGCCCCAATGGCGAGGTGATATCAGTAAACCATGCTGATGAATTCAACCAGCCTCTGCTCAAGGGTGTCTACCAATCGCTATTTGACTTTCGCAATGGCATCCTATTGACGAATCCGGTTCTAGCCCTGGCTTTCTTGGGTTTATTTTGGATCAGAAAGATTAAGTCACAAGACAAAATTGTTTTGATCTTAATTCTCTGTCTCGTTCAATTTATCTTCTTCGCCAAATATGATGACTGGTCTACGAGTCATTTCAGCAATCGATTCCTGATGACCTTCGTTGCTCTCTCATCTGTTTTCACAAGCAGCTTCATAAGCTATCTCAGCGACAAATATTTATTCCATCCTACTAAACAGGATATTGTTGTTGAAGTGTAGGATTTAAATTCGCTTCTAATTGACCAAACGGCTGCCAAATTCAGAAAACAAAAAGAAGGATTGCTTTTCATTGGCAATCCTTCTTTTAGCTTCCACTAAGCCTATGCTATCGCGATGCTTTCGTCCAAATAAACATCCTGAATGGTATTCAGCAGTTTCACGCCTTCTGCCATCGGGCGCTGGAAGGCTTTACGTCCGGAGATGAGGCCCTGTCCACCGGCGCGCTTGTTGATCACAGCTGTCGCGGCAGCTTCACCGAAGTCATTGCTGCCAGAAGCGCCACCGCTGTTGATGAGACCGACACGTCCCATGTAACAGTTCGCGACCTGATAGCGGCATAGATCAATCGGGTGATCACTGGAAAGTTCGCTGTACATACGCTTGTCGAGTTTGCCGTATGAGCTGTCGCCGGTGTTCAAGGCAAGGAAACCACCATTGTTCTCGGGAAGTTTCTGCTTGATGATATCGGCTTCGAGCGTGACGCCGAGGTGATTCGCCTGACCGGTCAGATCTGCGGAAACGTGATAATCCTTATCCTTCTTGAAGGCGGGATTGCGCAAGTAGCACCAGAGCACAGTTGCCATACCGAGTTCATGGGCAAGCGCAAAGGCTTGGGCAATCTCGATCAGTTCGCGATGTGAGTCATCGGATCCGAAATAGATCGTGGCACCAATCGCAGCTGCGCCCATTTCATATGCCTGCTTAACCATCCCGAACAGAATTTGTTCGAAGCTGTTGGGATAAGTCAAAAGTTCATTATGATTGATCTTCACAAGGAACGGAATCTTGTGGGCGTACTTACGCGACATGACTCCCAGCACACCAAATGTGGAAGCAACCGCATTGCAGCCGCCTTCGATCGCCAGCTTGATGATGTTCTCCGGGTCAAAGTAATCGGGATTCTTCGCAAAGCTCGCGCCACCAGAATGCTCAATGCCCTGATCCACAGGCAAAATTGACATATAGCCCGTCCCCGCCAGGCGACCGTTGTTATACATCCAGGAAAGGTTGCCAAGCACGCGGTTATTGCGGTCCGACTGCATCCAGATGCGGTCTACAAAATCGGGGCCTGGGAGATGCAAACGTTCCTTGGGAATCTTGGGTGAGTTGAAGCCCAAAAGCGAGTCTGCCTTTTCTCCCAACAAAGATTGGATATCGGTGGTCATTTCAAGTGTCATATTGTTCCTCCTGTCCAGCACGTCGTGTGCTTCGGACGATTTGAATTCATTTCAACGAGAAAAGCTCATTGGAATTGTCTAAGAGTTTTTTGATATTATAACCCTCAACCAGAAAAGCCTTGCGAAGGTTTTTGGTACACAGATTTTGGGGTCTCGAAATCAACCTTCGCAAGGCTGACAAAATAAGGAAATATGTTTTCTTGATGCAATGCCTTAACTACGGCTATAATGGTCACTGCGACTAAATATAGAAGCACTCGTATATATTCGTAGCGCTATAACGCCATCTTCGCTACGCTTCGATCTCGCCCACAGTCATTGCGGGATTTCCGCTGCACTACAACAGGAGACACAAATGGACCAATTTTTTGAAAAAGTAACCAACCAGCAGGATCCGTTCAAAAAGCTGATCTCGTATATTCCCGGCTTTGGCGGATACGTGAACCGACAGAATCGCCGCGACGCAGATAAGCTCCTGCGCGATACGGTCGCGCGCCGCTTTGAAGAACAGTGGAGACGCGCTTCACAGATCCAAACTGACATGGTCAGCAATGGACAAATCGCACTCGTGGATGACATGGAGAAAGCCGCCATCCAGCTGCGGACCTTTGTCGACAAGATTTCCACTGCCCCGCGCGGCTACTCAGGCTTGTTCGATGCAGTCAAGATCAATGAGACTGAACTGCAGGCGATCTACCAATTCGACGCCGCATTCTTTGATCTCGCGGAACAGATTGCCCACGCCCTCGATAACGTCGAAGCCAGCCTCGGCGACCAGGCAGCCCTTCCCGCCGCGATTCGCAACGTCACCTCGCTGGCACGTATGGCAGTGGAAACTTACAACCGAAGATCAGAAGCTGTCACAGGCTCTGGAAAATAATATTGTAGGGGCACAATATATTGTGCCCCTACGGGTATCTCTATGTGGAACGAATATCTCAACGTAGCAACAATTGAAGAAGCTCTCCAGGCGCTCGCACAGCACGGCGAAAAAGCTCGTATCGTCGCGGGCGCAACTGATTTAATTCTCGAACTCGAACGCGGCGTTCGAAAGGGAATCGAAACCCTCATCGATGTCACTCGCATTCCCAATCTAGATCAGATCACGATTGACGAAGACGATGTGATTCATCTTGGTCCATTGGTAACGCACAATCATTGCGTGGAATCGCGATTGATCCGCGCACGCGCCTATCCATTAGCGCGCGCCGCCTGGGAAGTAGGCGCACCGCAGATCCGCAACCGCGGTACGATTGCTGGCAATCTGATCACAGCATCCCCTGCCAATGATACGATCACGCCACTGATGGCGTTGAATACATCGGTCACGCTCCAATCAACCAAAGGCACGCGCACTGTTTCACTAAAAGAGTTTTACAGGGGCGTGCGCAAAACTGTAATGACCGCCGACGAGATGTTGGTTGACATTTCGTTCCCTGCGATGAATGCCCGCGCCCGCGGCACCTTTATCAAATTGGCATTGCGCCGCGCCCAGGCGATTTCCATTATCGATGCAGCGATCATTCTGGACATGGACGGTAATCGTGTGAAAGCCGCCTCGATCACGCTGGGGGCCGTAGCACCGACGATTATTCACACCCAGGAATCGGAGAAATATCTTGCAGGCAAAAAACTGACTAAGGATGTGATCGAAGAAGCGGCACGCATTACGATGGAATCCTGCAAGCCAATCGACGATATTCGCGGCTCAGCAGTCTATCGTCGCGAGATGGTACGTGTCTGTACCATGCGCGGGCTGAGATCTATTCGTGATGGACAGGAACAAAACGGCATGCCGCCCGAACCAATTTTGTTGTGGGGCAAAGATCATGTAAACGGGAAAGTTCCACAATCAAACCAGTTTCCAACTTCTCCGATTGAAACCACAGTCAACGGCAAAAAATACACCTTCACCAGTGGTCACGACAAAACATTGTTGCGTTTGCTGCGGGAAGAAGGAAACCTGATTGGCACCAAAGAAGGATGTGCCGAAGGAGAATGCGGTGCCTGCACCGTCTTCCTGGATGGCAAAGCCGTGATGGCCTGTCTTGTCCCGGCGCCGCGTGCTCATGGAGCCGAGATCACGACCGTGGAAGGTCTCGCCAGCGACGGCGATCTTCATCCCGTGCAGGAAGCATTCATCGAACACGGCGCTGTTCAGTGTGGATATTGCACTCCCGGCTTTTTGATGTCATCCGCCATGTTGTTGGAGGAGAAATCTAACCCCACTCGCGGCGAGATCGAACAGGCAATCACCGGCAACTTATGTCGTTGCACTGGTTACTATAAAATTGTTCAAGCCATTGAAGATGCAGGCAGCAAAGTCTAGAGGTCAGCATGGGACGATACACTTCATATCAGAGGCGCGAAGCTCCGATCAAGCGAGGGCAGATCCATCCGGTGATGCGCGGCATTGGATGTGTTTTGCTTGCCATCGTGCCGCTCCTTTCCTACGGGACAGCCGTTCTGCTCGTAAATTACGGCACTAAAAAAGGATGGCCCATCCCGCCGAATTGGTTGGGCACACCCAAGCTCTATCCATGGCTATGGAAACTTACTGGCCTGAATACAACCTTGAATTTCCTTACCGCACAGACGAACCTGATGGCGAACATTGTCTTTGCAATCGCTATTGCTGTGGTGATCTTCGGCATCCTGTCGATGTTGTATGGTTTCATGTTCAAGCTGATGGGACCTCCACAATACGGACCGACCGATGCACCTCCTATGCACGTGAAGGTGAAAAGATATAAACGATAATATTTATGCAGGGAAGGGCACTCTCATCAGGGTGCTTCGCGAGCTGCCCTTCCCTAAATTGGATATTGAAACATATGACCATTACTGTTGGAAAATCTCTCCCGCGCGTGGATGCCCTTGGCAAAGTGACAGGTCAAACGCCTTACTCCGGTGACCTATCCATGAAGGGCATGTTATTCATGAAATTATTGTTTGCAGACCGTCCCCATGCGCGCCTCAAATGGATCAAGACCGGGAAAGCGGAAGCAGCGCGTGGTGTTGTTGCAGTCTACACATCGAAGGATGTGCCGCTCAACGAATACGGGTTGCAGTGGCAGGATCAACCGGTCCTTTGTGGACCAATTTCAGAGGGCGGCAAACCTGGCTCGGACGTGGTCCGATTTATGGGGGATCAGGTTGCAGCGGTGGCGGCAAACACTGAAGCGGAAGCCGCTGCGGCGGTGAAATTGATCGAAGTAGGATATGAAGATTTGCCCATACTCACCGATCCCGAAGAAGCCATGAAACCCGATGCGCCGCGCATCCATGAAGAGATCGGTGATTCTAATATTTGTGTCCATTACAAGATCCGCAAAGGGAATGTGGATCAAGCATTTACCAAAGCGGATGCGATTGTCGAGAGCGAGTACCGCACACCGGTGCAGGAACATGCCTATTTGCAACCCGAAGCGGGACTTGCTTACATCGATGAAGAAGGACGCATCACCATCCAATGTGGCGGGCAATGGACTCATGAAGATCAGCACCAGGTGGCGCATGCGCTGAACATGCCCAATGAAAATATTCGCATCATCTATCCTGCAATCGGCGGTGCGTTCGGCGGACGTGAGGATATGTCGGTGCAGATCGTGCTCGCGCTGGCGGCATGGAAGTTGCAGCGTCCGGTCAAGATCATCTGGTCGCGGCAGGAATCGATCATCGGGCACGGCAAACGCCACGCATCGGTCAGCCGCGCAAAATGGGGTGCGACGAAGGATGGCAAGGTCGTCGCGATTGAAAATGTATTGATCGGCGATGGCGGCGCGTATATGTATACATCCAACAAGGTGTTGGGGAATTCTGCCATTACGTCAACCGGACCCTATGCCATTCCGAATGTCAAAACAGATATTTATGGTGTGTACACCAACAATGTTCCCGGTGCGGCATACCGTGGGTTTGGTGCACCGCAAGCCTTGTTCATGGCAGAAATGCAAATGGATAAGCTAGCGGAAAAGCTAGGCCTGGACCCGGTTGAGATTCGTTTGAAGAATGCATTACGGGATGGTGACACGCTGGGCGTGGGCACTCCTTCGCCAAGCCCTGTCAGTGTCGTGAAATGTATTGAGGCGGCGCGGGATCAGTTTGGATGGGACAACTGGGAACGTAGCCGCAAGACTGTGAATCAAAATGGTCAGCCGTCCACCGTCCGTGGTCGGGGCTTCGCCGCAGGATTCAAAAACGTTGGTTTCTCCTTTGGCTATCAGGAGAACTGCTGGGCAAAGATCGAGATTCACGGCAATAGCGAGATCGATCACGTTGTCCTGCATCATGCCGCTGCAGAAGTGGGACAGGGTACACATACTGTCATGGTGCAAATGGCAGCCGAAGCACTCGGTGTTCCATTTGAAAAAGTGAAGTTGATCGCCTCCGATTCGGCGACGATGGGAAACTCCGGTTCCGTCTCCGCTTCGCGCATGACGTTCATGTCTGGCAATGCGATTCGCGGCGCTGCCAAAGTGGCGCTCAAGAAATGGAGCGCGGAAGAGCGCCCGGCGATCGGCGAGTTCAAATATCTCGCGCCGCGCACAAATCAGTTCGATAAAGAGACTGGCTATTCCACACCGAACTTTGCCTATGCATTCGTCGCCCAAGCCGCCGAGGTGGAAGTGGACACAGAAACCGGTCACGTGCGCGTACTTCGCATCACTTCGGCTGATGATGTTGGCAAACCGATCAACCCTGCCCTCGTGGAAGGACAAGTTGAAGGTGCGGTGGTGCAGGCACAAGGCTATGCTGTCCTCGAAGATTACAAGACCAAGGATGGTCGCGTGCTCACCGACCAACTCAGTACCTATCTCATTCCAACGATTTGGGACATCCCGGAAAAAGTGGAAACAGTCTTGGTAGAAGTGCCGGATCCGAATGGTCCGTGGGGAGCGCGGGGTTTAGGTGAATTGCCGTTCCTCGTCGTAGCGCCGCTGATCGGCGCGGCGATCCATGATGCGACCGGTGTTTGGATCAACGAATTTCCATTTACACCGGAACGGGTATTGCGGGCGTTGGGAAAAATCTCGTAAGGGCGAGGCATGCCTCGCCCCTACAACATCATGTTTTCTTTTCGAACTGAAACCAAGGATTTGAATGATGATACCCGCCGGCTCACCGGCGGTTCGTTCGTTCCCCTGAGGGATGGTATGACTCATTATGAATTAGGCAACAACACCAGGGACAATACTGTTGTTCTAGTTCATGGATTCTCCGTCCCCTATTTCATCTATGATCCCACTTTTCACTTTCTAACCCAAAATAATTTTCGGGTTCTGCGTTACGATCTGTTTGGGCGCGGATTTTCCGATCGACCCGATGTGGATTACAACATCGATCTTTTCGTAAGACAACTCTCTGATCTATTGGATGCCCTGCGGATCACGCGCCCCGTCAACCTGGTCGGGCTTTCGATGGGCGGACCTATCACTGCAACGTTTACCGCACGCTACCCAGAGCGTGTGTCAAAACTTGTGCTGATCGATCCCGCAGGTGGACGTTCACTTCCCTATTCTCGAATTCTCAGACTTGTCACCAGTCCATTCACTGGTGAGGCACTGATCAGCCTGTTGGTAGGAAGCAGTGACATCATCCAAAAAATCTCTTCCGGTTTCTTGAAGGAACAGCATATAGACGAAAGTTTTCAGGAACGGTATTTAGTCCAATTGCAGTTCAAGGGATTCAAGCGCGCCATCCTTTCTTCGATCCGAAATCATGCAGTCGACTCATGTATCGATGTTTATCGCAAAGTTGGTAGAATGAATAAACCGGCTTTGTTGTTTTGGGGACGGCATGACACAACGGTTCCACTCCAACAGAGTGAGGATATTTGCGCGGCGATTCCGAATCTTGAATTTCATATCATCGAAGATTGTTCTCACATCCCACACTACGAAAAGCCCGAAGAAACGAATTCTTTGCTTCTGGAATTCCTGAGGAAGTAATGTACGAAAGATTCATATCCTATTTTGCCCACAACAAATACCGACTGACGATATTTTTTCTCCTGGCAGGTGCGACTGTCTTTTCTGTCGCCATCTGGCGTATACGCGCCGATTACAGCAGGACATATCACTATAATTTCTTGATTTGGAATCTTTTCCTAGCCTGGATTCCATTCATCATTTCTTATTTCACGTATATTGTGAGATTGAATCGCAAACAAATTTATTTTGTGATTCCGATGGCTGCTTTAGGGTGGCTGATCTTTTTCCCTAATGCCCCTTACATTCTCACCGACTTTCAACATCTAGCCAGAGTTCAATGGCAGGATTTACCGGTCTGGTATGATGTAATGATGTTGATCTGGTTTGCATTCACGGGGTTGCTGCTCGGCATTGTCTCGTTATTTCTCATGCAGGAAATTGTGCGCCGTGAATTTGGTCGCTGGGTCGGTTGGGGATTTGTCGCTGTTGTAGCGGGTCTGACGAGTGTGGGAGTTTATGCAGGTCGTTTTCTGCGCTTCAACTCCTGGGATATCTTTAGTAATCCAAAGAATTTGACGCTTTATGCAATTCGGAGCGCTCAAGAATCAGGTTTACGATCCATTGGATTCGTGACCTTATTTACCGCTTTCTTTTTGTTTTTATATATTACACTTTACGCGTTTGGGCATTTGCTGACGGAACGACAGAAGAATGAACCCATGTAGGTAAGGGCGACCCGCCACGGTCCAATATTGACGCGAGCCTGCAGGTCTGATCCAGTCCGCCCTGCTGCATCTAAGGACATTGAAGGGACGCCGCTACTCTTGGAGGATTAGTTGTGAACAAAGAAGACATCTTCACCCTCTACAAATATAATCAATGGGCAAATGCAAAGATTTTGAATTCTGCTGCCAACATCACCCGGCAACAATTCCTTGCGGATGCATTGTTTCCGCACGGCGGGCTGCGCGGTACGCTTGTCCACATCCTATTTGCGCAATGGATCTGGCGCAATCGCTGGGAAGGCAATTCGCCGACATATCGCCTCCAACCTGAGGAATTCCCAACATTTGCATCCTTTCATGAGCGTTGGATGGAAGAAGACAATTTGCTAACGCAATTTGTGGAAAACCTCACCGATGAAAGATTGAACGCGGTCATAGATTATAAAAATACAAAAGGTTCACCCAAACAGCAAGTGTTATGGAAGATGATGGCACATGTTGTTAATCACGGAACACAGCATCGTGCCGAAGCCGCCGCAATGCTGACGGATTTTGGTTGCTCTCCTGGTGATGTGGATATGATTTATTTCCTGGATGAATAATGGGCGAGACGCTTCGCAGCCTCGCCCCTACAAATATATGCAAAATATTTCTAGCTATTTCTACCGTCATCGTTACAGCCTTGCCGTTTTTGTGTTACTCAACCTAGCATGTTTCATTTGTATTGTGCTTGTGGCGGCACGCGTCGCCTATAGCAACACAGGGCACCAGCTTGGGCTCATTTGGAATCTGTTTCTCGCCTGGATTCCCTTCATGCTGGCATACTTTGCTCATGCATTTTCCTGGCGGCGTGCAACGTTATATCTCATGATTCCGGTGGTCGCGTTCCTGTGGCTGATTTTCTTTCCCAACGCGCCTTATATGCTGACCGATCTCCAGGACCTTGCGCGCCGCGCTGCAGATGCTCCACTTTGGTATGATGTGATCATTGTCGTCTGGTGTTCGTGGACAGGCACACTGCTGGGAGTCATTTCTCTGTATTTGATGCAGGATATCATCATCCGTACATTTGGGCGTGCAACCGGCTGGATATTCATTTTTGTGATCGCTGGCCTTTCAAGTTTCGGCATGTATCTCGGCCGTTTCATCCGCTTGAATTCCTGGGATATCCTTCAGAACCCAACAGAGACGGCACAACAAATCCTTGGTTTAGTGATCGACCCCAGTAGAAGGCTGGCAGCCTTTACTCTGCTGTACACAGTCTTTTTCCTCTTCATCTTCCTGCTGTTGTATTCATTCAGCCATATGCTGCGTGAACAATCCTCCGTCATCGAGCAAGTTTCCCAACCCAACCATGTCACCAAATAAATCTTTGATCCTTTTACGTGGTGGTGGCGATCTTGCTTCAGGTGTCGCCTTGCGATTACATCGCTCCGGTTTCAAAGTAGTCATCAGCGAACTGGAACAGCCTCTCGCCGTGCGGCGTTCTGTCTCATTTGCACAGGCTGTCTTTGAAGGGCAGCACAGCGTCGAAGATGTGACGGCGCGTCTCGTGGAACGGGATCGAATTTCCACAATCCTTGAGGCGGGCGAGATTCCTGTCATCGTAGATCCAAACGCGGAGATTCTTACAGCGCTGCCATTCCTGGTCGTGATCGACGCGAGATTAACGAAGCATCCCCCTTCTCCCCTTCCCCTATCCCCTGCTCTTTATATCGGCCTCGGGCCCGGATTCCACGCGGGAAAGGATTGCAACGCCGTGATCGAAACCCGCCGCAGTCATACACTGGGACGCGTCTACTGGCAGGGAACTACACAGGCAGATTCGGGTCAGCCCGAAGGGGATCCGCGCCGCGTATTGCGAGCGCCCAGCAACGGGATCTTCATCGGTCGCAAGAAGATTGGTGAGCACTGTGAAATTGGTGAAGTTCTCGCTGAGATGGAATCGCCCATCGAAAATCATAAGTCTGAAATTGTAAATCAGGTTAGTGGCGTATTGCGTGGACTCTTACACGATGGATTGCATATTGCCAAGGGAGTCAAGGTCGGTGATATTGACCCGCGTGATGACCCCAGCGCGTGTTATCTGGTTTCTGATAAGGCGCTATCGATCGGCGGCGGCGTGCTTGAGGCGATTTTGTCGAGGGAAGAGATAAGAGCAAAGATCATCGGGTAGGAGGAGGGGAAATCCATAATACAGCTATTCAAAATTAATAAATGAGTTGCAGGGTTCTTTAAAACGTTGTATCCTTGCGTTAAGATGGCGCTCGAAATCTCCCTTCGGCGGTGGTCGCTTCTTTTACCCCGTTTCATCCAAACCGGGAATGGAGAGCCGCGGAAGGCGCATTTTCTCGGACGCAGAGATGCCACGCCCGTAGAAGGCAAACAGGATCAGGGGCAAAATCAAGATAATCTCCCCAAGAAACCAAATACAGGCAAGTATCGCAGCCTCGATAGCATTACTCTGAGTGAAGTGGAGCATGTGATCGCTCACTTCCGACCGCAGTTGGTCCTCTCTCCTTCGCTGGAGTGGATCGCCCGGAATTATTTCTGCCAGATACCGCTCAAACGCAGAGGAGAAGATCGCCCATCTGTCGTGTTCGGTCGCGTGAAGACATGTTTTCCCAGTGATGGCAACCTGCAAAACATCGAAGAGATGGAAATGGATTTTCCGCGACCTGACGGCGCGCCTGATCTGCTGCATGTCCTTCCGTATGACATTGCCCTGCACAAACCGGTCTATAGTTTTTGCGTGGGCGTGAAGATGTATCTCTCGGAGCAGGAGCAGATGGATTTCGCTCGCTCTGAGAATATCTTCATTGAAAAAGGATTTGCGCCTTTATACAGCACGGGCTATGGTGAGATATTGGACATAAACGAGCAGAACCATGCATCTACGCTGTGGACGTATGTGATCGGCTCCCAATGGTTCTCGTCAATTCCCGATTCGATGCAGCCGGAGATCCGCGAGCAATTGCGCAATCTGGTCCGCTGGAACAAGATCGTATTGAACTATCATCCCAAACGATATTCGTTGCAGCACCTTTCGTTGAATGAAGAACTTGATTTCAATTATGGATTTACCCAGCATTACTTGCTGATGCCGCAAGATACCAATCAAGTATTGATGAAAGTGGACGAATTATTCGGGGAATTGTTCAGGCTCCCAATGGGTTAGTTTTTGCCACGAGGGATACAAGGGAAGGCTAAGGCTTTCCGGAGTTTCGGCTACGGCACAAGATTCTGTCCCGGCGTGGAAAGAATCTTTGTCTCCATAGTGATGAAACTTGCTGACATATGATCTGGTGCAGGTGCCTTGGGACTAGCGCCACCTTTCCATGTCGCCAGCCAGAGAACTAGCACTAAAACAATAAAGGCGATCCGTTTCATTTTCTCTTCTCCTTATTCGCTGTTGGAGATAGGACGCTCCTCGAAAAAGAAAGTTCCAAGAAAGGCTTAGCCACAAAGACTCTGAGAGCACAGAGTTTCTTAACAGTGGCACAACCTTGCGAGCGTCGGCTCGCAAGGTATTAAATACTTTCTCAGAGTTCTCTGCGATCTCTGTAGCTGTGTTTCTTCTATGTTAAAATTTGAACATGCTCAGAAACTTTACTTGGATTCCCATCTATCAGGAATTAGCAAGGGAGTTAATGAGGTGGGACAAACGGCAGGCAGAATTGATTTCCTTTTTGGAAGAATTGCGCACACAGGGTTTTGTCATCACGCCATTGCATGATAAAGACGCCGATGGCGCGCGTTCACTACTAACCGAGATCGATCCGTTTACATTCTTTGGCGTGTTCAATCGGCGTATCACCTATGACCAACGTGTGATGATCCTCCGGCACATCAAAGCGTATTTCAAGCTGCAAAGTGATGTACCTGAAGATTTCGATGGGGTACCGATGCTGACAAATATGCGGTCGTGGTTTTTCTCAGATCATCCCTCGCGGCGCGTAGATGATGTAGCAAAGTTGTGGCGAGTCTTTCAAATGGCACTGGGAGAAAATCCGCTAGAGAATCCCGAGTTCATGCAAGCGTTCGATGAGGCACTGACGGTCAGGCAAACGAACGTGAATCTGACAATGGGATTGTTTTGGATCCGCCCAAATACATTTTTAAGTTTGGATCAGACCAACCGCGCGTATTTGGGTGTACGTTTGCCCGAAAGCGGATTGAATGCTAAATTCTATGCGTCCACGGTACAAGCGGTTGCAGAGGAAGGGAAATCTTTTCCAGAGTTATCCCTCCTTGCCTGGGGTGCAGAGAATGAACGGAAGCGACAAGTCGCCGAATCGAAGGAGGCGGAGTATCGTGCCTGGGGTGGGGTGAATTATTGGCTGGTCGGTGCGTATTGGGATGATAAAGATCCGCCCGACCAAACGCAGCGTTTTTTGGAAGAGGGAATTTGGGAGAACGGTAATCAAAGCCGCATCACAACCGATGTGTTTGCAATGCGCGTCAATGACAAGATCGCGATTAAAGCGGTCTCGACCCAACGCAAGGGATTGCCGTTCGACGCGCGTAATCTCACTGTCTCGCGCATGTCCATCAAGGCGATCGGGACGATTGTCGCAAACCGCAATGATGGGAAGACCGTCGAAGTGGAATGGGATCCCAACTTTCAGGAAAAGGCCTGGTATTTCTTTACGAATCGAAAATCCATTTGGCGCTTGCGAACGGATGGCAGCTACCGCTTCAGAGAGTATGCCGAGCAACTGCGGGATTTCGTCTGGTATGGCAAGGACCAGGATTACGACTCGTTTTTGAAACACGGTCAAAACGGCGGAACCGTTGACGAGGACGCGGACGATGAGAAGAAGACGCACAAACCGTATAGTACCGAGGATTTAATTGCCGCCGGCGCATTCCTGACCGAAGATGACATCAGCCAGATCCTGGCTCGACTGGAATCAAAGAAAGCCATGATCCTGCAGGGACCACCTGGCGTGGGGAAGACGTTCCTGGCGCGCAAACTGGCGTTCGCCTTGATGAAGGAAGTTGACCTCGAGCGGCTGGAAATGGTGCAGTTCCACCAATCGTATTCATATGATGACTTTGTACGCGGCTACCGTCCCCTCGAAAATAAAGGCGGCGCGTTTGGCATACAGAACGGTGTCTTCTACAATTTCGTCCAGAAGGCGATCAATGATCCGGATCGAGAATATGTCTTTATTATCGATGAGATCAACCGCGGCAATCTCAGCCAGATCTTCGGCGAACTGTTGATGCTGATCGAAGCCGATAAACGCGGCCTCGATTTTGCCATGACGTTGATCTATCACAGTCCTGATGAGCCACGTTTTTATGTGCCGCAGAATTTGTATTTAATCGGTTTGATGAACCTTGCGGATCGTTCTTTAGCAATGATGGACTATGCCCTGCGACGACGGTTTGTGTTCGTCACATTGCGTCCGCAGTATGACAGCCCGCAATTTCGGAATTGGTTGTTGGAACGCTCTATGAAACCACAGCTTGTAGATCTGATCGTTTCGCGGATGACAGAACTGAATCGTCAGATCAAGGATGATCCACTGCTTGGCGAGAATTATCAAATTGGACATAGTTACTTTACGCCGCGTGGCGATAACTTTTCATCGCTCGATCTTAACTGGTATCGCAGCATTGTCCGCACGGAGATTGTGCCAGTGCTGAAGGAGTATTGGTTTGATAATCCCAGGAAGGTCGAGGAAACAGAAGCGAGGTTATTAGCCTAACTCCGCGCTGAGCGGAGCGACGAGCGCTTGTCGAGGAGCGCAGTCGAAGCGTGCGCCGTGAGATATTTTTCTTTTAGTGATAATAGAGTTATGAAGTACATTCAGGTTACTCGCTATATCGCCTAACCAAGAGTTGGATTGATATCGCCGCTTCGACTGCGGGTTTCGCAATGAACGCTCAACCCTCCACTCAGCGCGCAATTACTGTTTATGAATAATATGTCCTCTTCTCAAAACCCCATGACCTTTACCGAATACGGTATTCCCATGCGCAATTTGTGGCATATGTTGCTGTATGCCTGGAATGAACCGTCGATGCTGAATCAGATCGGCATGGGAGAGGTCGAAAGCGCTCCGACGCTCGATGCATTGCTTGCGCTGGTGTTAATCAAGTTCATTCAACAACGCATACGCATCGGACTTGGGCAAGGATATGTAGACACATCCAAACGGGTGCGTGCCGTGCGCGGACGCGTACACTTCACATCCAATATGCTAGATCAAGTGATGCAAAACGGCGAAGTAGAATGCGACTTCCAACAATACAGCGTGAATGAGCCGCGCAATCAAATTATCCGCAGCACACTGGCAAGATTAGTCCAGGTGGGAGAATTTGGTGCGGTTGAGAAAGAAGCAGAGGCACTTCGTCATCGTCTGCGCTGGCTGGTGCGCAATCTGGAGGGTGTGGAGTTCGCGGAGCTAAATGCGGAATCGATTCGCAGATTGATTGTCGTTCAAAAAGAGAACGATTACCGTCTGATGTTATCTGTTTGCGAGTTGATCGTCGCTCACCAGATGCCGCTCGAAACAGGAGGGACTCAGCCCCTGCCCCGGGTCGACCGGGATATGCTGATCCTACATCGTCTCTACGAGCGTTTTGTCGCCAACTTTTATCGCTTGCATCTCGAGGGCTGGGAAGTCAATGCGCAAAAACGTCTCGATTGGCATGCGCAGAACGCGAATGAACATCTGCCTTCCATGATCCCCGATTTGATCCTGCAGGAAAAAGAGAGCGGAAAAATCATTATTCTCGATACCAAGTTTACGGCGGGCAGTTTGATTGAAAATCAGTGGGGCAAACCGGTGTATGACTCGGCACATTTGTTTCAGTTGTATGCATACGTACGGTCGCAAGAGGAACTCTCGGCTGGGTATCGAACCGCCGAAGGCATCCTGTTGTATCCGGTTGTGCAGGGGCAGCTTTCCGAAAAAGTCCAATTACAGGATCATGTCATCCGAATTGAAAGTGTCGATCTGGCGGCGAAGTGGGAAGATGTGGAGAAGCATTTGTTAGATGTGATTATAGAGAAGTGATATAGTTCTATCATTATGTCAATCATTCAGAAATTTGATGAACAAAAAAGAGTTGTGTTCGTGGTTTGGGCGGAAACGGTTACAACAGAGGAGTGGTTCGGTTATATTTCGAGGCTGGTATCGAATCAAGCTTGGAGCAGGACGCCATGTTTATTAGTGGATCTATTGCCGGTGCGGGATACATCCTCCATTGGAAATGCAGAGATAGATCGGGCGACGGAGATTTTTGCTTCAGACAGCAAGGCTTTGCGAGGCAAAAAGGTTGCCGTCCTGGCACGCGATGAATTCGGTAGGGCAAGATACTTCGGGGATTTGGTTGCTCGCTTGGGCGTTTCACTGATCGTTTTCAATAATCTGGATACCGCGTGTTTATTTCTAGGCCTCGATTTGATATACGCTTATCAGGCATTGGATGAGATGCACCCGCATATGCACGCGAGTTGAATGAGCAAGGACAAATCGTATGCGCACTTCTGATAGAAAGGATAAGGCAGGATATGTCTCTGATTTTAGTTCTGGTGATCGCAGCGACAGTATTACATGGCTTTCTCGGCGGCACCGACGTGGATCGCGTCATCGTTCAGATGCCAGCCTGGCGTCAGGTTGGATCACGCGCCTGGGCAGCCTATAGTCGCCGTGCCGACCTTGGGAACGGACTCTTCCTATATCCCATTGAGGCAATCGGTGGGGCACTCCTGACTTTTGGCGCAGCGCTCGTTTATTTTTTCAATCAGGCTTTGCCGCGTTCTGCGGCAATCGCTATCTATTTGGCAGCCTTATTCGCACTTGGCGGATTGTTGGCTACGGTTCGAGCTGCGCCAAAGATGTTGAGTTTGAGGCGGATCGGTCATAATCCTTCTGCGATACAAGAAGCCTTCGAAGGCTTTGACCGTTGGGGAACGGTGAGGGCGATCTTGCAAGTGCTGGCATTTGGAGCGAATCTGTGGTCGCTAATTGCATTGTTAAGCGGTGCGCATTAGAAGTTAAACATGAGTTGTGCGAGATCATAACTCGCGCTACATCCATATAAAATGATTCCTGATTTCCTGTGCCATTATTACGAAGAGTCAGATGGTCCATTGCGGAACTTGTCTGATCTGCCTTTCGAGGATGCGCAAGTGGTGTTAGCAAGCATCCTCATGCGGGGAGACCGATTTGCCAGTCAGCGAAGGGATGATTACCTGGCAGTACGACGAGGCTTGGAGCAACAGGTTCGTGAGCTATTCCTTGCCAAAGGTGGAAAGCCGGAACGTTTGCATCCGCATTATTTTGTGCTGGGAGAATGTGCCTGGTTGAAGAGTTGGTATCCTCACGGATGTGAGTTGCGGATTGCACTCAATACATTTCGTGCAGAATGCGTCAGCTTCACATATGGCGATACCTTCCCTGCCATGCGTTATATGGATGGCAAGCCGTACCGTGGCAAGGTCTACACACTCGTAGAGTTACCAGCTTTGGTGAACGAGTATGGCTTGCCCCAGATCTGGAATGCCGATGGAAAATTTGGACCGGAACGTTATATCGAAGCGCAAGTGTGGGACGATGAACCGGTACAAAGATAATATGCAGGAACAAAGGATCAGGCAACCGGCTGCCGATCAATGACCTCGAACAGAATATCTACGAGATGAGGATCAAACTGTCGTCCTCTTTGTTTTCGGATTTCTTCAAGGGTATCGTCTAGGCTCCAGGCTCTCTTATAAGGTCGCTCGGACGTTAGTGCATCAAAAACGTCGGCGAGGGAAACGATGCGTCCGGGTAAGGGAATGGCTTCCCCCTGTAGACCTCTATATCCCGTCCCGTCCCAGCGTTCATGGTGCGTTAGAGCGATTTGTTCTGCGAGCTGTAAGAGCGGGAAGCGCCCGCCGGAAAGTATCTTGGCGCCAATCGTAGTATGGGCTTTCATCGCCTCGAATTCTTGGGGCGTAAGTCTACCTGGTTTCAGCAAAATGGCATCCGGGATGGCAATCTTGCCTACATCATGCAACGGCGCGGCGCGGCGGATTAATTCTGCCTCGCCAGTGGACCAACCCAACGCCTCAGCAATGCGCGCAGCCGTTTCGCCCACTCGCCTGGTATGTTCGCCGGTGTCATCATCGCGATACTCCGCCGCTAGTGCCAAACGCTCGAGGATTTCAATTTGGGTGGCTTCCAATTCAATCGTTCGTTCGCGCACTTTCTGGTCTAACAATTGGTTTTGGCCTTGCAATTGCAGATGCAGAAAGCGTGTTCGTAAGAGGTTCTTGATTCGCAGAATGACTTCGATTGCATCAAAAGGCTTGGTAAGAAAGTCCATAGCGCCTTCGGATAGCGCACGGCGCTTTGCTTCCGAGGTAATATCGGCGGTGAGTACGAGGATAGGAAGGAAATCATCCGCGCTCATGCATGCTTGCAGTTGCTTCATCACCCCAAAGCCGTCGAGATATGGCATTTGTAAGTCAAGCAGAACCAGATCAGGGAGATAGTCAATGAATGTTGGCAGCGCCTCACGCGAATCCACCACACTTCGAGTAGAGACAAATTCTGCCTCCTCCAATATTCCTTCCAATAAGAGGACGTTGGAGGGCTGGTCATCAATGATGAGAATGCGGGCTGTGTTGAGCAGATTATCTTCCATAGATCATAATTTCTTCCGACTCAATAATTCTTCCATCAGAATCATAAGCTGTTTTACGTTAAGAGGTTTCGTCAGGCACGCATCCGCACCCATTCGAACCAAGCGCGTGTTTTGACCAGAGATTGCATCTGCAGTGACGACGATTACGGGAATGTTCTTTGTCTTTTCTGCCTGTTTCAATTGGCATAGGACCTCTGTGCCATCACTATTGCCTAAATGCAAATCCAAGAGGACGAGGTTGGGAAGATGATACTGCGCCATTTCGAGACCGCTCTTCGCATCGTTTGCCCATAAGAGTTCAATTTGCTTATAATCTGCCAGGACCTGTTGGATCAATTCAAAGTTCGATACGTTATCTTCCACATACAAAATGGTTTGAGCATTTACGGAGAGAGGCGGCAGCTCTTTCGTGCCTCCCATGCGTTGCAAGATTTCGGCGGGTCGCTCTGCCATGGGCAGCTCAATCCAGAAGGTACTACCCCTTCCCAACATGCTCTCGACCCCAATATAACCCTGCATCAGTTCGATCAGGCGCTTGGCAACCACGAGACCCAAGCCCGTACCTTCTACATAGGATGCACCTGAATCCAGACGCTCAAAGGGCATGAATAGACGGGCGAGGTTTTCTTGAGAAATGCCATGACCTGTATCGCTGATAGAGATTCGCCATTGGTTCGAAGATGTTTGCTGACAGGTGACGATGATCGAACTTCCATCGTAACTGTATTTGACCGCATTGCCCACCAGATTGAGCAGCACCTGTTTTAGTCGTTGACGGTCCGCAAGTACAAAGGGATCTACATCCATCTTGCCGAGCTTGGCAACGAGCTGAATTTGACGCTTCACTGCCAAAGGCACCGTGAGATCGAAGACTTCCCGTATGCTTTCCTGTACGGAGACCGGCTCAGGAGAAATCCGCAGACGATTGGCCTCGATACGCGAGATATCCAGAATTTCATTGATAAGATCGAGCAGGTGTTGCCCACCTTTGATAATTTGTCGTACGCGCTCTTTTTGGCCTGTGGTGAGTGGCTCTCTTTGGCTGATCTCGAGCAATTGTGCGAATCCAAGAATGGCATTCATGGGTGTACGCAGTTCATGGCTCATGCGCGACAGGAATTCGCTCTTTGCTCGATTCGCTGTTTCTGCCACTCGTCTCGATTTCTCAGCCGCCTCGATCGCTTGACTGAGCGCCGCTTCGGCTTGTTTGCGCTCTGTGATATCCCGATCAATGCCCAGGATATGTTCATGGTCACCAACCTTGATTAAGGCCGTGGAATATTCAATGGGAAAGGCATGTCCATCCTGATGAAGATGAGTCGTCTCAACGCCGCGCAATACGACATGCTGACGAAGATTCTCCAAGGCCGCCACGAAATCGTCACGGTTACCTTTCTTTTCATTCAGCAGATCCATGGATTGACCGATCAATTCCTCCCGAGAGTAACCGTTCATCTCTCCGGCAGCCTGATTGCAGTCGACAACGGGCCAGAGGATATCTGAACTATGCGGATCGATGAGGAAGATCGCATCAGGAGAATAGTCAAATAAAATGCGGAAGCGCTCTTCGCTTTCGCGCAGGGAAAGCATCAACTGCTGTCGTTCGATTAATTCATTTTGCAATTGTTGGTTAAGGGTGTTGAGTTCTTCCGTGCGCTCACGGACGCGACATTCCAAATCACTTTTCTGCGCCGCCACTTCAGTGAGTAACTGGCGGATCTTCTCTTCGGCTTGCTTGCGTTCCGTGATATCCCGAGTAACGATCTGAATCGCCGGTTTTCCTGCAAACGTGAGGGGGATTGCCCGGTATTCCGCTTCGAAACTCGTTCCATCGATCCGAAACATTTTTTGTCGTCGGAGAGACGTGGCCTCACCAGAAAGGATGGCCTGTTCAATAGACTCCGCTACAAAATCATGTGCCTGCGGCGGGATAAGATCGAGGGTGTTTCGCCCGATTACTTCTGTAGCCTGTTTGGCTCCCAGCAGCTTTACACCAGCCGGATTGATAAAGACATACTTCCCGTCTGAATGGACAGCGATCATATCAGGCGAGTAATCTACGAGATTGCGATAGTGCGCCTCGCTTTCCCGTAGGTTTTTCTGCGTTTGCGAGAGCACAGCGAGCATCTGATTGAATGTGTTGGCTAGCGTACCAATTTCGTCTCGGGACTCGACTTGCTCCTGGACATCTAAATTGCCCTGTTTAATCTGTGCCGCCGCATGAGTCAGGCGCGAGATTGGTAACACCAGCAGCTGGGCCAGAATCATGGCAACTCCAATGGTTAGCAGCAATACAAGAAAAGTTGTGAAGAAAACTGTACGCGCCGCCGTCCGCAAGGGAGCAAACGCCGTGGAATAATCCTCATGCATAATGAGATACCAATTCAAGTCTTGGAAGAGTTGGTTCTCTTCTGGATTGGAGGAAACAATACGTGCCTGACTGACCACCTTCAGGCTTCCTTCGAAATCTAAGTCGACAGCATTGCTCTCTCGATTCGCTTGCAAGGTGGCAACGGTCAGAGGATCGAGGTTCCGTAAGACACCTTGTTCGGTGAGAAGCTGCCCATCTGGGAGAAGCAGATCAAAGCCATCTTTTGCGGTAGGGTCAGCGAAGGCGAGGATCTTCAGGATATTTCGGACATGATATGTGGTACCGAGCACACCGATTACCTTACCGCTGCTATGATTGGCGTGCACCGGCATAGCGATAATTACATTTAAATCTTGTGTGTAAGGGTCAAAACGTGGTTGGCTGATAAAGTAAGCGCCTTGTCCGCGGTTATAGGCTGCCTGCCACCAACCTTCGTTTACCTGCAAATAATGGCTCGGTCGAGTTGTCGCTGCAATCGTCCTGCCATACTCATCGGTAACCAGCAGGTCGCTGTGGCTGGGAAAGTTCGTATAAAACTCAACGAGTTTCTGCGCCATTGGATTCTTCAGCATACTTATGACCATCGGATCTGAATCGGGTGTCGTTTTCCAGGCAGCATCTTGTCGACGGAGTTGCTCTTCAATCGCGGTGCGATCTCCACGATAAGAAGTATTCGCAACGCTCACACCATATTCAATCGTCTCCCCCAGCTCCAGGCTTTTCATCAGATCCAATTGCTTGCTCACTTCATTACCGAGTGTCCTGGAATGCAGTTCCGCACCTTCTTTAAGATGTTGCCCAACGACCGCTTCGAGATTCGAATGGATCGTGAAATAGCCACCTGCGGCGACCAGACCGACCGAAAGCACGCTCACAACAATAAATGTCAGGAGCATCTTGGCTCGGATAGGCAAATCGGCAAACGAGGGCGAAACGATTTGACGTGTAAGGAACAACATAGTTAGCAGGAATGCTCCAAACAACAACGATGCGTCTAGTTTGCCGTCGCTTATAAGCAAAAGGTAGAGGATCAGGCCATATCCCATACCCATTGCGACCGGAGGCAGCCAGATCAGATATCTGCGGCGAAGAGTGCTGAAGCCTTGGGTAGAGTTGGAAGCCGAACTGTAATAGATGTTGTGTAAAGCAGCCAAGCCAAAAAAGAGCTGGGCTACATTCCAGCTGACATCGGTCCAGTTACCGGAGGAATAAGTGCCGATGATGCTTGTGTATCCAAAGGCAATATCTGCGCCGACAAAGAAGAGCATACCAATTAGCAAGTAGGCTAACGTCGATTCTGTATTTGGAGATGGATGCCGGTAGAGTACGGCTAGAATGCCACCGATCACGATCAGGCTACCAAAGGGATAGGCGGCTCCGATCAGTTGGATGCCAAGATCATTGCTGGTCGCAGCCGTCGGCAGAATAATGAAATAACCAACGAATAATGTGGCTACGGTAAACACGCTTACCAGATCGAGCCCAAGCGTGAGCAAATCGCGCCGTTTATGCGAAGTGCTCGGTATAGTCGGTATAGATAGTAGACCCCACAGTGCCAGCGGGTAAAACGCTAGATAAAAGACGTCGGCAAGTGATGGGAAGGGCTCAACCTGCGAAATAAGTTGTAGGTACGCCCAAATCACATTTCCGATAAGAAACATGAAGAAGCTCGACCCCAGGATCAACCAGGCTTGGCGCATCTGTTTGCTGAGTGATTTTTGTGCTGCAGCACGCCAAGCCAGGATCGCGGCGAACAAACTCGGAGCGAAAGAGAACAGGTTGGCACACAAGTTCACCTGAGCTTCGCCTCCCCAATGAAAGTATGTCCAGGCGAGATTGAGAAGTGTATGGATTATGAAAAGAATACCGAGTAATCCCCAATTGCCTCGTAACCACGGCGGAATCAGGGAATGAATTTTCGTCTGCGATGGAAGCATGTTG
>WNFZ01001963.1_pt1 | contig 33014 bp, 28 predicted proteins | sample 5400081 | NCBI WGS metagenome assembly WNFZ01 (sample SAMN13153365, study PRJNA577476) | soil metagenome | isolation source: 80 cm soil or saprolite under grassland replicate 1 | place: USA:California | collected 2016-06-15 | reverse complement strand
TAGTGGTAGTTGTACCAACCGTTGCGCATGCAATCGTCCACTACTTTGATCTCATGTTCAGTGATCCAGGGCCCCGCCATGTAGATCGGCTCCATTCAGTTAGCTCCCTTTCGTTGCATGGGTCGTGCTGGACTTCCTATCACCGTCGTTCCACCAGGGACGTCGCGAACCACCACTGATCCGGCACCCACAATCGCATCAGCCCCAATCGTAATGCGTGGCAAGACAGTCGCGCCCGCGCAAATCCAGGCGTTAGTCTTCAACTTAACGAGCCCGCAAAGAGTCGCCGCCGGCGCAAGTTCGCACCCGCCTTCCAGTACACACTCGTGATCGACGCTGGCTTTCGTGTTGATAATGCACTGATCCCCGACGATTGCCTCAGGATTCACGATCGCCCCGGCCATAAACTGGCAGCCGCTACCGATTATCGCATTGTCAGCGATTTGAGCGCTGGGGTGGGCAATTGTCACTGGCTGCAATCCCGCGGCGACTAATTGCTTGTGAAAAAGCATCCGCACCCGCCCGTGCGGATTACCGATCGTCAAACAAAAACCAATATCATTCCGCCCTTGTTGCCTACTGACCCACTCCGGGAAATCTGCCCAGCCGTGGTACAGCGGGACGTCGGGAAATGGTGGCGAAAGTCCAAGTGTATCATCGAAGATCGCAACGACTTGGCTACCGTAGTGCTCAATAATAGGACGAACAACTTTTGCTTGGCCTGTGCCGCCCCATAGAATTACTCTGGGTAGTAAACGATTAATGTGTTCGTTCAACGGAGTTAGTATCCTGCCGAAATAAGAGATTGCAAGTACGGCCCATGCGGTACTCTGGCGGAAAGTTTTTCTGAGAGTATTTGCGCTCCAGAGCGGCCTTCCACAGAAGCCGATAAGATTCTGAAGCTAGAATGTCGATCACTTCGTCCAAGTTTAGAAACCAATAGGGTACTACCATATCCTTATAGACGCGCTGTGCTGTCGCGTAAGTAGGTATAGCTGACGCCGACAGATTAGCTAACAGAAAATACTCGGCTTTGAAACTACACAGATCCACGAGGGTCGTGCGGTAGTCAGTCACATATTGCAAAGCCGAGGAAATGTGAACGAGATCAAAGTGGTTGTCCCGTTCTGGAAGAGTAGTGTGGAAGTTAATGCGCGATTCATTGGCAAACAACTGCTGACCTAATTCACAAGCACTGGCCGTTTCGACTACATCGAATTTGATTTCCAACCATGAAGGAACGCTTGCTAAAACATGAACGAATGCCGCGCCAGTCCCCCCACCAAAGTCGAGAATGTTAACGCTGCCGTTATGTTGGCCGGCGAGGGCACTCACCAACGGAAGCAGACTGTCTTGGCACGTCGTATGTTTGGGTAATACTTGCATCCGAGTTTCCTCGATCAGCAACCGCGTAGCGGTGTGAGTTTGTTCGGCAAAACGACGACCGTCAAATCCTGCTCCGACAACGGGGACCTCATCAAAACTCGAATAGATACCGGACCACATAGGAAGGTCGGGGGAGCGCATTTTACGAAGACGGTGCCAAAGCGGACGGAGCGAGCCTTTCAATGTTTCTCCAATCACATTACCTTGCAATTACTTTCTTTGACACCGGAAAGAGACCCGGCACGTCTGTCGCATCCTCGCTAAAAGCTCGCAGATACTGGAGCCAATCGGTGCCACCGCTAACTCTGCGAGGAACCGGTCACCAAATCTTTTCTCTGGCTTTCTCCATAGTGCTGGTCTAAGAAAGTCAATGGGAGCATTTTGATGGAAGCATTTGATCTGATCGAAGTCGTCTGACACCATTTTGCGAACGTCAGCCATTCGCAGGTAGACCATGTGCCTGGGGAAGTCATAGCCTCCCCAGTATTTTCCGAACCATCGCGCGTCCAGTCCATCCAACGTTACAGTCGAGAATAGGAATTCGCCACCCGGCTTAAGTTTTCGCGCGATTGTGCGAACCACTGAGAAGGGATCGTAAAGATGTTCGAGAACCATGCTCGCGATTATCACGTCAAGAGATCCGTCTGAGAATTTCTCAAGTGCCGTCTCGACCTGCTCGCAGAAAACTGAAAACCCACGTTCTTGAGCCTGAGTTGCCGCCTGTTCTGTGAGCTCGATTCCCGATAAGGCTTCCCAGCCCCGTTCACGATACGACTGCAAGCGATTACCGGTCGCGCAACCAATCTCCAACAGGCGCCCGTTCGGCACAAATTTGGGAATAAGGTCGATTCCAGCCAGTCGGCGGCATTCTCGAAGAACTTTTGAGGACAATACTTCTCTTTCAGATTGGGCCAACAATTCGGAACCCTTATAACCCATTTGATGGTGGAGATAAGTTTCCATTTCTTGCGCAGCCGGATGGGAGAACCTTATTCCTGTTCGGTAACTCAGTGAATAGATGAGACGGGCGCTCCAGCGCAATACCCAGCGTGTGTTTTTATTCTGCTCCTGCTGTTGCGAATTGCCTTTCGGCAGAGTTGAGACAGCGTTGCTCTTTGACGAGTCAGATCGATGTGGCGCGTAGTTGGAGGGGTATAGCTGAGCAAGACGGTCTGGAGTTGGCCGAGGATTTTGATACTTAAGGCCACAACCATCACAACGCCAGCAGTAGAACGAACCCTCAATTCCATGGAGGTAATCCCGGCCCTCCAGAACTATTCTCCCCCCCAAACAAGAACAGCGCGGGCAAGCTGCAAACTCCATATCCTGGGCCGAGATAGCCGAAGGATCCATAGCAGTAATCATCTAATCTGTCTTCCGCTGGTCCATACGTAACCAATCTCTGGATCGTCATGCGGAAGGCGCACTTCATCCTGCAAATCATAGCTACCCGAAGTCACGTAAATCATATGAACCGGAGCCGCTATGCACCGATAACCATGAGCTACGCCCGGCGGAAAAACATACACGCGAGCTGGCTGATTCTCACCCGCCAAGAACTCCATTGTTTCACGAAATGTTGGCGATTCGGGGCGAGCGTCATGCAGGGCCACCTTGATCAGTCCAAGCGCCACATAGTTCCATTGACTCTGCTGCAGGTGTAAATGCCAAGCCTTGATCACATTCGCATACACGAGAGAATGACTCAATTGTCCGAAACCCGATGCGAAAATCTCATCACTGCTACGCAGAATTTCACGAAAGAATCCGCGCTCGTCAGAATGAGTCACAAGGTCCTTAAAAGTAACTCCGTCGATCATGCAGTTTCTTCCAGGTACTGGTGGATGGACGAGAGAACCAGATCAGCCTCAGCTTGTGTTAGCTCAGGATAGATAGGCAATGACAGGATCTCGCGTGCAGCCCGCTCGGTCTCCGGCAAGTTATCGGAACCACGCAGGCGACGGCAATAGGCCGGTTGAAGGTGTACTGGTACTGGATAGTGGACTAGAGCTTGGACGCCACGGGCGCGAAGAAATTCTTGCAGGAGATCGCGATCAGGGGAACGCACAACGTACAGATGATAAACGTGTACTGCGTCGTAGGGGGATTTTGGAGGACCCTCAATTTTTGAACCTGCCAACGCGTGGTCATAGAGCGATGCCCACTTCTGCCTCGCCGCATTTTCGATATCCAGAAACCGAAGCTTGATTCGCAAAACAGCAGCTTGTAGCTCATCAAGTCTCGAGTTCCAACCCGGTACGTGACTTACGTATCGCTGCTGCCAGCCGTACTCCCGCAACAAGCGCGCGCGATCGGCTAAGTCAGCGTCATTAGTTGCTACGAAACCCCCGTCACCCAGTGCGCCAAGGTTCTTGGTTGGGTAAAAGCTAAAACAAGCGATGTCGCCCCACGCGCCAACCCGTTTGTCTCGATAGACCGCCCCGTGAGCTTGTGCGCAGTCTTCAATTACGCGGAGACCATATCTGTTAGCTATCTCAAGAATCGGCACAATATCAGCGGGATAACCGTAAATGTGGACCGGTACTATGGCTTTGGTTCGCGGCCCAATGAGCACCTCAAGTTTCGACGGTGATAGGGTAAACGATTGCGGGTCAATATCGACGAGGACCGGCGTTGCCCCCGACAGCTCAATTGCTGCGACAGTGGCTACCGCGGTGTGGGCCACCGTTATAACCTCGTCTCCGGGTCCGACACCACAGGCAGTGAGAGCTAAATGCAGGGCTTCAGTGCCGCTCCCGACACCAATTCCATGTGCGACACCAATATATTCGGAAAACTCAGATTCAAACGCGCGTACCTCATTGCCGAGGATATACCACCCATTGTCCAGCACTCTGAGAACAGCAGCATCGATCTCATCTTTGTGAGCGAGGTACTGCGCCCTGGGGTTGCCGCAGTGAATCATGTCAGTACCTGCACTTTAGGAACGTAAACGATCCACTTGCCTCCGGCCGACTTGAAGGCCTGCTCCTTAGCCATAATCTCATCAGCATGATTCCAACCGAAGAGTAGAGCGTAATTTGGATAGTCTGCCTTGAATTCATCGTAAGCGCGAATGGGAATATGTACGCCAGGACTATACTTGCCTTGCTTGATCGGAGTTGTGTCACTGATGAATTTAATCAGGTCTGGGCTGAGCCCACAGTAATTCGTCACGGTAGTACTCTTCGACGTTGCGGCATAACCGGCAACTGTCTCGCCCCGGTCTTTCAGATCGACTAGTAAGCTCTTCAGCGCATCTCGAGATTTTTCTATATTTTGGCGTAGTTGATCGTAGGTCTCAGGACGCTCCAGGCCAAGCCTTTTCTCCTTTTCACGCTGAAATTGAACGGGCTCAGCTATGGGGTAGGCGCCCGGATGCGAGAGCACATAGCGCATTGAACCGCCATGGACCGGTTGGGCCTGAACGTCGATCAACTCCAGTCCGTGCCGTTCCGCGAGATAGCTAATCGAGCTTACAGAAAAATAGAAGGCGTGCTCGTCATAGATCTGATCGTAGGAAGTCTTCTCGACAATGTCTCCCAGATACGGATCTTCGAAGGCGAGAATTCCACGCGGCTTGAGGATCTTCTTTACCCCGGCAAAGACCGAGTGAATATACGGAATGTGGCACATCACGTTGGCGCCGAGGAAAGCGTCGGCTGGACCGTCTTCGGCAAGAACCTGCTGGGCCATTTCCGCGTCAAAGAAACCGCAAGTAGTACGAACCCCTTTTGAACGAGCCACCTCCGCAACGTTAGCTGAGGGCTCGATACCTAGATGGCGAATGTGTGTCTGCGCGAAATGACGTAACATTATTCCATCATTACTTCCAATCTCGACCACAAAAGGGTCATTTTCGTGCAGATACTTGTTTCTTACCCACCCGGCAAACTCTTGAAAGTGAGAGGCCATACGAGTAGATGTGGACGAGAAGAACGCGTAGTTCTCGTGAAACATTCGCTCGCGATCCACGAGCTCCATGAGTTGTACCATTCGGCAGTGCTCACAGAAGGCAACTGATAGTTCGAAAAAGTACTCGTCAGAAAACTGTTCGCGTAATAGAAAGCCGTTGGCAATTGGCATTTTGCCAAACGACAAAAAAGGCGCTATCGGATGCTCGCAGATCAGGCAGGCAGTCATATCAAAGTCTCATGTGCAGGAGAAATCATTTTGGCGAAGAGAATTCAGTCTTCCATTCCAGAAGGGGCGCCAGCCTGCCCGGTGTGATGTATCCCGGAAAGGCCCGGTTAAACTTGCCGGATGCTTGAACCTGGAATTGCAAACGAATTGGTACGGGTAGGCACGAGCGAACATTGGCGATCCCGGCTTTGATGCTGACTTCATATGTTCGCGGAGCCAGGAACTCCGCCGGGAACGTCAGCTGACAAACATAGTCGCCTGCGTCGATAATCGGAAGTTCCTCGGCAGCGCCGTTGTTAATGCTCTCTAGAAGAACAGTTTCGTCCGAGTCCAAAAGCGAAACGTACACGTGCAATCCTGCGGTTTGCTTCAAAACGGAGAATTTTATCACAACCTCCAGGGGCTGACTGCTAAGTACGAGCGTGGTTGGCTGTCCGTCTTGTTCCAGCGCGACGCTTCTTAGGCAGAAGTTCGAATCCGGAGGCAAACGGGCAATAACATTGTCAAGATCGACCAAGTCGCCGCGACCGACGCTTGCTTGCACGTATTCGTCTACTATCGCACTACTCTCACCAGCTCTATGCAACTGCCCCTCCTGCAGCCAAATTACCCTCTTGCAAAGGCTGCGAACAGCTTGCATGTTGTGACTAACGAATATTACTGTGCGACCATGCTGAGAAACGTCGTCCATCTTGCCCAGGCATTTTCTCTGGAATGCCACGTCGCCGACGGCAAGAATCTCGTCCAGGGCGAGAATCTCAGGTTCAAGGTGAGCCGCAACCGCAAAGGCAAGCCGTACGTACATCCCGCTGGAATAGTGCTTCACCGGAGTATCGATGAACTTCTCCACCTCACTAAATGCTACTATCTCGTCAAACTTCTGCTCGATCTCCGTCCTCTTCATTCCGAGAATTGCACCGTTCAGGTAAATGTTTTCTCTGCCGGTTAACTCAGGGTGAAAACCTGTCCCGACCTCAAGCAGGCTTGCAATCCTACCGAAAATCTGGATTCGTCCAGTCGTTGGCTCAGTGATACGAGCTAAGACTTTTAGAAGTGTTGATTTGCCTGCGCCATTGCGGCCAATAATTCCTACTACTTCGCCGGGCAGAATCTCAAAACCGACGTTTCTGAGTGCCCAGATGGTTTCCTTGGGCTTGCGTTTATAGCGACGCAATCCTGCAATGGGGGCGCGCAACGCTTCGGCAATGGTATCGCGAAGCGCCCCGTAAGATGCTTGTCGTGCTCCGATGGAATACTGCTTACTAAGGTTTTCGATCCGAATAATGGACTTCATCACTAAACGATATCGGCGAAACTCTTCTCCATGCGTCGGAAGGTGTAGGCAGAGTAAGCGAGGAGTAGTACAGTGAAAACCGTTGAAATGCCCAGGGCCCGCCAATGAAAGCTTTGTCCCAAAAGGGAAGCGCGAAAGCCTTCTAGAATACCCGTCAGCGGATTCAGATCATATAGCCATCGATACTTCGCCGGTACAATGCTCGAAGGGTAGACGACGGGCGATGCAAACATCCAGAGCTGGATCAGCACGGGCAGGATTACACCGACGTCGCGATACTTAACGTTCAACGCTGAAGTCCACATCCCGAAACCGAGAGCCAAAAAGGCCACCAGCGCGATGAGTACTGGCAGCATCAGTATACCTTTGGTGACCGCAACGCCGTAGTAAATCATCAGCCCGACGAGAATGATAAACCCAACGGCGAAATCTACCAGTCGTCCTCCTATAGCAGCGGCTGGAATGATCATGCGCGGAAAGTAAACTTTGGTAATCAAATTGGCGCTACCAACAAGGCTGTTGCTGCTGTTGGTGATGGCACTCGCGAAAAATGTCCAGGGAAGCAGGACAGCATAAACGAAAAGCGGATAGGGAAGGTTGTCTGACGGAACTTGCGCAAGGTTTCCCAGGAAGATTGTGAAGATAGCAGTTGTAACCAAAGGCTGCAGCACCACCCACATAATACCGAGCACTGTCTGCTTGTAGCGAACCTTGACATCGCGCCATGTCAAAAAATAAAGCAACTCGCGGTACGCCCAAATATCGCGGAGGTCAGGCACAATCCACGATTTACCTGCCTCTATGACAACCAGCGGCTCGTCAGGCAATTGGAACTGAGGTGTTTGGGGTTCCGGTTCCGATGAAGGGGGCGTTGGCTTTCGGGCTAACACTTCCTCTTTTCTTATCAAATCCATCAAATTTCAACTAACCAGAAGTGCTGCCTATGAGCGAATCCGACGCTGGACTAGCCGTAAGTTCATTTCATATTTCACCAAAGGGTAACCAAGTCGGAAGAACCGCAGTCTAACTTTAGGGAATTGTATGCGTCAAGCTAGGGAAATGCAGTTCTGCTATTCAGCCGAGGGCCTACATAAGAATTCCAAGAGTCAAATTCTCTTTGATTTGTTTTGTGGATGTAGTTGACAGAAGATTGCGTAGTAACTAATCTCCTTGCCTCAGAAAATCACGATTGACTAGCGGGGTGTTTCCAGGTTTGCACCGCTTTCAGGGTAAACTCGCGTAAACTGAGAGAATAAAATGAATGATCTCTTCGTAACAGGCGGTGCAGGATTCATTGGTTCGGCGTTCCTCCGCATGTTACTTCGGGAGGTTCCTACCTGCAATCTTACGAATTTTGACGCCTTGACTTACGCCGGCAATCTGGACAATCTCGACGGCGTTGACCCGAGTCGCCACCAGTTCGTGAGGGGCGACATTGCCGATCGCCAGGCCGTGCTCGACGCTCTGGAATCTGGCGCCGACGCGATCATAAACTTCGCGGCCGAATCCCATGTTGACCGCAGCATTGCTTCCGCCGATGAATTCTTGCGTACCAACGTGTTAGGCACACAAGTGCTGCTTGACTGCGCGCGCGCACGCGGCGTGCGCCGCTTCATTCAGGTGTCGACGGACGAAGTGATGGGTAGCTTACCGGAGAATGAAGACTCCTACTTCAACGAGGAGTCTCCTTTCGCACCCAATAGTCCCTACGCCGCTTCAAAAGCCGCCGCCGAGCACATAGTGCGGGCTGCCCATCATACGTTTGGTCTCGACACAGTAATTACGCGCTGCGGCAATAACTATGGACCACGTCAGTTCCCAGAAAAGTTTTTGCCGCTTGCACTTGCTAATGCAATGAATGACGAGCCCATTCCCGTTTATGGCGACGGGCAGAATGTGCGCGACTGGATCTATGTTGAAGACCATTGCAGAGCGATCTTGTTGGCTATGGAGAAAGGTAAATCAGGGGCCATTTACAATATAGGAGCACGAAACGAACGTCGGAATGTTGACGTAGTCCGATCGCTACTTGAGATTCTTGAGAAGCCGGAGTCGCTTATCCGCTTTGTGAAAGATCGGCTGGGACATGATCGTCGCTATGCAATAGATCCTACCCTCGCTGAATCCGAACTCGGTTGGTCCCCTCGCGAAACCTGGGAAAGCGGGCTGGAGAAGACCATTGACTGGTACCGCTCTAATACGGAGTGGGTAGCGCGTGCACGCAGCGGACAATATCGCGAATACTATGAACAACAATATGGGACGGAGGTCGGCGCGGGTTGAGGGTTTTGGTTACTGGAGCGGGGGGCCTGGTTGGCACGGCCCTAACTCGTCATTGCGCAAGGTTGGATGATGAGGTCATTGCCCATACCCATCAATCCTTAGATATCTCAAATGCGGCTCTTGTAGAAGCTGCATTGATGAAACATGAACCAGAAGCTGTAATCAATTGTGCAGCGTGGACTGATGTGGATGGCTGCGAACTCGACCCCGACCGGGCCATGCTGGTCAATTCAGCTGGACCGGAGAATCTCGCACGAGCCAGCCGAAAATTTGGGACCCAACTAATCACCATCTCTACGGATTATGTTTTCGATGGGACGAAGGAGGGGCCTTACACGCAACGAGACGACCCCAACCCGACTAGCGTCTATGGCCTTTCAAAACTCGAAGGCGAACGCAAAGCCCTACTATCATATGCACGGACAATAGTCGTTAGAAGCGGGTTTATTTTCGGTCCCGGAGGAAAAAACTTCCTAAGCACAGTAGGCGACCGTCTCTGGAAAGGCGAGCATCTAAAGGCGATAAATGATTCGTGGGGCACTCCAACTTACGCTCTCGACTTGGCCGTGCGCCTGCGCGAACTGGCAGTTCTGGATCTTCCGGGGATTTTCCATGTAGTCAATGGGGGTGCGGGAGCGAGTTATGAAGAGTTTGCCAGATTGGCTTTGGAAGCCCTAGATTGCCGGGAGGCTACCGTTGAAGGCCTATCGATGGATTCGCTCAAGAGGCCTGCGGCACGCCCCAGGAACTCCCGCTTGAAATGTCTGCTGTCCGACGCTATAGGGTTAGTTCCTCTGCGTGAATGGCAATATGCGTTAATGGAATTTCTGGCCCTAAACCGCAGTCTGAAATAAGGGTTTAGAGGCTTCTAAAGCCAACACAAGCTTGCCAGACCACTGGTCTCTGTTATTATTCTACTTTCGCTCGCGGATCGTCTTGAATTGAGGGTGAAGTATGATGTCGCAAGATAATCGCCTACTGCCGGTAAGTGCTCTCGAACGCGGTCTGGATCGCCCGTTGTCAGATCTTACTCAGTCTAAACCCTATGGCGTTTCAGCCGCCGAGTCTACCAATATCCGCGACTACTTGTTTGTCGTTTTAAAGCGAAAATGGCTGATACTCAGCCTGGTATTGGTGATCACTTCACTGACTACGATTCAAATGTATCGTCAGCCTTCCATCTATCAAGGCGAGACTACGATTAAGATAGAGCCAAAGACCCGAAGTGTATTGCAGACCAAAGACATCGTGATTAATGCACAAGCCGATCCGAATTTCTGGGGCACGCAACTCAAGCTCTTGGAAAACCCGGCGCTGGCCCGGCAAGTCGTATTGACACTCGACCTTCAGAATAATCCAACTTTCCTCGGCGGGCAGACGCAGGGTGGCATTTTCTCGTCGTTGCGCAGAATCTTCTCGTCGGAGAGGAAAACCCCGAAATCGCCGGCGGAGTCATCATCCCTCTCAGTGGTGAGCGAGGATGAAGTCACCGACGAGTCGCTTAGTCCGGAGCAGTTGGCAAAACTCGAGCCGTATGAGGATGCGATCATCGGTGGTGAGACCATTGAAGGGGTTATGGGAACTAATCTCGTCAGAATAAAATTTTCGCATTCTGATCCGGAACTGGCGCAGAAGATCTCCAATACGCTCGCCGAGGTTTTCATAAAGAACAACTTTGAACGTTCTACGGCTGGTTCAACAAAGGCGGAGATTCTACTCGCAAAAGAAATTGCCAATCTTCAAACCAAAGTCAAGACAGAGCAACAAGATCAGTTTAATTACGCCAAGGAGCATAACCTGCCCCTGACAACGGAGGCGAGTGGGAACCTCGAGGCCGCGCGTTTAGCGACCCTAAGCGCCCAGGTGTTACAAGCTGAAAATGAGCGGAAGTATCTTCAGGCCCAACTCGAAGCGGCCAAGAGTGAGGCGGATCCGTTCTCGATACCGGATGTTAACGCTTCAACACGGGTGGAGAAGCTAAGAGATCGCATATCAACACTCAAGGAAAGGCGCGACGCGCTGCTTATTGTTTACACACCAGAATGGCCGGAAATCAAAAAAATTGATGCTCAAATCAAAGGTCTCGAAGCGGAGCTCGGCAAGGCTCCGGCCGAAATTGTGACTTCAATACAGAGGAAGTACGAAGCAGCTGTATCCAGAGAGAATCTCTTAAAGCGGTCCTATGAAAAGCAGAAGGGAACTACAACCCAGCAAACGCGCGACCAGATAGACTTGATTGCAATTACGCAGGAGCTTGAAACCAATAAGCAGGCGCTTAACACCCTTCTTCAACGACAGCGGGAATTGCAGCTTGGCTCCAGTGATCGATCAAACGAAGTGAGCATCGAGACGCCCAGCCGCCTGCCGAAAACACCCGTTGGACCACCCAGGTTTCGCAACATACTAATCGCGTTCATTCTTTCTCTGCTGGCGGGCATCGGCCTCGCCTTCCTTCTCGATTTTCTCGACGACACTGTGACATCGATCGATGATGTCGATCGCTACATTCACTTACCCGCGCTGGCTTTGATTCCGGCGAGCCGATCTGATCGCGTCAGACTGATAGGCCTGCCGGGCGGACCTCCAAGCGGGCCAGCAGAGACAACGGCTCTCGCGATGATCGAGGATGTGCGTTCCCCGGTTGCCGAGTCTTACAGACATCTGCGTACGTCTTTGTTGCTTTCATCCGCGGGCCAGCCACCGAAAACTATCCTGATAACTTCGAGTCAGCCATCCGAAGGCAAGACCACAACAGCCATTAATACGGCCTTTATGCTGGCGCAAACGGGCGCCGATGTATTGATAGTAGATTGCGACTTGCGACGACCCAGGTTACACGCTCACTTCGGTGTCTCAAATCAACGAGGCCTAAGTAACTGGCTTTCGGGTGATACTGATCTTGACACGCTTATTCATACTTACGAGAAGCAGCCAAACCTAAAACTGCTTACATCTGGAGCCGTGCCTCCCAATCCTGCTGAACTCCTGGGTTCAGACGAAATGCGACGGCTACTGAATTTGCTTGGTGAACGTTTCACCCACATTATCGTAGATTCGCCGCCGGCCATATCGTTCACTGATGCCTCTATTCTCTCCACGATGGTTGATGGTGTTGTTTTAGTGGTCCATGGCGGCAAGAGTTCGCGTGCCGTGGTGCGTCGGGCCAAGCAGCAGTTGTTGGATGTGGGTGCTCATATCTTCGGCGTGGTCCTGAATAATGTGAAGCTTGAGACTCAGGACTACTATTACGCCGGCTACTACTCGAGTTATTACTCAGATGCTGACGCTGGCGAGAGTCCTGAAGATGCACCTGGAACCGCCGGCGCACGCTAGCTGTTAGCCTCGGATTTGTGGCCGCGAGATTAATGATTCGCTCCTGCCCTTTCCAGATTCGATCAACGAGAGCGTCAGCACGGTTTCCAGCTCCTGCATCCTCACATGTAGGATTACCCCACACATCTCATCTTTGCTATGACCTGCGTTAGACCATGTCTTCCAAACCTACAGCAACACGAACAACCGAGATGAGAGTCCCCTTAATAGATCTGGGTGCACAGCACCAGCTTTTGCGAGAGCAGTTGCTTTTGGCGCTTGAACGAGTCATAGATTCTCATCAGTTCGTACTGGGCGATGAGGTTCGAGTCTTTGAAGATAAGCTCGCGCAATACTGCACCAGCAAACATGCTGTCGGCTGTGCCTCTGGCTCTGATGCTCTTCTGCTCGCGCTAATGGCGCTAGACGTAAAAGCCGGCGACGAGATAATCACGAGTCCCTTCACTTTCTTCGCGACAGCCGGTTCAATTGTGCGCCTCGCGGCGCGGCCTGTTTTCGTAGACATCGATCCACGAACCTCCAACATTGACGTTGACCAAGTTGAGGCGGCAATCACTCCTCGAACGCGCGTTATTCTTCCGATTCACTTATATGGCCAGTGTGCGGATATGGATCGGCTCCTGGAAATTAGCACGAGGCGCGAGATTCCGATCATCGAAGATGCGGCGCAAGCCATTGGCGCTGAGTACCGGGGACGTCGCGCCGGCTCGATGGGCATAATCGGCTGTTTTAGTTTTTATCCGACAAAGAATCTTGGTGGAGCGGGCGACGGCGGAATGCTTACGAGCGATGATGACGATCTCGCGAAACGACTAAGATCGCTCAGGACGCACGGCAGCAAAACGGAGTACGAATGTGAGAGTGCCGAAACATCGCGACGCATTGAAAGAACATCTCTTTGAGAGCGGCGTTGGGACAAAGATTTACTACCCGATTCCCCTACATCTGCAAAAGTGCTTCGATTATCTCGGATATAAGGAAGGCGATTTTCCGGAAGCGGAACGGGCGGCTCTTGAGACGCTGGCTCTGCCCCTGTATCCCGAAATAACTGAGACTCAGCTGGCCTACGTTGTAGACAAGGTCGCGTCCTTCAACGCATAACGACTTGTGTCGGCGCCGAGCGTCGTACAAAAGGAGTGCAGTTCGGGCCCGTCAGAGCTTGTAGTAACATCGGCACCCTGAACGCTCAGTCAACGCCGTTACCCCAAGGGAAAGCATGAAGAAGCGGTCTTACCGAGCCGAAAAGGAATTTGGGCTAGTAGTTGGCGGGGTGTTTACCTTGCTCAGCTTGTGGTGGCTCTTTCGAGGCAAGTTCACCGGCGTCGTCAATGTTGTTTTACCACTGGGCGCTTCTTTGACGGTTCTGGGGCTTCTTTATCCACGCGCGTTGGTCTTGCCGAATCGTGCCTGGATGATGCTGGCCGAAGTTCTATCGTTTGTCAGTACGCGAATAATTCTCGCCTTTGTCTTCTTTGTTGTGCTCACACCGATGGGCTTAATCAAAAGGGCAATGGGATGGGATCCGCTTAGTCGTCGAACTCCCTCGGGTGAGTCATACTGGCGCCCTTACTCAGAGCGACAGCGGAATCGTCGTCACTACGAAAAGATGTTCTGAAGGAGCAGGAATGTCGAAAGTGCAGGTCGTAAGCGAACTCTGGCAGTTCATGAGGGATAACAAAAAATATTGGTTGGCTCCGATTATCATCACCTTGGTGCTGGTCGGCGCACTATTGGTTTTGGCCAAAAGTTCAGCCCTTGCTCCTTTCATCTACACCCTTTTCTAGTTGGGTCCAGTGGTAAGCATCCTAGGCATCTCAGCTTTCTATCACGACTCAGCCGCGTGTCTGCTGATCGACGGTGACATTGTTGCCGCAGCCCAGGAAGAGCGGTTTACCCGTATCAAACACGATCCTGATTTTCCCCACAACGCAGCCCGGTACTGTTTGAGCGAAGCGGGTCTCAAACCGGAACAACTGGACTACGTCGGCTTCTATGACAAGCCCCTGCTAAAATTCGACCGACTACTGGAAACCTACCTCGATTATTCGCCCGCCGGCTTCAGGTCTTTTCTGAAAGCTATGCCCCTCTGGATGCGGGAAAAGCTCTGGATGCCTGACCTGATACGGACCGAACTGGCAAAGTCAGTCGCAGAAGACGACGATGAACGAACGGCGAAAAAGCGAGGAAAGAAATTCCAGTGGAAGTTGCTGTTTGGAGATCATCACGAAAGCCACGCAGCCAGTGCTTTCTACCCTTCCCCCTTTGAAGAAGCCGCGATATTGACTATCGATGGCGTGGGCGAGTGGGCGACAAGTTCGATCGGCGTCGGTAGAGGTAACGAGATTACCTTGCTGAAAGAATTGCGCTTTCCTGATAGCCTCGGGTTGTTATACAGCGCGTTTACCTACTACACCGGATTCAAGGTGAACAGCGGCGAATACAAGGTGATGGGATTGGCACCTTACGGACAACCGAAATATGTTTCAGTGATTAAAGATAAGATCGCGCAGATTCGTGAGGACGGTAGCATTCGCATGAACCAGGAGTATTTCAGTTACTCGCAGGGCTTGCGAATGACCAATGCGGTCTTTGACAAAGCGTTCGGTGGACCGCCGCGAAAACCGGGGTCCCAGATCACTCAACGGGAAATGGATCTGGCGCGCAGCATTCAAGTCATCACTGAAGAGGTGATGACTAAGATGGCTCGCTTCGTGCAAAAAGAAACGGCTATGATGCGGCTCTGCATGGCGGGCGGAGTGGCGCTCAACTGCGTGGCAAATGGTCGTATTATGCGCGAGGTGCCCTTTGAGGATATCTGGATTCAACCGGCCGCTGGTGATGCCGGCGGTGCTCTGGGAATCGCTCTGGCAATATGGCATCGGTATTTGGATCACCCACGGCGCAGCGCGGAGAGGGCGGGGACATGGCGATCGGCCAGAACAGCACACAACGGTAGCGTGCCCCCGTACGCGGATGCGATGAAAGGTTCGTATCTTGGACCACGGCACACGGAAGAACAGATCGAAGAGTTTCTCAGATCTCGCAAATTGCCTTATAAGAAATATTCCCGCTGCGAACTACCTGGCGCGGTGGCTGAGCTTTTGGCGGCTGAAAAGATCATCGGGTTGCATCAGGGCCGAATGGAGTTTGGACCGAGAGCTCTCGGTACCCGAAGCATTATCGGGGACGCCCGGTCCTCGGCGATGCAGTCAGTGATGAATTTGAAGATCAAGTATCGTGAAAGCTTCCGCCCGTTTGCTCCCAGCGTATTGCGAGAAGATGTCTCAGAATGGTTTAAACTCGATACAGATAGTCCGTACATGCTCCTGGTGGCTGACGTCGGAGAGCAACACCAACGAAAAATGACTCTTGAGGAAGAGGCGCTGTGGGGTATCGAGAAGTTAAACGTAAAGCGCTCGGAAATACCTGCGGTGACGCACGTCGATTATTCAGCGCGCATACAAACGGTTCGGCGCGAGACCAATCCGCTTTACTGGGAGATTATCGCCGCCTTTAGAAACAGAACCGGCGTTCCTGTGATCGTTAACACAAGCTTTAATGTTCGTGGTGAACCCATAGTGTGTACGCCCGAAGACAGCTATCGCTGCTTCATGCGCACAGAGATGGACTATCTTGTCCTGGAGACATTCGTACTGGACAAAAGGGACCAACCGCAATTCATTGAGAGTAAAGACTGGCGTAAGGAGTTTAGGTTAGACTGATCCCGGGCCCGAAAACAGGATCACTAGAGTGGTAATAGTGAGTTCGAATAGGTGTCGCAAGTAAGCGAACATAGGAGGTTTTGGAGCCGGGGGGACCCGGCATCCGCGGTCAACAGCTGACTCCTTGCACAATGACGCAATTCCCAGTCTTTTCCATCGTTATCCCTACCTATAACCGTGCTGCGCGGATCCTGGGAACCCTTCAGAGCATTTGGCAGCAAACGTATTCACACTATGAAGTGATTGTGGTCGACGATTGCTCCACCGATTACACGGTTGAAGTACTAGAGCCCTACATACGCACGCAGCGTATAAAGTTTATTCAACACCATCGAAATTTCGAGCGGTCCCGGTCGCGAAATACCGGCATGAACGCCGCGACTGGTGACTTTCTTACCTTCCTCGATTCAGACGATTTGATGTACCCAAGGAATCTGGAAGACGCGGCAGAATATGTTTCAAGTCACCCTGAGAGCCAATGTTTTCATAACCTTTTCGAGTTTATAGACGATAGAGGCAAAGTCGTTTACCGGCCCAGGTTCCCCGTGGTCAAAAACCAAATCAGGAGCATCGCGCAGGGTAATTTTATGTCCTGTATCGGGAACTTCATTCATCGTGAAGTCTATACTCAATTCAGGTTCAGCACGGATCCCGAGATTATTTGCGGTGAGGACTGGGATTTCTGGTTGCGAGTGCTGGCCAAACATAAATTAGGACGCATAGAAAAGATTAACAATGGCGCTGTGCAGCACGAAGGTCGCAGTGTTAACAGACAAAACATTCGCAACGTTGAGAGGGGGCTTCAGCGGCTGGTCCAAAACTTAGTTGAGGATCCTGAACTAGCACGCGTTTATGCACCGCACTTGAAAACCATCGAGGCTACCTCGATGATTTATCTGGCAATACTCGCTAATTCGTCTGGGGCATCCAAAACGGCGCTGAGTTACTTGTATTCTGCCGCAAAGAAGGACCTAAGCATTCTAAGGACCCCTGGATTCCTGCGGGCATCTCAGATCGCCGTGAAAGGCTTGCTACTAGCGGTCAACGGCGGTTGAAAGCAGAGTCACGCCGATAGCGTGCGCGAACATGAGGAGTCTTGAGCATATGAAGGAAGGGATGTCGAACACCTTCAGATTCGCCATTATCGTTTCAATCCTGCTAAGCGGATATCCCGGGAACGCTATGCGACTTCCGAAGCAGCGGGAAGGAAAAACACAGTCTGGGCCGCAAACAGCGCCGTCTGCTCATATGAGCCTGACGCAGAACGCTATCCCAAAACCTGGCGGCGCTGTGGTCAGAGTGTCAGATTACAAAGGCGCTGATGTCGGCGCTCGCATTAACGCGGCGGACAGTGCACTTGGGGCTAAGAGAGGCTGGATAATCGTTGACACGGCAGGAGAGTTGCGCACGCAGGTGCGCATTTCTCAAGGCCACATTCTGAAATTCACCATCGGCAGATTTTCTCTTGTCAATACTCAGATCTGGACCAGCTCAATCCTTCTCGAGAGCGACACGGCCGTATACGGTGAGGGAATTAATAAGACCGTCTTGGTTGAGCCTAAAAATGCCTACACCGCGATCGAGTCGGCCGGCCATGCTGAGACTGAGCAAGGTCAGTACGCCAGTGGAACGCGATCTCATATTAATATCGCTGGGTTTACGGTCGAAGGCAGAAACACGAAAGCCGAGGGAGGCGTACGAAGCACGATCCAATTAGGTAATGCGATCGGCGTTCACATTTACGAGGTTGGTCTGAAAAACACAAGTTGTCTGGGAATCAGTGCCGGCGGAACGGGTTTGACCGGCCGGCATGCGCAGGATTGGGTGGTTGAGGATTGTGTTTTTGAGGGCGTTGCTTCGCAGAATCTGAATGTCGTGAATGGTCGCAGGATAATTTTTCGTCAGAACAAGTTTTTACGTCCGGGAAAAATCTGTGGCGATGGAAAACCCTGTGAAGGGGTAACTCCAATCGACCTGGAACCAAATACTTCATCTGACTTGATTAGCGACATTACAATTGAAGATAACGTGATTGATTCGACTGAATCAGCTTTTGCGCACGGCAACGGGATACTCGTGCAAAATACCGTCGGCGTGAAAGATTACGGCCCGGTCAGAGTCCTGAGGAATCGCATTGTGGGCGGACCTCTCAAGGACAACTTCTCAGGAAATGTTTACAGCGGTATCTACGTAAGCGGAGCCAGCAATACAATTATCTCCGGCAACGAAATAGTCAGAACGGCCCATGGAGGTATACGTACCGAGAACGCAAGCGTCCTGCTAGTGGAAAGAAACCATCTCGTCTCAACCGGCACCGGCGGCATTGAGAGCTTTGAAGTGATAAGTACGGTGGACTCGCGTTTCGTTTTTAACTCGGTGACCGTGGACCCGCGCTCTCCCATGGGGCGCGCTACGATAGTAGAGTCTGGAACATCTGATCGAAACTACTACGAGGGAAACATAGCCGTCCAAGGAATTGTGCTGGCAGGTAAGTCGAGCAAGATCAGAAAATAATCATCTTGGACAAATGGATCTGTGACGGAGTTCGCGAATGCGACGGAAGCTACTGAAGGTATTAGTGTGCCCGAAGTGCCAGGCTGAATTAGAGTGCACAGCCACCGAAGGAAGTGACGATGGCGACATTTGCACGGGAATGCTTCTCTGTCAGCGATGTAAGGGTAGTTATCCAATCCTGCGAGGAATTCCTCGTTTTGTCAGTGACGAGCAGCACGCTTCGTCCTTCGGATACCAGTGGAACCAATTCAGATCTTTACAAATCGACTCGTTGAATGGCACGCGCTTGTCGGAAAAAAGATTTTACTCCGAGACGGGTTGGCATGATGATTGGCTGAAGGGAGCCTGGGTCATTGACGCAGGCTGCGGTGCGGGACGCTTTCTCGAGGTCGTGTCGCGGACAGATTGCGAAGCGGTTGGAGTGGACATCAGCTCGGCGATTGACGCCGCTGCCCAGATCCTCGCCGGCCGTCCTAACGTTCATTTGGTTCAGGCAAGCCTTGAAGAATTACCATTTGCCGCCGGCGTTTTTGATGCTTGTTATTGTATTGGCGTGATTCAGCATACCCCGGCTCCCAGGAGAGCTCTCAAGTCTCTACCGCGACTATTGAAGCCTAATGGGCTGTTTGCCGTGACAATCTATGAGCGCCGTCGTTGGACGCTGCTTCACATGAAGTACTTGATTCGGCCCATCACAAAAAGATTCAAGCAAACTACTCTCTTATCGCTAATAAAAGGCTCGATGCCGGTTCTCTTTCCGATTACCGAGATCTGCTACCGCCTTCCTCTGGTCGGTCGGTTCTTCGCATTTATAATTCCGGTCGCCAACTATGTTCATGAGCCGGAGCTTCACCTGCAACAACGGTATCAGTGGGCCGTGCTTGACACCTTTGACATGCTTTCGCCGCAATATGATCAGCCACAGAAGCGGAACCAGGTGATTGCCGACTTGGAAAGAGAGGGCATAGTTGATATCAAAGAACCTAGGACCGGGGGGCTAAACATTATTGGCCGGAAAGCCGCTGGGCCAGCTTAGCCGATGCCATCAAGTTATTTTGAAACCCTGCAATCGTTGTCCAGGACACTTCTCGGAAAGTCTGTCCTTTTCATCTCCTACAATGGCATGCTAGATCCGCTGGGCCAAAGCCAGGTGCTCCCTTATTTGCGCCAGCTGGCGCAAAGAGGCGTGCGCTTTTTTTTGCTCAGCTTCGAGCGGAGTGACGCCTTCAAGGACGAGGGCTTACGCCAACGCGAGGCATTGCGGGCGGATCTTGCTCGCGAGAATATTGAGTGGCATGTTTTACGCTATCATCAGAGGCCATCTCTTCCGGCTACAGCTTACGACGTAGCTGCCGGATTTCTCGTCGCGAAGCGGCTAATCCGAAAGCACCGGATTGAGTTGGTGCATGCTCGCAGTCATATTCCGGCTTCGATTGCCCTTGCGCTAAAGCGCGTGTCGACGCTCAAGATGATTTTTGATCTGCGCGGGCTGATGGCCGAAGAATATGTTGAAGCGAACCACTGGCGCGAGGGCGGTCTGCCGTATCGGTTAACGAAAATAGTGGAAAATCGAGCACTGGCCGCCGCAGATGGGGTGGTAACGCTCACCGAAAAAATCTGGCCGATAATTCGCGATTGGAAGGGACTCCGCGGAAGGAAGGTAGTGCACGAAGTGATACCCTGCTGTGCGGATCTCGAGGTGTTTAATTTCAGTTTAGAAGATCGAAAGAGACGAAGAAAAGAACTGGATTTGGGAGATCGTTTGACCCTTGTTTACAGTGGCTCAATTGGTGGCTGGTATCTCACGAAGGAGATGGTGGATTTTTTCGTTCAGCTGCTGACGCACCGAGTCGATGCGCATTTCTTATGGTTAACGCCGGGAGATCCGGACGTGATACACAGGATCATGAGCGATCGAAAGATAGGCGCTCAGTCCTACACAATCCGAAAGATCGCGCCTTCGGACATGCCTTCTTATCTTTCAGCCGCGGATGTTGGCATTGCTTTCTATAAACCTGGTCTTTCGAGGCTGGCTACCTCGCCGGTTAAACTGACGGAGTACTTAGCGTGCGGTTTGCCTGTGGTACTGAATTCAGGTATAGGTGATTCTGATGAGATTCTAAGTGATTCAGGTGTCGGAGCAATTGTTTCGAGATTTGATGACGCTGAATACACGCGGGCCTGGCGCGAGATTGAATACGCGCTGGTAAATCTAAGTGATACAAAAATACGGGCGAGTCAGCTGGCGCAAAAACTCTTTGATTTGCGCGAGGTTGGTGGTGAACGCTACGCACGGCTCTATCAGAGAGTCCTCGCAGGCGCCTAATGTCTTTAGCTTTGCAATAACTGAATGGCCGCATGAGGGCCATGTCGACCGGTATGCCCGACGCGCTCGAGGCACCAACCGTTTCTGTGGCAGTGCGACTACGAGTGCAAGATGATCGGGACGAAAGAAAGATGGCTTAAGACACTTCGCTGTCCTCGCTGTCACAGTCGGTTGAGGTTCGGGCTCAGACTTTCCACGAAGGATCTAGATAGTGATGGTCTGGCATGTGAGCAGTGTCCTGAGTCATTTCCGATAATCGACGATATCCCGCGGCTATTGCTTCCCCCCCTGCGCGAAGCGCTTCTGGAAAACGGTCCAGTCAATGGTATTGACGAGCACCAAGTGAATACTGCCCTGAGCTTCGGGTTCGAGTGGGCCAGTTTCCCGCAGATGTACAAGGAGTGGCAACAGAGTTTCTTGAACTATATGCAACCTCACGGTCCTGAATTCTTTCGTGGCAAGAAAGTACTGGATGCAGGATGCGGTAATGGGCGGTTTGCTTACTATGCGTCAAAGTATGGGGCTGAGGTTTGGGCGATAGACCTCGGACCAGCAGTGCAGGTCGCCCGTCGCAACACTGAGACGTTGGTCAATGTCGAGGTGATTCAGGCTGATCTTTACCATCCGCCGTTCGCGTTCGAAAGTTTCGATTTTATTTACTCCATTGGCGTACTGCATCATCTTCCTGAACCCGAATCGGCGTTCCGGAATTTGCTTGAATATCTAAAACCTGGTGGTGAGATTCAGATCTATCTTTACTGGAAACCTGAAGGACAGCCAATCAAGCGCGGGTTGCTGGCGCTAGTGGGCATGGGACGTAAAGTCACAAGACGTTTGCCACATTCATTGGTCTACGCGCTGGCCTTTCCCGCCGCCGTAGCGTCTTATGGTTTTTTTGTTTGGCCTTATCGAATTCTGAAACGAATTCCAGTCCTCGCCAATTTTGCCGAAAAGTTTCCGATGAAACAATATGCCAGCTTTCCGTTTCGGGTGTGTGTAAACGACCAGCTGGATCGATTCTCAGCCCCCATTGAAAATCGTTATACGAGACAAGAAGTAACCGATTGGCTAAACCGAGCGGGATTAGAAGCAATAGATACACAACCGGCCTTTGGCTGGGTCGGCTCGGGACGCAAGCCTGTTGCTGGAAATGTTGAGTAGATCGGTTCCAATGAAGGTTTTGGCCCTGGCCTCGTATCCTATTGAAGCTGCGGCGACTCGGTATCGTTTAGAACAATTTGTAGCACCCTTGGCTGAGCGCGGCATTAGCTTAACAGTTCACCCCTTTCTCGATTCAAAGCTGTTTGAACAACTGTATCGGCGCGAGGTTATTACAAGGACCGCAATCCGCCTGATTGCGGCTGCCGTGCTGCGCTTTAAAGAAGTGTGGGCGGCCAGAAACTCGGATTTGGTTTTGATTCAACGCGAAGCGATGATGTTTGGTCCACCGCTTATCGAGTGGCTGATAACTCGCGTTTCTAAATGTCCAATGGTGCTTGATTTGGATGACGCGACTTACGTCTCCTATACTAGCCCAACTTACGGTCGCGTCGGAAAGGCAGTGAAGTGGTTCACTAAGACTGACGATTTGATTCGCTGGGCCTCACTGGTGACGTGCGGCAATCGTGCGATAGCGGAATATGTTGCCACAAGAGGAGCTGTTGCTCGCATTATTCCGACAGTTGTGGATACGGAGAAGTTTCGGCCAACGGTCCGGAAAAACGAAGGACCGGTGGTGCTTGGGTGGATCGGCACTCACTCAACCTTTCCGTATCTGGAATCGATTTTTCCTGTGCTCCAGGAGTTGGCGAGTAAGCATCGGTTGCGACTTAAAGTCGTAGGCGGCGGGAAAGAGCTGATCAGTATTCCGGGTGTTGATGTGGAAAATCTGCCCTGGAAACTGGAAAGGGAAGTATCGGACTTCCAATCGATCGATATTGGGCTATACCCGATTGATTACAGCCTTTACTCGGATAAATGGGCGAGCGGAAAGTCGGGGTTTAAGGCAATACAGTACATGGCTGTTGGGGTCCCATACGTAGCAACACCCGTGGGAGCGGTCAGAGAAATTGGTCAAGCCGGCGCGACACATTTTTGTGCGGAGAGCGCCGACGAATGGCGAGACTACCTTGATATATTGCTGACGGATCGTGATAAGAGAGAGCAAATGGGAGCTGCGGGCCGGAGTTACATTTGCGAGAACTATTCTCTTCCGGCCCAGGCGGATAAGCTGGCGGACGCGCTGTTCGAAGCCGGCAGGAAGGAGCGGCTGAGCTGAAGCATAGCGGGATTGAGTAAAATGCGTCCCATTCCAATAGGCTGATGCATGGTACGAGCAAATTTCGATTGCTGATGTTGGCGTGTATCGCTTTACTGCCTTCGTTCCTAAAAATAGTTACTTACCGGATTCTGCTGGGGTATAAAATCGGGAAACGCGTGAGGATAGGCATCAGCATCTTGGACGCGAAGACTTGTAGCATTGATGACGACGTTTGCATCGGACACTTGAATGTGATCGTGGGGGTCAAAAGGTTATCCATTGGTGATCATGTACGAATTGGATACCTGAATATAATTCGTGGCGGTGAAGAAGTGTCGCTCGGCCGCTATTCTGAAATAATGCGGATGAATGAAATCAACTCCATCCCTAATCCAGATGTTACGAATCCAATTGATCCACGGTTCATATTGGGCGACGGCAGTATAATTACGGCTGGTCACAAAATAGACTTTACTGACAAAGTAGAAATTGGACGCCGGACAATCTTGGGAGGTCGCAACTCATCGCTGTGGACACATAATCGCCAACGGACGCGGCCGATTCAAATCGGATCTTTTACGTATGTTGGCTCTGAGATTCGAATTGCCCCAGGTGGCGCGTTGCCTTCACGCTGTATAGTTGGAATAGGCTCGGTCATCACAAGCCAGTTGACTGAGGAGGAGTATTTGATAGCAGGTGTTCCGGCAAAGGCTGTTAAGCAGTTGGACTCAGAGGACAAATTCTTGATCCAGCGCAAGACACGGAACGATTTACCTGACGATATTTAGTTAAATTATGAATGGTCTTCTAACATTTCTGTCTCTGTTGGTTTGCGGCTTAATCGTGCTGGCAGTTCCAACTTTGGTCGCTCCCTTCAGCGCAGATTATGGAATCGTCACCGTGTTCGATACTTCAAAGGCGGTGTTGCTATGTGTTGGGCTGGCTGTGGTGGCAGGCTTTGTCGCGTATCGACAGGGAGGAAACGGTCCGTTCCTACTAAAGCTATTTGTTTCTGCGCTGCTGATCCGAATGCTTTTGGGCACGGCCATCTTCATCTTTAAAGCACAGGAGTTTTTTGGCGGCGATGCCATCACCTACGATTGGTATGGCACCGCGCAACTAAGGGGCTGGTATGGAGAGAAATACTATGAGGCGCTCGTGAAGGGTTTCGTTGGCGAAGGCCAGTCTGCGTGGGGAATGGTAAATATGGTCGCGGTTGTTTACGCCGGTTTGGGTCGAAATATGTTGGCGATCCAGTTTGTCAATTCAGTTCTGGGCGCAGCTACCGCGATCATAATCTTCCTCTGCGCACAACAAGTCTACCAAAACCTTAGGGTCGCACGCTTTGCCGCAGTAGCGGTCGCCTTCTATCCATCCCTGGTGCTCTGGTCATCCCAAGGACTAAAAGATGGCCCGATTGTTTTCTGTCTAGCACTAGCGATTCTAGCCACCTTGAAGCTGGGAGAAAACTTCACCTTTAAATATGTCGTGATCCTCGTCTGTTCGCTGTTTGCGGTCTTGAGTCTGCGCTTTTATGTTTTCTATATGCTCGGCGTCGCCATCGGGGGGGCCTTTGTGGTTGGCATGCAAAAGCTAACCGCGACGAATTTTGTGCGCCAGTTCGTGGTCATGGTTTTCGTGGGGTTATCATTGACTTATCTTGGTGTCACCCGATATGCAAACATACAAGCTGATCAGTTCGCCAGTCTTGAGCGAGTAGAACGGAGCCGTCTGGACGCGTCGGTGAGTGCGCAGTCTGGTTTCGGGAAAGACGTTGATGTTTCGACTGCTCAGGGGGCCCTGTCGACGATTCCGATGGGATTGCTTTATCTTCTCTTTGCGCCATTCCCCTGGCAAGTCATCTCCCTCCGACAAAGCATCACATTACCTGAAATGATAATTTGGTGGGCGTCGTTCCCGCTGTTGATTCTGGGTGCCTGGTATTCGATCAGGTACCGCCTGCGGCAGATCTCACCAATCGTGATCTTTACTGCAATGCTCTCGTTGGCGTACTCGGTCTTTCAAGGTAACGTAGGCACCGCTTATCGCCAGCGCGCGCAGCTTCTGGTCTTCTATTTCATATTTGTGGCAGTTGGGTATGTCTTGTTGCTTGAAAAACGGGAAGACAAAAGGCGGCAAGAATCGGTCAGGCATGATAAGACGGTTGCTGCGCGAATAGCTTCCGCAGTTCCGCGACATTCGTCGCTAAGCTCAAGAAGACCCTAGAAACGGACTCTCGAGAGTTACATTAGCCCGAAGCGGAGTATTTGGCCTTCCAAAAAGGCTCCTATGAATTCCGCTCATTGGTCTTGGTCTAGTTAAGAAACTTTTGCCGTTTAGACTCCCAGCTCAGAGCGCAAGGATTAAGCACTCTCGTTTATTGGCAATTCCAGCCGTCCTGCATCTGCTGGTGGTTGGCGCGATGTACTTGATTGGAAGATCTCACCTTATTCCTGCGACGCTTGACACGAACGGAATCGGAATCTCGTTCGCCATTGATTCCCGATTCTACCGGATTGAGGCTAGTGAAATGGCCTCCCACCTTTTCTTGCGTCATTTCAATGAGTGGTGGGCCTTCAACGCCCAGCCGCACGTGAAACTTTATTCGCTATCCTTCGCCATCTTTGGTCCACTGTTAGGATTCAATATTCTCAGTGCGGAACCACTAAATCTTGCTTTGTATCTTTTGGTGGTAGTACTGGTCTATTGGGTTGCTCGAGAGTTGTTTGAATCGAACACAGGCTTGCTTGCGGCAGCAGTCGTAACGTTTTGGCCTTCGTTGCTTCTGCACACTACTCAAATGCTTCGCGATCCGCTGTTTATCTGTTCGCTGCTCTTGCTCGTCCTTTTTCTCATCATAGGTGTCAACCGCAATTTGTCTTTATTACAGGGTGTGTTCGTCGCCGTCGGCGCCGTGATCGCATGCGTTCTTCTGTGGTTATTTCGAGGCGATATGTGGGAGTTGGTTTTCTTGATTGTGGTGCTTGGGGTTCTAATGTCTGCCGCTAGTCAATTACGGGCTCGGCGTTTTCTGCCGGGCAACGTCCTTGCCGCGTTGTTGCTTTTGTTGCTGTCCTTGGCAATCCCGCGAGTAATCCCGACCTATCGACAACTAGATAGTTCACTGGCTCTAACCAAGGGAATAAATGCAAGTCGGACCGTACCACCACCCCGATTGCCGGGCGCCGTGTTTGGCCAGGCCGAGGCCACCTCTAACACTGGATTGACGAAACTGGCCCAACGGCTTGGATTACTTCGGCATAAATTCATCATTAATTACCCGCTTGCGGGATCCAACATTGACACGGACGTCGAGCTAACCGGAATCAGAGCTATAGCCCGATACTTCCCGCGGGCATTGGAGATTGGTCTTTTCTCTCCGTTCCCCAATATGTGGTTTATTCGGGGAGAGCAAGTGGGCTTGCTGGGGCGTTTGTTAAGTGGACTTGAAACGCTCTGTATGTACGCCATGATGGGGTTGGCGCTCATCGCGCTGGTATTGAACAGGCATAAGCTCTCGGTTTGGCTTGTCTTCGCTATCGTTCTTCTGGGCTGCACCGCGTTGGGTTACGTCGTTGTGAATATCAGCACTTTATATCGAATGCGTTATGGCTTTTGGATTCTGCTGATAATTCTCGGGTCTAAGGCCTTACGAATAATAAAAGATCATCGGCAATCTGTGCCTAATCTAGAACGTGGTGAGCCGCTTTCTGCGCAACTACCGGAAGTTCAAACACACCTCGTGGTTTGCCTTGGCTTCTGCTGCCCCCTGTTATCTGCAGCTCTTTTCTAGCGTTTTTCATGTCTACACTGCATCTATCGCTGGTTGGACTGGGACTGCGCGTGGCAGTTACTCTGGTGGTCCTATTGAATACGCTGTTGATCGCCCGTGTACTTGGTCCGTCGGCGTTTGGGGAGTATTTTCTTTTCTTTAGACTGGTTTCAGTTCTGGCAGCATTTGCAGACTTTGGTCTTCCCCAAAGCGTGAACGCTTTTTACGGACGACATGCGAAATCTCGAGCCTCAATTCACCGAGTGGTTCTTAGGATTGTGCCGATTCTTTGGGTGGCAGTAACGCTCGTCGGAGGAATCATTCTCTGGTTTGGCGGAGATTTTCTGCTGCCACACATGATGCCTTTGTTGACTGGTGCGGCATTCATTGTCCTCCCGCTTTCGATGTATGCAAACCTCTGGAACGGCATGATGGTTGGTGCCGGACGGATTTGGCGCGTGAATGTGGTCCAAGTGTTGATGTGCAGCTTGTCGCTTCTATTAACAATCATTTTTATTGTCATTCTACATGGTGGAGTGATAAGCGCAGCCATCTGTTACACCTTCGTTATGGTGGTCCAGTTTATCGTCATGATGACGCTGGAACTCAAAGCCAGCCGAGACGAAGAGTTGAATGAACCACCCGCCCAACTCTCGCGGCAGATGCTGCACTTCGGCTTGCGTGGCTATCTGGGGTCTATTTCCAATCTGCTATGGACCCGCATGCCTGTCTTTATTTTGAATGTCACTCATGGACCTACGGCCGTCGGCATATTTTCGTTGGGCCAGCAGGTGGTTGAAAAGCTACTGCTTCCTGTCCAGGCGGTCCGAGACGTTATCTATCAAAAAATGTCCCTGCTCCCGAGCCAGAGTGCGACGCCGGCGTTGAACCGTTACGTCAGGCTGACCGCGTGGGGCATGCTGGTCGTTGTCGTCGCCGGCGCATTGTGCACGCCATTGTTGGTTACGTTACTTCTGGGGCCGCAATACGCGCAGGCGATCCAGTTAGCTCGCATTCTTTTAGTAGGGGCGGTGTTTGTGGCTATATCCCTGATACTCGATACGTTTTTTGTAAATCAACTTCATCGACCGGGGTTAGTCTCGATTATTTCCTGGTTCAAATTCTTTGTCGGACTAACGTTCGCGGCGCTGCTAATCCCGGCGCGCGGGGGGAAGGGCGCCGCCGCAGCTATCGCCTTGACTCAAATACTTGGCACGGTGGTTTACCTCATCCTCTATATAAGGATGACTGGAACCCGCCTGGTGGAATTACTATTCATTGACGGCAAGGATCTGGAACTCTTAAAGAACCAGGTAATGACTCTGTTTAGGATGAAGCAAGAGGAAAGCTCAGATGTCGTTCGGGCTAAGTAGTGGCGTGGGTAAGTTCAGGGAAGAGTGCCGCACTCGGAATTGCTATACCGCGCTGAATCGCTCCTGATCCTGGTGGAAAAGTGTTCTTTGGCGTCTTGATCCCATTTTCGCTACACTACCAATCGTGTGTGGAATTGTAGGCATAGTTCGTAGCGACACGAGGGCTGTCGACCAGGCTCTCGTGGGACGGATGTGCGAGGCTATACGGCATCGCGGCCCGGATGAAGATGGCTTCTATTTCGGCTCGCATGTTGGTCTGGGTATGCGACGCCTTTCAATCATTGATCTTAAAGGTGGGCAGCAACCGATTCACAATCAGGACAGCACCGCGTGGATCGTCTTTAATGGCGAAATCTACAACTATCTTGAACTGCGCCAAAAGCTGGAAAAGCTGGGCCACGCGTTTTACACCAATAGTGATACAGAGGCCATCATTCATGCCTACGATCGTTATGGAGCAGATTGCCCCAAGCACTTGCGTGGCATGTTTGCCTTTGCGATTTGGGACAACCGCACGCAGGAACTATTTCTCGCTCGAGACCGCGTCGGAAAAAAACCACTGCTTTACTCGGCGCTTAACAATCAGCTCATCTTCGGTTCCGAATTCAGCGCGCTGCTCCTCCATCCCGACATCAGTCGCGACATTGAGCCCGAAGCGCTTGATCACTATCTCTCATTTATGTGCGTGCCGGCGCCTTTAACGGCTTACCGCGCGATCAAAAAGCTCGAACCGGGCCACTCGCTTCGGTGGCGCAACGGCGAGATTAAGATCGAGCGTTATTGGCAACCCGATTTCTCTCACAAACTGGATATAAGCGAACAGGAAGCCGGCGAACGCGCGATCGACATTTTGCGGGAAGCGGTGCGGGTGCGATTGATGTCGGAAGTTCCCCTCGGTGCTTTTCTTTCCGGCGGCATTGATTCCAGCACTGTCGTTGCGCTGATGAGTCAGGAGTCGAGTGCGCCAGTCAAAACGTTCTCGATCGGGTTTGAAGAGCAGGATTTCAGCGAACTCCATCACGCCCGCAGGGTGGCGGAACATGTAGGTGCCGATCATCACGAGTTCATTGTTCGTCCCGATGCGATGGAAGTCTTACCGTTGCTTGTCGAGCATTATGGCGAGCCCTATGCCGACTCCTCGGCCATTCCCACCTACTACGTCGCGCGCGAAACTCGCAAGCACGTTACTGTGGCACTGAATGGTGACGGCGGGGATGAATCTTTTGCGGGATATGAACGTTACGCTGCGATGCGTCTCGCCGAGCGATACCATCGACTTCCGGCTCTCCTGCGCGAGACGATAGTCGAACAAGCAGTCAGACTTTTGCCGAGTTCTGAGACTCGTCGCAGCCGCGTGCGTGATGCGAAGCGTTTTCTTACTGCTGCATCGCTGCCAAAAGTTCAGCGTTATTTGCGCTGGGTGAGTGTTTTCGATACTGAACACAAGCGCAGTATTTATTCGGAGGACTTCCAGCACGAAACGAACGGCGCGCTTGCTGGCAAGCTACTCGAGCCGTGGTTTGAGCGAGCCAACGGTTCGGGAATCGTCGACGCTGCTTTGTTGACTGACATAATGACCTACCTTCCGAACGACCTGCTGGTAAAAGTCGACATCGCGACCATGGCCGTATCGCTTGAGGCACGCTCGCCTTTTCTGGATCATCACGTCATTGAATTTGCCGCAAGTCTGCCTGAGAAGATGAAATTGCGAGGCCTGACCACCAAATATCTCTTGAAACGTGTGCTGGCGCGGTTGCTGCCGGCCGAGAACATAAATCGTCGCAAGATGGGTTTCGGAGTTCCGATCGGCCATTGGTTTCGCGGCACGTTACAGCCATTCTTGCGTGACACCTTGGTGTCTGAGAAAGCATTAAGTCGTGGGCTTTTCAAACCTCAAGCGATCAAACAACTGATCGAGCTCCACACTAGATCAGAGCGAGACTACTCACATCAGCTTTGGACTCTATTGATGCTTGAACTATGGTTTCAACGTTTTATCGACTAAGTAAGCTTCTGCAGGAAAGGGCGTCACGCTGTAAAGAGATTTGTGAACGCCTGATGGGTAAAGAAGACTCGGCGATTCGTTGAAGATTTCAGCTGCACACCATTCGAGGAGGAACACCAATTGAAAGGCGTCGTATTGGCCGGCGGACTCGGCACCAGACTGCGTCCCCTGACGGCCGTAACAAACAAACATCTGCTTCCTGTTTACAACCAGCCGATGATTTACTATCCGATTCAAACGCTGGTGAATGCCGGTATCACCGACATCATGATCGTTACGGGTGGAAACTCTGCCGGCGACTTTCTTAAACTCCTTGGGAATGGCAAGGCATTTGGTCTCAAGCATTTGAACTACACGTACCAGGAAGGTGAGGGCGGGATTGCCGAAGCACTGGGGTTGGTTGAGCACTTTGCTTCTGGCGATCCGGTTTGCGTCGTTCTCGGTGACAACATTATCGAGGGAAACATCCGTGCCGCGGCCCGCTCTTACCGACATCAGGGCGGGGGCGCCAAAATTATTTTGAAGCGCGTGCCGGACCCGCAACGTTTCGGCGTGCCGGAGCTCGAGGGACGCAATGTGTTGCGGATTGAAGAGAAGCCCGAGCAGCCAAAATCCGACTATGCAGTGATCGGAATCTACATGTACGATGGAGACGTTTACGACATTATCCGCACACTGAGACCTTCCGGACGAGGCGAATTGGAAATCACAGATGTAAACAATGCCTACATCGAGCGCAGTGAGATGACCTGGGAGGAATTGGAAGGATGGTGGACGGACGCTGGTACTTTTGAGAGTTTGCTTTTTGCGTCAAATTTGGTTGCTGAAACAGGTGCAAACAAATTTGAGTTACAGCAACCTGCAGAGGTCAAGGCGAATGTCTGAACGTTTCAAAACCGGTAACATAGAGGGTGTGGTTGTTCGCGATCTACGAAAGTTTCATGATGACCGCGGTTGGTTGGTCGAACTTTTTCGGAGCGATGAAATGACCGAAGAGTTTTATCCGGTCATGGCTTATCTTTCCACAACCAAACCAGGCGTGCGGCGCGGACCACATGAGCACGTGGATCAAGCAGACCTCTTCTGCTTCATCGGCCCTTCAAATTTTAAACTGCGGATGTGGGACCACCGATCAGACTCCAGCACCTTCAACAACGTCATGACGTTAATTGTTGGCGAGGACTTCCCAAAGTCCGTGATCGTGCCGCTTGGAGTTGTTCATGCCTACCAGAATGTGGGTACCGTCGACGGCGTCGTAGTCAATTGTCCAAATCGACTCTACATGGGTGAAGGCAAGAGAGAAGGGATTGACGAGATTCGCCACGAGGATGATCCGAATACCGTCTTCAGAATGGAAGACTGAGGACATTGCCGATTTGCGATTGCCAATTGCCGATTGGAGCAGTCCGAGTTCATTCTTTTAGGTTGCTGACGGTGAAAAACTCAACTGACCTTTCGAATTACAAACTGAACTGCAGTGCCAAAGGAAAATTGGCAATCGGCAATCGGCAATAGCCAATGAAAATCGTTCGCATTATCGCCAGGCTAAATGTTGGGGGTCCGGCCCGCCACGTTGTTTGGCTCACCGCCGGGTTGCAAAGCGATGACTGGGAATCCGTTCTTGTAGCCGGTTCCGTCCCGCCCGGCGAAGATGACATGAGTTACTTCGCCGCTGATAATGGCGTGACGCCCGTCTATATTGCGCAGATGAGTCGCGAGATTTCCGCAGGTGATCTCATTTCCATTTGGAAGCTTTTTCGGCTTCTTGTACGCGAGCGACCGGACATCGTGCATACGCATACCGCAAAGGCGGGAACTCTTGGCCGGATTGCCGCACTTCTATACCGCTGGGCGACCCCCGGCGGGTTGCTGGGCAAGGCGCGACCATGCAAGGTGGTCCATACTTACCATGGACACATTTTTCACAGTTACTACGGTCCGATCAAAACGCGCTTCTTCCTAATGATCGAAAAAACGTTGGCGCGTCTCGGTACCAACCGCATCGTAGTAGTGAGCCAGCAACAGCGCCGAGAGATTAACGATACGTTTGCTGTCGGACGCCCAGAGCAGTTTGTTGTGATCCCCTTAGGCCTTGATCTTACCCAGTTTGCCTTCTGGAAAGATCGCGGGAAATCGCTCCGCGATGAACTGGGCGCCAGCCCCGAAGATATCCTGGTGGGGATCGTGGGTCGGCTGACGGAGATAAAGAATCACGAACTATTTTTCAACGCCATCAAGTTGTTTAAGGAAATGACAGCGACACCAAAACGCGTGCGCTTCATTGTCATTGGCGATGGCGGCTTGCGCCAGAAACTCAAAGGACAGGTTGAACAGTCGGGTTTAGCTGGAGATGTGGTATTTACCGGCAACCGAAATGATCCGGAACATTTTTATCCCGCGCTGGACCTTGTGGCTCTCACGTCGCGAAACGAAGGAACGCCATTGACTCTGATCGAGGCGATGGCCAATGCGCGTGCCGTGATCGCAACGAGTGTGGGAGGCGTTGTTGATTTGCTAGGCGAGTCTGCCTCTGAAACTGACGATAACGATTACCTTGTCTGCACGCGCGGTGTCCGAATTAAACCCGGCGATGCTCGAGCGTT
>WNFZ01001684.1_pt1 | contig 33051 bp, 33 predicted proteins | sample 5400081 | NCBI WGS metagenome assembly WNFZ01 (sample SAMN13153365, study PRJNA577476) | soil metagenome | isolation source: 80 cm soil or saprolite under grassland replicate 1 | place: USA:California | collected 2016-06-15 | reverse complement strand
AAAACTGGACAATCAACAGCTTCAAGCTTCATTCTCTTTAACATCTTCGGACTCACACCCTTTAACTTTAGCTTGCCCTTTTCATCCATCATTCCAATAGCTTGCAATTCTGATTTCGCCTTATCATCTAATTTGATATTTTTCTCAACTCCCTTTACAGGAACAATGTATTTTGTGTCAGAATTATCCGCAGACATGAATAATTAATGGTATTTCGTTCGTGTATATGATGCTTGCTATCTGTATAGGGTGTAAAATATTAATTATCTCATGGAGGACTATCGAGCTAGCTATTATACTACAGTCTAAAAACAAACTTGACAATGTGAAATGATTATTTATTTGATGTTTGTAAAATAACATATGGATGATTATTATAAAGTTCTTGAGCTCAACAAGAATGCTTCAATAGATGAGATAAGAAAATCATTTAGATCACTCGCATTGAAATATCATCCAGATAAAAATAAGAACGTAGGGTCCAAGGAAAGATTCATGAAAGTCGTCGAGGCGTATGAAGTATTATCTGATGCAAATGGTAAGAAAAGCTATGATGAATCGATTACTATTAAAAAGAATACTCCAAAATATGACTATTCTTGGACACCTTCGGCAGATTTTGAAAGGGTTTATAGCTACACTAGAATTAAAAACACATACGTTGGTGGAGGTATGTGGGATATTGGAGAAAAGGCTTCAAAGGCAATGTGGAAGGCAACGATTATACTTCTTGCTTCACTTGCTTCAATGGCCCTATTGATACTTTTCCTCCCATAGATAAATTCAGATCATGGTTCTTTGCCCTTTTTGGAAGTCATCTGTTTATTTTTATTAGTGTATTTATACCAAAAAAAAGCCGCAAGCCCTAAATTTGCTACTGAAGTGAATAAGAAAATTGGCGAATTAGTCTGAATAAAAATCGCAATTCCATAAATCCCAACAATTGTTGCGACTATAGAAAGTAACTTTAACTGATTCCTTGATATGGGCAACCTTATTCAAAGGTTTTAATCAATATAAAAGTCAAACTAATTATGCAATAAATTGAGTTTATTTTCTTTTTGTCTTGCTTTTCACTCATCAAAAGTCGAGTCTAGCCTATAGCGGATTGAATATTGGAATCTGTTCCCTTTTATGTTGAGATCTTTTTATCATGTCAGTAACTAATTTTATCTTAACCTTGCTTTGTTTACAGTTATTCAAATCATTCTTTAGATAGCATTGCAAGATAGTATCTATATCGTGATATGATAGCCCGATTTCTTTTTCTGCTACATGCCCTCTCCAAAACCTAGGGCTGCTTGCTTGATTCACAATTTGTTCTGAGAGTCCTAATTGCTTTCCTAACAATTTGACTTGGCTCTTGTACAGTCCCCCAAGAGGAAGTATATCAGCTGCGCCATCACCGAACTTAGTAAAATATCCGATCAACAATTCACTCTTGTCCGAGGTTCCTAGAACTAGAAGATTGCTGATAGCTGCATAATGGTATAGAAATGCCATCCTCAGTCTTGCAGAAAGATTTCCACCGGATAGTTTGTCCTTTGGTAATTTGTTTAACAAAATTTTTTTTGCACGTTCAAAATGAATTTCCTTGTATTTAATTTTCATCTCCTTTGCCAGGTCACGAGCATTGTCAATATCCTTTTTCGGAGTAATTCCTCTTTCTGGCATAATCAAACCCATTATTCTATTTCTTTGAATGGCTCTTGACGTTAATACGAGGCAAACGGAAGAATCAAGACCACCGCTAAGCCCCATAACTACACCGTTTTTCTTCCTCGATCTTACTTGTTCTGTAATAAATCTAGTAACTTCGTCAATGATTGTGTTGTAGTTTAAGTTTAGAGGATCTTCAGACATTGCTATTTTGCAACTGGGGGTTTGGAAAATCTGTTGCTTTGATTTAAATGATAATCAATTGATAATGTGGGATCTTTTTGTTTGCCTGTCAGTATTCCTACTACAACATCGTCCTTTTTTATGATCTCCTCTTTCCTGAGCTTCCTTATTCCTGCAGGAACGGCACCCGAGGCCATTTCACAATCAAATCCGTTTAGACCGACTAAGGCCATCCCATCACTCATTTCCTTATCGGAAACCTGTGTAACAATGCCGTTAGTAAAGTCAATTGATCTTAATGCCTTAATCAAATTGGAAGGTTTACCTATCTGTATTGCAGTAGCTTTGGTACGTGGCTTGATACCTTTATTGTCTTTTTGATCATAATATTCTTTAATTAGAGTCAGATCAGGTCTTCCATTATTCCATTCTAGTTTCTTGCCTCCAAAGAAACCATTGGTTAATTCATAAAAGGTATTTGCTCCTTCTGCATTTACCACAAGTAATCTTGGAATTTTTTTTATCCATCCGAGGTCGTAAAGTTCCATAAACGCCTTCCCACAACTAGAAGTATTTCCTAATGCACCGCCAGGATATACTATCCAATCCGGTGGATTCCAGTCCAAATATTCTAGAGCTCTGTATACTATTGTTTTTTGCCCTTCTATCCTAAATGGGTTAATAGAATTTACAGTGTACGCGCCTAGTTCTCGAGCTTCTTTCAGTGAATACGTTAGAGCGTCGTCAAAGTTGCCATCAATCTCAATTACTTGTGCACCAAATTGGAATGCTTGACCAAGTTTGCCAGGTGCTATTTCTCCTTTTGGAACAAACACTTCACATTCAATATTTTCATTTGCAGCATACATTGCAGCAGATGCTGATGTATTTCCTGTTGAGGCACAGATGATTTTATTCATATTTATCATTTTTGCATGTGTCACTGCAGTCGACATTCCGTTGTCTTTAAATGAACCACTAGGATTGTAACCTTCAGGTTGTAATAGAAGGCGTTCGTTATCAATTAGAGAATATTCTGAAACCCTTTTCATTTTATAAGGTTTAGATTGTCTACCTTCCGAACCATCAAGTGAAACTAGTATTTTGGAGCATTGTTCAAAATCTTCTGTATCAAGGTTGGCAAAGTTAATTAGTTCTCGAAATCTCCATACTCCACTCTCATTGTAGATGTTTCCCCAATGGTTTCTACGTTGATAGAAAACTTGGATTAGTTCGCGAGAAAAATTACTTTTATAAATAATGTCCAAAAATGAACCGCATTTACAAACTAGTGTGTTGTTATTAATTTCGTAAGTAAGATTACATGCAGGATTAATGCATTTCTTAAATGGATTGTTTCCCATGCCAGCCATGAATTATCTCCTAAAAAAAAGATATTTAGACGTTTACGGTTTATGCAATTAGAATACAAGTGAATTCAGATAGGTGGGAAAGCTCCGCAAGTATAACAATACCTGGGATACGATAAACAAGAGTTACAGAACGAACACCTAAGTGAATCACATGCTTCTTTGGCAGGGCACCCAAAAAATGACCTATAAAGCTTATAATAATAAAGGTGTTCTTTATCTCTCACTATTACATTATCAAGAGCAACAATTTTTGATTCCTTTTCAAATTCCTCATCATCGATGAGATCAAATTTATTTGAAATTTCTTCAAACCCGGAACCTTCTTCCAAAGCCATCTTATTTCTCCATACATTTGCTCCAAGTTCTTTTTCAAAGGCTTTCCTTAAAATGAATTTTCCCCACTTTTTACTCTTATATTCTCCCACCTTTTCATTTATGTCAATTGAAGTTGCCAAATCATAAAGTGGATTTTCTAAGTATGGTGTATTGACTGTCATTCCCAATGTCTCTCCTATCTTTCTTGAAGAAAACCTCATTATTTTCCAAAGTTCAATTAAAATTTCCTCTAATTTTCTTAGGTCTGTAAAGTATCTTTGAAGGTAATTATATCCAGCAAATAATTCGTCTGCACCATCTCCAGTAACTATGTCATCGTAACCATGATGTTTGGCCTCCCTCATGCCAAAGAAAATAACGGAAGAATTTCTTATTTCCACTGGATCGAAGGTCTTGAACGTCTTAATTATGTTCGGGATTATCTCAAGGATCTCCTCAAAATCAACAACGCATTCAACATGATTGTGACTATATTTTTTTGCTATGTTCTTGGCGAATTTTAGATCATATGAGTTGGGACCTAACGATGTTACAATACTTAATTTAGGCCTCATCAAATAGCATAAAATACTACTATCTAAACCACCAGACAAAAGTAACGAATTATCAAGATATTTACTGACAATTTTTTTTAACCTCCGCTTTAAAAGCCTGTCTGTGTACAATGATGACAAAATATGATATGAAGGTATCAAAATTACAAATAAAAATTTGGCTATGAAGGTAAAAATCTATTTCATTATGGAGGCTCCGCCGTGTTCACGTAATAACTCTAAACCTTCCTTTGTGATGTGGTACTGCTTCGATTTTTTTATTACATATCGAACCATTCTCCCAAGATGATAGTAGATTGAACCAGTAGACAAATTTGTTGCGTATTTTATTTCAGAAAACCGCGCTGCGCCATTGCTATCTACTATAGCTTGCAGTATCTTAATTCTCGTTCTCCTAGCGCGGAGCTGCGTTTCACCTATCAACAAAAATTTTATGTCAATAAATTATTTATGCTTTTCTAACTAGATATTTTAAATAATTACAAAAACCTATGTAATATCTACTATTATTCAAAATTCAGTAGCTATTTCCCCGAATCTTTACTTTTTGAATAAGTCTAATTATATACTTAAAGGGCAATATTTTTAAAAACAGAATATAAATAGAAATGAAATCTACTAGACCATAATGCCCTTTGATCCTGTATGTGGAATAGAAATGGATGAAGAGCTGGCCACTATTTATGAGTATAATGGAAAGAAATATTATTTTTGTTGTGAAGGTTGTAAGAGCATCTTTTCTAGAAAGCCCGGAAAGTATTCAAAATACAATAAATTGTAACTGATGATTGTTATATGAATTAGTTTTTCTTGTCATAACTAATTAACCTAACAAAAGATATTCATTATTATCAGTAGTTCATCATTGTCATACTACAACATTGAATTGGTCTGCAACGAATGTGGGAGCCTGAATAATAGATTATCGAATTTAAAATCTGTTCGTGATATGTTAAAGCCTATTAACAGTACATGCAAGAATTGTGGAATTTCATTAAATCCATTTGACTTTGTCATATCTGCTGAAAGGAGATATGAAAAATTTGTGTAAAATTCACTAACAGATATGCTGTATGGTCAAAACTAGACATTGGAAAGTAGGAAATTTGAAATGTTTTCTTCATATAATTACTGGTCATTAGTCTCTTTTTGGCACTAAAAGTTCGAAATCGTTCTCACCAGTTATCTTGTAATAAGAATCAGCATGATTGGTAAATAAGCCCACTTCTATCACACCTGGAATATTTTTGATGTCTCTTTCTGTTTCTTTTAAATTATCATATTTTGGTAACAACGTGTCGTAAATTATATTGCCGTTTTCAGTTATGAACGGATAACCTTTATCCAACATACGCATCTTTGGTAAACCTCCCATTTTCTCTAGTTCCTTCATTACAAATTTTCTTCCAAATTGAGTAACCTCTATGGGAACTGCGATATTGAATTTGTCAACAAATTTGTTAGCCTGAGCAACGATTACAAATTTTTGCGAAGATGAAATTAGGATCTTTTCCTTTAGAAGAGCACCTCCTCCACCTTTTATCATATTGTAATCTGAATCTACCTGATCAGCACCATCCAAGACAATATCAATTTTTGCACTCTTATTTTGATCGACTATTTTTAACCCTATAGATTCAGATACAATTCTTATTTGAAGAGACGTTACAATAAACTCCAAGGAATCTTTATATTCTAAAAGTCCGAAATTGCGCACAATTTTTGCTACTGTGCTACCACTGCCAAGGCCTATAGTACATCCTTCAACAATGTATCTCTTGAAAAAATCCTGTGAAAGTCCCAAGTATTTGTAATCTTGAATTGATCGATCATTTTTCTGACCGGAACTCATATGGTTAAAAGGAACTGTTCATGTGTACTTTAATCTTTACAAGAAATTTCAATCGGGAGATTATTCGCATAGATTACCTTTCTTTGATGAAAAACCATATCTGATAATCCACAGAAATGCATCTAATTGAATTGACAACGAGTATATATACGAAGTATCAATGAATATTCGTACGATGTCTGAAATGAGTGGTGCTAAAGCACTAATGTATTCCCTGGAAAAAGAAGGCGTTGACATAGTTTTTGGACTTCCAGGTGGTGCAAATCTGCCAATTTACGATGCACTCGTTGACGCTAAATTTAGGCACGTTTTGGTTAGACATGAACAATCAGCCGCTCATATGGCTGATGGTTATGCCAGAATAAAGAGGAAGGCCGGCGTCTGTTTAGCAACGTCAGGACCTGGAGCAACAAACTTGATTACAGGAATAGCTACTGCCTATGCAGATTCTTCACCGCTAGTTGCAATAACCGGACAAGAGGTGGCGGAGTTATTTTGTCAGGCGCTTTCTCCGAACTTGAGGCAGTAGCTGAACTAATTATGGCCCCAGTTGTTACTACATTTAAGGGTAAAGGAGCATTTCCTGAAAACCATCCGCTAGCCATGGGCCCTATAGGGATGCATGGCCATGCCGAAGCAAATCGAATTATACTTGAAGCAGACTGTATACTTGCTGTAGGGGCAAGATTCTCAGATCGTTCTGTTGGAAGGTTTGATGAATTTGGTAAAGGTATGAATATCATACATCTTGATATAGATCCAGCTGAAATTGGTAAAAACAAGTCAGTAGATATTGCTATTGTTGGTGATGTAAAATCAGCACTCAGAACTATGGTTAAGATGTTATCAAAGGTAGTTACCAAGAAGAGTAGTGATAATCCCTGGCTTAAGAGGAGAAAAGAGCTAATCGAACATTTTTCACAAAATATTAAAGATTATCCTAGAGAATTGACTGCCAGAAAAGCACTGAAAAAATTGAGAGAATTACTGCCCGCAGAGTCTATAGTAACAACAGAAGTGGGTCAGTGCCAAATGTGGACGTCGCTTCATTTTGATGTTATCTCGCCTGGTACCTTTTTTAGCTCCACTGGATTGGGAACAATGGGATTTGGGTTTCCAGCATCAATTGGAGCAAAGGCTGCTAGACCAGATGTACACGTTGTAGATATTGCAGGTGATGGATCATTTAACATGACAGAAAATTCGTTAGCAGTTTCTGTATTAGAAAATCTACCGGTGATAGTATTTTTGTTGAATAATGATATGTTAGGAATGGTTGCTCAATGGCAAAGAACTTTTTATGACAAGAGATACATGGGGGTTCATCAAAAAAGTTGTCCTGATTATGTCAAGATTGCAGAGGCATATGGAGCAAATGGATTGAAAGCTCAATCAATGAGCGAGTTAGATAAAGCAATAAAAAGCGCACTCAGAACTGACGTTGCAACGGTGATTGACATAACAATCGACCCTGAAGAGGACGTATATCCATTTGTTGCTCCTGGTACTGGGCTCAAAGATATGATAACAGGTGCATGATACATGAGCTCAGAAGAGTACAGGAATAAAACGCTGTATATCATTTCGTCTGTGGTTGAAAATAAACCAGGAGTGCTATTTCGTATCACCAATCTCTTTCGTGCAAGAAACTTCAATATTGAAAGTATAACAGTAGGGATTACCGAAAAACCCGATCTGTCCAGAATGACAATTACAACAAGGACAGACGAACCTATTCTTGATCAACTAGTGAAACAGTTGAGAAAACTTATTGACATTGTGGAGGTAGAGGTTCTAGACGTAAACAATACTGTTTATAGAGAGTTAGCCCTGATAAAGATAAGAGCGAAAGATTTTACGAATAGAAATGAAATTATAAATTTTGCAAATGTCTTCAGAGCAAATATCTTGGACATTGGGAAGGAATCTGTAACGGTAGAAGTTATTGGAACACCCGATAAAATAGATGCATTTAAGAATCTAATTATACAATATGATATCGTTGAGATGGCACGGACCGGTGTTTCCGCACTTCAGCGAGGAGAATAATGTATGGAATCTGAAAAAGTAAGGATATTTGATACAACATTGAGAGATGGTGAGCAGACCCCAGGCGTTTCTATTACTCCGGACCAAAAATTGAATATTGCAAATAAACTATCTGAATTGGGAGTTGACACTATCGAAGCTGGATTTCCAGTAGTATCTGACGGTGAAAAGGAAGGAATAAAGAAAATTGTAAAACAGAAATTAGAGACAGAAGTTTGTGCGTTGGCAAGAACTGTTCAATCAGACATCGATTCCGCAATAGACTGCGGCGTCAGTTATGTTCATACCTTTATTGCCACATCGGATATCCATATGCAATATAAATTAAAAATGTCACGGCAACAGGTGCTAGAAAAAGCACTATGGGCAGTCGAATACGCAAAGACTCATGGATTAAAAGTAGAGTTTTCTGCAGAAGATGCTACAAGATCTGATAGGAAATTTCTCATTGATGTCTTTAAGGCAGTCACCGAAGCGGGTGCAGATAGGATAGATATTCCAGACACCGTTGGATACTCAACTCCAGAATACATCACATCACTAGTTCAGGAAATAAGATCAAAGATGGATACTCCAATTAGTGTTCATTGTCATAATGATTTTGGTCTTGCAGTTGGAAACTCTCTTGCTGCAATTAACGCAGGAGCATCTTGTGCACATGTTACCATTAACGGACTTGGTGAAAGGGCAGGAAATGCTTCTCTGGAAGAATTCGTTATGGCTTTGCAGTGTCTTTATTCTAAAAAACACAATATTAAAGTAAACTTGCTATATGAAATTTCAAAATTCGTTTCAAATGCAATGGGTGTTATAGTTCAACCAAATAAGGCAATAATCGGAGAGAATGCCTTTGGTCATGAATCAGGCATTCATACACATGGCATCATAAATAATCCCCTAACCTATGAACCAATAAGTCCTGAGTTAGTTGGTAGAAAAAGATGGCTTCAAGCAGGCAAACATGCAGGAGCTCATGGAATTCGTGCAATCTTGAGTGATTTTGGAATTGAACCTACCGAAGAACAATTACATAAAATTATTGAAAAGCAAAAAGACGTAGCAGACACAGGTAGATCTATTACTACTTCACAACTTTTGTCAATTGCAGGAGAAGTAATGGGTAGCACTAAATTTGAGGAGAAATTCAAGCTTTATGATTTTCATATTATTACTGGGATGAACATCATTCCCACGGCAGTAATAAGACTGAATACACATGGAAAGGACTTGGTGGCATCAGAAACTGGGGTTGGTCCCGTAGATGCAGCTCTTAAAGCGATACAAAAAATTGCGGTAGATATGGCAAATATCCGCATAAGAGAATATCGTCTTGAGTCTATTACAGGAGGATCAGATGCACTGGCAGAAGTTGCTATAAAGGTCGAAGATGTGGATGGTAACGTTGTTTCTTCGAGAAAATCAGGCGAAGATGTGGTTGTGGCATCAGTAGAAGCAATGATAGATGCAATAAATAAAGTAATGTTAAGAAAGGTACTGTATTCAAAAAATTAAAATCTATTTAGTTTAGGTCATATGTATTGACAAGATACTGCATTTCGTTAGTTAATGGCGACGGAATTGGTCCAGAACTTGCCAATTCTGGACAGATACTACTTGAGAAGATTGGTGACTATTCTGGGATAAAGTTTGATATAGTTAAAGTAGAAGCGGGAGACAATGCTCTGATAAAGTACAACAAGGCTCTCCCGGATTTTTCATTTGATAGCATAAAAAAATCAGACGCTTGTCTCAAGGCACCTGTAGGAGAACATGCAGCAGACGTAATTCTTGTCCTAAGACGGTATTTCGATCTTTATGCTAACATCAGACCGGCAAAATCATATCCAAATGTAAAGTCGCTAAACGCATCTGTCGATCTAGTAATCGTCAGAGAAAATACTGAGGATGTTTATTTGGGATGGGAGTTTTCTATAGGCGATGATGTAGTGATAGGTTTAAGATTAACAACCGCAGAGGCATCAAGAAAAATCGCAGAGTATGCCTTTGAAGAAGCGTTAAGGAGAGATGCTAAAAAAAGTGTCGTTTGTGTTCACAAGTCAAATGTTATGAGAGTTGGAGATGCAATGTTCTCTAAAATTAGTAAGGATATTGCAAAAAAATATCCTGACGTCGAGTTTAGTGAATCATATGTCGACGCATGCGCGATGAATTTGATTAGGAATCCAGAAAAATTTGACGTGGTCTTGACAACAAACTTGTTTGGAGATATTCTGTCAGATGAGGCTGCACAAGTTGTTGGTGGTCTGGGATTGGCGCCTGCAGGAAATATTGGGAAAAAATTTGCTATATTTGAACCTGTTCACGGTGCTGCGTTTGATATTGCAAATAAGAATATTGCAAATCCGTCATCTATGTTCTTATCTGTAAAAATGATGTTTGAGTGGCTGGCCAGCAAAAACAAGAATAGTGAGGGACGTAGTCTTATTGAATTAGGAAAAAAAATTGAAAAGACATTGATAAGTCTACTTGAAGAGAACATAAGAACAATAGATATTGGTGGCAACATACATACTGACGAATTTACAAAAATGTTTGTAACCAAACTAATTTCGTAATTTTCATAATATTGCCATTGTAATCTGCAATTGGTGTTATTGATTCCCATAATTAGATTATTTGTATTGTAATTAAACCTAAAAATAAGATTGTATATTTGCTATTCATTACGAATCATATTCCGTTCCCCTTCCATCGAGCTAGAATTTGCTACTCTTGATTCTCAGGTGGAGTTTGACAGAATTCTGTCAAAACACCATTCATTGATTTTGGATGGATAAAAGTTATTTTCCTTCCATAAGAACCAATTCTAATGCTTCCTATCATCCTAGTCCCATTGGCAATTGCTCTTTCAACATCATTATCAATGTTATCTGCAGTAATCGCTATATGGTGAATTCCCTCTCCACGATCTGTCAAGAATTTTTTTATTGGACTGTCGTCTGCAGTAGGTTCCATTAATTCTATTCTCGTATCCTCTAATCTCAAAATAGCAACTTTGACCCTTTCTGTAGGAACTTCTTCAATGTCAATTTTGTCAATTTTCAGAATCTTTTCATAGTTTTTTAATGCTTCGCTAACATTATTCACGGCTATGGCTACATGGTCAACTCTCGTATCATATCACCATCAAAATGAGAATTTTGGTTCGTATCTGCCAAAAATATCAACAAAAACATCGCTTATTTCTCCTAATGTCACATGCCTCTTTACAGCAGAAATAATATGAGGCATCAGATTTTCGTCTTGCTTTTCAGCAAATCTTCGTAATTTGCTTAATTCAGAACTTACTTTAGTTTGATCCCTATTTTTCTTGAATTCTTTTAATTTTTTGACTTGACGTATCTCTATTTCAGGATCTATAGTATTCAATTTTGGTTCAATATCATTTTGATCTTGAAATTTGTTTACACCTACAATTATGCGATCATTATTGTCTATTTCTTTCTTTAATTGGTAAGCATTACGCCTTATTTCCTCTTGAAAGAAACCCTTTTCTATTGCTGCTAGAGACCCACCAATCTTTTCTATTTTCCTGAGATATTTTTCAACTCCTTGTTCTATCTCAGATGTCAGATACTCAAGATAATGCGACCCTGAGAGAGGATCGACAGTCTTTGTTACTCCTGTTTCATTAGCAATAATCTGTTGAGTTCTTAATGCGATCTTAACTGATTCTTCAGTTGGAAGAGCCAATGCCTCGTCTCTAGAATTTGTGTGTAATGATTGACATCCTCCCATTACGGCTGACAAAGCTTCAAGTGTCACCCTCACTATGTTGTTATCCACTTGTTGTGCTGTTGCTGCTCTAAATTTGGCTACCTCTTCAAAGAATTCCATCGTACAGCAGAAAAAGAACGATAAACGCGGAGCAAATTCATCAACTTTTAATCCTCTTGATACACACGTATTGACATATTCTATTGCATTGGCGAAAGTAAAGGCCAATTCTTGGATAGCATTTGAACCCGCTTCACGCATATGATAACCAGAGATGCTTATCGGGTACCACTGTGGCACATGCTTTGAACAATACTGAATCATGTCACCGATAATTCTCATTGACTCCCTTGGAGGATAAATGTAGGTATTACGTGCAATATACTCTTTTAAGATATCATTTTGCGTAGTACCCCTCAAGCTGTTAGATGAGACTCCCTGAGATTCTGCAACTACGATATAAAGGGCTAAAAGAGTTGAGGCGGTTGAATTTATTGTCATCGAGGTACTAACCTTTGCTAGAGGAATATTTTGAAAACAAGTCATCATGTTATCGATGGAACTGATTGCAACTCCAGTTCTTCCGACTTCACCCTGTGAATATGGATTATCCGAGTCTCTTCCAGTTTGAGTTGGTAGGTCAAAAGCTAGAGAAAGTCCCGTCTGTCCGTGCTCTAACAAGAATCTAAATCTTTTATTAGTTTCTTCCGCACTTCCAAATCCGCTGTACTGTCGCATAGTCCAAAGTCTTTCTCGGTACATGTTTGGATAAAGTCCCCTTGTATACGGAAATCTACCTGCTTCCTCCTCATCATGCTTGATTTTCACAAGATCCTTTAAAGAGAAAATTCTTTTTACAGGAATTCCTGAATCAGTTTTGATTTTTTTTATCTCCTGTTTTGCCATTCTTCAATCTCCTATACAATTATCTTATTAGCAAAATTTAAAGCTGCGTTGTAGGGTTCTACCTCTTTTTTTAGTATTTTATTTACAAGTTTCTTGTACTCTTGGCTATTCAATATCTTTTCAATGGATTTTTCTTTAATTACGTTTAAAATCATATCTCTCAATTCATTCTCTAGTATCAATTTTTCTCTTGCCTGATATTTCTCATCATCTAATAATTTGACGAGCGATTTTGTCAATTCCTTTATTCCTTTTTTCAACTTTGCTGAACATTTAAACACCAATTTTTTATCATTACCAACCAGGTCGAAAATAATATTATATAATATTGTGGCTCCTTCCAAATCTGACTTATTTACCACATAGATATCTCCTATTTCTGTTAGTCCTGCTTTTATTGCCTGTATACTGTCACCGGTTTGAGGATTGAAGATAACTACAGTAATGTTCACAGCCTTAGAGATTTCAATCTCTAGTTGACCTGCGCCTACACTCTCTACTAATATCAGATTGTATCCGGCTGCATCCAATATTCTCACCACATTTCTAAGTGATCTTGTAATGCCTCCTTCAGCACCCCTTGACGCCATGCTCCTTACATAAATTTCGTCGCTAATTGTCATCATTCGCACCCTATCTCCGAGCAGGGCGCCACCAGTTATTGGACTTGATGGATCTACTGCTATAACTGCTACTTTGTATCCAAGAGAGTGAAACTCTGCTGCCAGTCTTCCTATTAGGGTACTTTTACCAGAGCCCGCTGATCCAGTAAAACCTATAGTTTTGGCGTTCCTTGTTTTCTTAAAAATGTCATGAATTATTTTTACCGAATCCGGTTCGTTATTATCGACTATAGAGATTGCCCTCGAAATTGATCTTTTGTCTCCTTTTAGAATTCCAGCAACTAGCTCCGACACGAATGATTTAGCTGCAAAGTTAAGTATTAAAAGTTACTTGTATGTGCACAGTTACTACTATTATATGATGAAATTGACAAAAAATTTTAAACCTCCACTATAATTTTTAAGGTATATGTCTACATCTAAACATGGCGGAAAAAGACCGATAAGGGTTCTTGTGTCCAAGCTAGGGCTGGACGGTCATGATCGAGGAGCATTAGTAATATGCAGAGCTCTCAGAGATTCTGGGATGGAGGTAATATATTCTGGACTATTTTGTACCCCTGAACAGGTTTCAAAGATTGCTATTGATGAAGATGTTGATGTTGTTGCAATGAGTTTGTTGAATGGTGCTCACTTAACATTATTTCCTAGAGTCGCAAATCTCTTACAGGAACGCGGCGTTGATGACATACTTTTGATCGGTGGAGGAGTCATACCGGGTAAGGATAAAAAGATACTCGAAGAAAAAGGAGTAAAAGGTAATTTTGGACCGGGAACACCACTCAACATAATTATTGAATTCATTCACAATAATTTAAAAAAATAACGCAAATTGTAACAAATTTTATATCTTAGTCTCTTATTGGGAATGCACAGTAGGTGCTTAATCCGAAATCAAAATACCGATCAGAACTCGCATTAACGTTTTACCATTTAAATGAACTATAAAAACTAAATTTGCTTTCTTGTATTCAATATCACAGGGTAATTATGAATTTGATTTGACATGTTATTTATATTTAAGAGTTTATGGCAAAATGAATTAGGTATGCCTTATTGCTGCAACAACCATTAATAGAACCCAGATAACTAAGACAATTATTCCAATAATGATTAGAATGTTGCCAATAGTTCCGGCCGGATATGGAATAGGAGCATATAGTAAGACCGCTCCTATCACTATGAGAACAATCGCTAAAATTAGTAAGTTCTGATGGGATATTGAGGTCATATACTAGAATATTAAGCAACAAAATTTATAACCATACTATTCTTTATGGATATCTTTAAAATGCAAATCTAGATCGTGTTGTGTAGGATATAACAAGCCGCATTCTTTGCATTTGAAATTTTTTATCACAGAATATTAAATGCAACATAGGACATATTGCTTACTCTTGTTGTAGGTTTGATTCTGCCCTTTAAAATTTGATCTATTTTGGCCGCTATGTCTAGAAATCGGTTTTGAGATGGTGATGAAGATTTAAATCTAAATTGTTATTCACTAAATCTCAATTTATAAAATGACTCTTATTGGGGACGTTTATCGATGGCTCTATAGCAAATTCATTTCTCGTCCTACAAATTTTAGTTGGGTGATAAATAATCAGCTTGCAGGAAGTGGATTACCTCTATCTTTCGATCAATTCATGTGGGTAGTAAATCACGGAATTGGCACAATCGTAACAGTGCGAGAACTCCCATTACCTTTGGAGTGGTTATCAGTTGACGATACTAAGCATTCACAATCTAAAGGTAAAAAGACCAAGAAACTTAATTACTTGCATTTAAGAGTTGAAGACTATCATTCTCCTTCTATCAAAGACATAGAATCAACCGTTAAATTTATCGAAAGTGAAATTCAAGGGAAAAGAGCAGTATTGGTTCATTGCGCAGCAGGGAAAGGAAGAACAGGGACAATACTAGGGGCTTATCTACTAAAAAAAGAAAATCTCAGTGCCAAAGATGCTATAACTAGAATCAGGAATCTAAGACCAGGGTCTATTCAAACTGATTCACAAGAAAAGTCACTCTTTGAATATGAGAAATACTTGAAAGACAAATCTGTAAATCATCTTTGAAATTTAAGTAATAATCTTCTAACTAACGACATCCTGTAACCAATAAGTATGACAACATTTTATTGATACCCTTTGATAGTACATATTATGGATTTCGAAAAGCTAGAAAAATGGGCATTTGAAGCAAATGTTGCACGAAATCAGAATATGAAATCGAAGGCAAGAAAAATAGAAGAGGAAATCTTGAAAGCCGTGACGGAAAACCAGTTACTATTTCCTGTAGATGAAGAGGTCTTAATGGCCAGTAATTCTGCTTCATTTGTATATAAGGATGGTAAGACATATCCTTCATTATTAGAATTTATTGGACGAATTCTTCATGTAGATATCCCAATCAAACTTAACGAATGTAAATTTGGTCCAGGCGGAATTATAATATATGCCGAAGATAAGGAACAAGCACAGAGAATTTTACATGACTGTTGCCATGAATTACAAATTCTTATCAAGGCAAAAAAAGGACATATTGACTAACGTGAAAATGAAGGTTTCGAAAAATTCATTTTCTCTTAATTACTTCTAGTAGATTCGATAACATGAATGGCTTTACCAAAATGTCTTCCTTATTTACTCTAAAACAATTAATTGCAGAAGTTTGATAAACTGGATTGGTAGTAGTTAAGACAATTCTTTGTCCTGGCTTGAGTCGATATATCTCTTTTGCAACATCAATTGGTCCGATATTACCAGATAGATGTGTGTCTAAAATAATAATATCAAAATCATTTGCTTTTACTAAAGACAAGCATTCGTTACCCTCTGACACTACAACCACGTCAATTTCACGGTCGGCTAAAAACTCTGTATAAAGAGTCATTAAATCAGGATCGGATTCCACAATAAGAATTCGCATGTAATTTTCTTGTCCAATTGGTATACCCAAATTATGAAGATCATATTTGTTTAGATCCATCATCAAATCATGTAAATTTGCAATCTTGTGTTTTGTGTCCTGTTTACTCTGCAACAAAGGGTGAGGATGAGGGCAAATTACCGTGATATGGTAATTGTTTTTTTGACTCATTTATCATGAACTTCCTGCCACCATTTTTCTAGTATTTCCGACTTGCCAAACGATCTATTTTCACACAAACAACATGCAGCATCAGCAAAAACAATTATTTTGTCCTTCTTATCTTTCACTATAAGATCATGAACTAACTTCTCTAAATTTGCTTTAAGATTCTCAAATAGCACTAGGTTTCCGCTTAGTGCAGACTCATAGTAAGGTCGAAAATTGATAGTCTGTAAATTATTATTGTCGATGTGTTCTTGATAATTTTTTATTTTCGTAGATAAATTGGAAATACTTGAAATATGCAAATTGTCAAAAGCATATACAGATGCATAGATACATACGTCCTCCTCTTCAAGTGCTTGATTAAGCCAATGAGCAGCTGCTTCAGTGCGGTCTTCATCTTTTTCGTACAACAGCATTACATGCTTACCATTGGATATTTCATACGGGTCTTGAATTTTACCCAAACCTAAACCCGACCTGTCTTGATGTTCTCATATTGCCCTAACAACTCCACATCGCATAGCTTATTCGACATTATAGTTTATTAGGGTTATTGTAAATTTATTGAAGAAATGAATCGTCAATAATGCTTGCATATTACCCTAAATACCACGAAGGGAATCAGCCCAAGATTTGTAATAAAACTAGATAGAGAACTTCAAAAAGGAATACGATTCCTTTCTACAACAGAAACTATGGACATATGAAGTAATCAATATAAAATATTTCCTATCCATTATTTACCACGACATGGAACAATAATGGAAAAAAATAGATCAAATTTTCAATTAGGTCATGAAATATAATTGGAAAAATGCTAGGTGAATTTTGAAATACTCTAAATTTAACAGTCCAGAATCCTATTCTCCATTTTTCCACATCGTCTTTCTCATTTCTTTACCGACAATTTCTAATTGGGTTTTTTCCAATTGGTTCATGAATCTAGCAAATGAGTTCTTCCCATCCTTTTTGTAAACACTTGCCCATTCATTAGCGAATTCCCCTGATTGAATATCCTTCAAGACTCGTCTCATGTTCTCTTTTACTTGATTGTTTATTACCATTGGTCCTCTAGTCAGACCCCCGTACCTTGCAGTTTCGCTAACCCTATTGTACATTCCTGTTATTCCATATTTGTATATTAAATCAACTATTAGTTTTAGCTCATGCAGGCATTCATAATAAGCTACCTCTGGTTGGTAACCAGCATCAACTAGGGTTTCAAACGCATTGAGCACCAGAGAATGTGCGCCACCACACAAGTCTACTTGTTCTCCAAACCAATCTGTTTCAACCTCTTCCTTGAATGTGGTTTCAATCACTCCTGGTCTTGTACTTCCAATGGCCTTAGCCAATCCTAAAACAGTATTTAAAGCGTTCCCAGAATAATCTTGATAGACCGCAATCAGGGAAGGTGTACCAAATCCTTCCTGATACAATTCTCGTACTCTTTGTCCAGGTCCCTTGGGAGCGACCATTACTACATCGATATTGTCTGGAGGAACAATCCATTTCCAGTGTATAGCTGCTCCGTGGGAAAAATTAAGTGTTTTTCCCTTCGAAAGTCCTGGTTCTATTTCATTCTTGTACACATTAGCCTGCTCCATATCTGGAGTTAGAACGTGAATAATATCAGCCAATTTTGAGGCCTCTTTTACTTCTTTAACAACATGTCCATCATTTTCGGCAACTTTCCAAGATTTTCCTTCCTTGTATAATCCAATTATTACATTCAACCCGGACTCTTTCATATTATTTGCTTGAGCTCTTCCCTGGATACCGTACCCTACTATGGCAATTGTTTTGTTTTGAAGTTGTTCGAAAGAAACATCACCGTCAAACCATTTTTTTGCAGTCATACTTACCCATATTCTATATCGATATTTATAGCAAGTCTAAATAATCTATATCAAATTAGATTTTCTAACGGATACCATAGATTATTTCTCCTCGTCAACCCCTTCTTATTTCTATTTCTAGTTTTTATCGTTCCTCCTAATCGTGAAATTACATGAACGCCTGACCGTTGTTGCTAAAAAAGTCTAAAATCGATACCGTAACAGATTAGGATATAATACTATCGGTTCTACCCTATCGAATTTTAATGGAAGTCGTCTTAGCCCTCAACTATCAGTGTCAGTCCTAGACTTTGAGTAAACGTCAGTCAACACGTCGTGCAAAATTTCTCTTACATCATCCTTGTCAAGCTCATCTACCAAGCCATGCAAAATTTCTCTTACGTTATCTTTCTCGAAACGGGATTCTTTTGTGTCTAATGATCTAGTTTGTTTCTCCATAGATTTGTAACTTTTTATCAGTTGATTCTCCATCTCCGTCACTCCAATCGTCTTCAAAAGCCTCAATTGACTCATTGCGCTTCTATAAAATTCACCTCTGAGCTCCTTATCCCTAGCTAAAAGTGTCGCTGAAAGGGTTATCCCAGTAAGTACTAAATAGGAGCCCATCGGTATAAATGAGACGGTTACAACACCAAAGGGCGGATACGTGGCATATAGCAATGTGTCTATTTCAATAGAACCAAAAAGAATTGCAATGCCAATACCAGAAATCAGCAGATACTTCTGCATTTCATATTTAGTAACTAAAGTGGAAGCAGCCAAGAAGACGATACTGAAAAATAAAGCACCAATTTGTTTTGTGGCACTAAAAATAGTAACGTTCAATATTCCATATAACACAGGAGTAGAAATGACAAACGGTTGAAATATATCGACGAGGTTTTTTTCAAATGGGAATAAGAAATAAATCAATGGTATCGATATAATCGTCCAGTATCTGATCTTTCCTATCCTCCTGCCGTATGTGCTGAGCAATACTGCTGAAGCAATCCAAACTGATACAAAAGATAGTATTGATGTAATATCAAGTGCAGGTCCGAAATTCATTGCCAGCTCTGCTCGTGGAAGGTTTAACAAAGACTGGTGGATAGAAAGTGGTTTTATACTTGATGTATGATAGGATAGCACGTACGTCGCATAGAGGAGTGAAGTTATAATAGCTATCGCCGTCAACGCGAAAGATATCGCATATAATGATAGAATCTTATTCCGCTTGATCATGATCCAGTCAACCAATGTTAGCACAAGAGATATTAGAAAAAACAAAGCCGTGATATGACTGATATAAATCACAGCAAACAATGATAGAATGTTATAACTATTCAGATTGATAATTGGGTGAATTATTATTAGCATAATACTGATTAGCAAGAGTTGCGTCAGGGCAACTATAACATAAGTGCTTTTTACTGATAATCCACGCCTTAAACCAGGTTCTGAACTTTTGGTCTTTACAAATCCAAGGAGTACAATGACGATTACGATAAAAAGGATTGTTAATGTGACAAATATACTGACGTTCAGCAGAGTAGGATATTCTTTATTACTAAAAGCAATAAACTTGACAATGGTTGAATCAATAATCATCACTGACATTGCAGCCAAAATTAGCATCAACGCTCTTCTTTTAGTAATAATCAAGTTGAATTGAACCATATTTTTCATACAACACAGTATAGGATGCAGACGACATTCTTTGATACCGAAAAGGTAATAATAATCTTGGAAATATTCTTAAGGAAATTTTTTGTATATGACATAGTTTCTAAAATGGTTAGAATTCCAGATAGTACAATCAATTTAAATTTGTACATCTTAGTATCTTTAGCAGCAACTTACTATATTACTGTGCCCGTCGTAACCGGATATAATGTAGATTTTTATTCGAAAGGCGAATCACCATTTGGCATCTCTTATGGTGATTGGGTAGCGAAATATTGGAATTGGGACTTGTCTATTCCACTAGATCCGAAAACAAACAACCTTCTTGGCCTAAATGAATATGGATGCCTAGTTCACAGGGAAAATTCTATGGTTATGTTAGCTGATACTGCTGCAGGGGGTATTTGGAATCAGAAATGCACAATATCCCATAATGCAGGGATACTAATTCCGATTTGGACTGGAGAATGTGACCAGGGATATAAGGGTTTTGAAACTGCCTCATTGAAACAATTATCAGACTGCGCCAGAGGGTTTGATTTAGGAAAAGTCAAGGGACAAGTAAAGGTGGATAATATTCCTGTTGCGACGCTAGACGCCTTAGATTACAAGACAAATATTATGAACAACGTGACTGAAGTATATACTAAGCAGTTTAATGCTACAATTCCAATTAACAGTCATTTTACAGCTGAAGAATATGGCACATTTCCTGCAGCAGCACACGGATGGTTTGTTTTCTTAAAACCTCTTCCACCTGGAAATCACACAGTCTATTACCAAAATAGTGTGCAGCCTACTACTCTTAGCGGAGCCGGAAATCTAAACTCTGCACAATTTACATATCATTTTAAGGTTGAATAAGCATATCATATGACGTCGGTTCTCGCCCAGGTTGTCATCCTGCATTTTAGCTGGTACCATGAATACATCGCCCCTATTTCTTCTCCAATCTGCGTAGCCCCATGATTGCCACCATTTTGACTACCCAGTCTGGATAAGACTTGCCAAAGATGGTCTCACTGTCATTGTAGAACATATCCTGCCTAATTTAGGTATGTCTGGCCATTACTTCTACAGCTCCGAATTGTGTTATTGCGGCTATAGTCAAAGCGCCTGTCAGTAGTGAACCTGCTAAAATCATGAACAATCTAAGTCCTTTAAACAACCTTCTAAATCATCCTTTTTACAATCACTTTCATTTCTTAAGCTCCGTCAACATTGTTGTGCCGTTCGACTCCGCTTGTATATTTACTTTGTACGTTACTTCTGAACGATAGAATGGCTGTTCTCCTTTGATATGAAGGATGTGTTCACCTACTGGAATTGAGTTTGGTTCTAAATAGATCCAGTATCCATCAGAAACTGCCTGAGTAGGGCCACTTTTGTTGGTACTAAGAATGTTATCTTTAGCATAATTGATGTCAAACAAGGGCGCATGAATTCTTTGGAATTGTATTTCCTTACCATCTAATTCTGCTCCAATATAGGTTGCCGTACCAATATCTGAATCAAGTGCTTTCTTCAAATCAGCTTGGTTAGTTGCATTTGGCAAATCCAGAAATGATATTTCTCCATTAAGCACGGGAAACAAGATTCCCTTATCTGCAGGAATTGTTACTGTCCTATTTCCTACTGAATTGTATGCTCCAGAGAGGAAAAACACTGGTTGATTTGGAGGTTGAAACTTCATGACAGACGTACCATTCGGGTCAAGTAGTGGGTTATTGTAATATCCTGAAAAGGAAAACGCCCATTTCCACCATCTTGCCGTCCAGTCTGATAATGTTACATTAAATGCTTTTGTGTTATTTGTCACAGGTATACTGTTATAATATAGCCAGATATTGACACCTATCAGAATAGCAAGTACGCTAACAAGACCGATAATGACTACACCATATTTTGATTTTACCTTCAATCCTAGCAACTAGAGTCGCAGCTCCTTTTCTTTCTCTAGGTAATCTAAAATAAAAATAACTATGATAAAAGTAGTTTGTTTAATTCATATGTTAAAATCCGCTAGAAAGAAGAGTCAAAAAAATAGAAAATAAAATAAAAATAATCCTAGGACTAAGTAAAGCTAGGAAATGGAAAGATGATAATTCATCGCAATCTGAATCTTACCGCTTCTGCATGAACCATACGAGCTGATTTCATGTCTTCCTTCTTCTAGTACATTGGGCTTGAAAAACAACCAGTAGCCATCACTTATGTAATCTTTTCCCCGTAGCCTAAAAAAAGGAGTTAGGATTCTAGATGAATCCTGACCTATCCGCTTTCCATCTAGACTAACATCTAGTCTATCTTTTGCTACAATGTCGATTTCTTCCTTTGCTTCTTTCAAATCTGGGCCAATCCAGTTTATGACTGACAGGAGGATTGGCTTGTCTTTATTTATTTTAAAAGAGCGCTCCTTAATGTCGTCATTCTGCATTTTAGCTGGTACCATGAATACATCGCCCCTATTTCTTCTCCAATCTGCATAGCCCCATGATTGCCACCATTTGACTACCCAGTCTGGATAAGACTTGCCAAAGATGGTCTCACTGTCATTGTAGAACATATCCTGCCTAATTTAGTTATGTCTGGCCATTACTTCTACAGCTCCGAATTGTGTTAATGTGGCTATAGTCAAAGCGCCTGTCAGTAGTGAACCTGCTAAAATCATGAACAACCTAAGTCTTTTAAACAATCTTCTAAATCACCTCCTTTTACTTTCATTTTTTTTGAGCTCCATCAAGGTTGCTGATATCGGTATTTAGTGAATTATTTATATTTTCTAAAAGAATTTACTATAAAATAGTTTTTTTTTACATTTTGTCAATTTTTTTTGATTATTTCTAATAGATATTTGTCGACGTACAAGAAAATCTTAACGGAAGAGAATTTAAAATTGATGAAGAAAAGGTGATATTATTGTTACCAATAAATTGGATAGGGATTAATTATGCTAATGATAAAAAATATAATCAGAAATTACAATACGATGCCAAATTAGAAATTGACATAATTAATAAGGACATTATAAGTGTACTAATTGATGATACTATAGAAATGATCGATCAGTGTATAAGAGTCTCCACTCCTGATTTCATTCCTTTGGATGGAAAAATGGCTATTACGGATGCTTATTGTTATTCATAAAACCTAATTGTTTCACAACAGGGAAACACGCGGTAAGCTCTTTTGGTTCATGTAGATCAGGTAAAATACAAGTGAACATGAAATATCATTTAACAGTCAAGTAATATATTACATTTGATCTAAAATTATGACTATCTACTGCGAAAGATGTTATATTATGTATTCCTTTAGGTAGAGGCTCAATCATTAACCAATATCCTTTGTTAACCGATTGTGTCTTACCAGGCTCTGCATTCTTTACATTATTATGAGGAAATACCAATTCGAACATTTTGGAAGATTTAACATATATTGGATTTACTGAGTGATTATCAACTTTTGTGTTCAATTTGACTATTTGTGCATTACATATTTTCCATAGTTTTTCCATGCTATTTCCAAACAAATTATTCCACCAGTTAGAGTTTGAAATAGAACATTCTGCTACTATGACTGGAAACAATATTGCTTTTTGTAGTGGAACAGTACAAGATCTTTTTATCTCTGAATTATTAACTAAAGAGCCAGCCAGGTACCATACTTTTTCATTGTCTTGTCCTGTCTTACAGAGATTTCCTCCTATATCGTCAACTAAAGGATTGCTCCCCTTTGGTTGACTATATGCCCATTGCCACCATTTTGTAGCCCATTCTTCTAATGTCAATCCATAGGGTTTTGATTCTAATGAAAATATATACGATGAAAGATTTATTGACGCATTTACAAACTGCGTCAAAAAAAGAAATAGTGGGAAAACGATACTTAATGATATTAAATTCAAATTTTTTAAATTGTGAATAAGCAAACTGACAATTGTTATTTTAATAGAGTCTTAAATATATTTAATTCAGTACATATGTTATAACTTTAAGAATCATTAGTGTAAATATAAAGTTCCTAGGCGTTCTTCTTCCCCAATTCTTACCATAAATTAAATGGGAATCGTATAAAAAGTCTAATTCAATTTGAGTTAAATAAAACGAGTAATTACTATCAAATTTCTATTCTAACTTGACAATTCTTGCATTCTAGGATTACAGTACTGGATTTGTTTGATATTACTGAAAATTTTTTGGCCCCACAGTTCTTACAAACTGGACAAGCCCTTAGTCCTTTTGTCATGGCATATCCTAAAGCATTTTATTCTCTAATTATTTTATGTCGGGATATTGTTTAATTTCACCAGCTCCATCTCTCTGGCTTTCAAACAGGACTTTTATTCTGTGTGTTCCGTCAAGGTCTGAAATTATGCGATATACCGCATTTGGAACATAATCTTTCCACTCTTTGTCCATAACAATATTCATCCTAATGTTAGTTCCATTACAGTTAATTTGGTCATGAAATTTAGGAGTGAGAACATCAAAGGTTTCAGAACTACGGGACAAAAGCTCCAGTACGAATTTGTTACCAGAATATATAGTATCAAACTTAGGTAACATAGATCTTAGATGTTCAACCCAAATTGCATTATTTTCTAAATTCATGATTGGCACAATGTATACTCTTTTAAGATCAATTTTTGCTTCCACTAAAGAATCATGAATGAAGTAAATTCGCTCGCCTGCTGTAAATGGATTTGTAAACGTATAGTTAAATTGAGAGCTACCTATAGCAATTATCAACTGTTCACAGTCTTCTAATATTTGATTGGCAAGGTTGAGATGACCATTATGAAATGGCTGAAATCTTCCTACCATTAATCCTGATTTGGCCAATTTTAACTATTATTTAGTTTATTTTCCTGCTCTTTTATCTTATCTGTGTCGACTTTCTTGAAGATTGGTTCAATATCTCCTAATCTATGACCTGGCTTCAACAGTATTGATCCAACTGTCTTCCAACCCTGTTCGTAAATGCTACCTTCCAACGACATTTGTTTCCAAACTGTTTCTACCGAAAAGGGTATGAACGGAGCAAGTAATATGGAGAGAGACCGTACGGCGTTAATTGAAATAAAAAGTGTGGCACCTGACTGTTCAGGGTTTCTCCAAGGTTCCTTTTTCTGAAAGTATTGATTAAACCTTGAGGAAAAATTCAGAATGTTTTTTAATGCCTTATCAATTTCGTTACCTAAAATAAAACCACCAACTGTGTTACCAATGCTTTCTATTTCCGCCAATGCTTTTCTATCTGCGTCATCATATTCATTTGGATTGGGTATCACGTTGCCAAAATATTTTTTAATGAAAGTTAATGTTCTATTCACAAAGTTGCCAATATTTGCTATTAATTCATTGTTTATTTTTTTTTCGAAATCATTCCAATCAAAGTTAATATCATCTTGGGAATAGCTGCAAATTGACGCTATGTAAAATCGAAGATAATCTGCTTGAAATAGATTTACAAACTCCCTTAACCCAATATACCAATTCCTGCTCTTTGAGATTTTATTATTCTGAAGCATAAGATGTCCACGTGTTGGGATGAGATCCGGCAATTTGTATTCTTCATTCATACCTATTCTAATTGCTGGTAAGAAAAGGTAATGATGGTAAACAATATCTTTTCCAATAAAATGATATATTTTAGAACTATTCCATATTTCTCTTGCTTTATTTATGTCGCCTAATAGTTCAATAAGAGAGGAAATATAACATAAATGGTTATCGAACCACCCATAGAATACTTTATCTTTTTTATCATTACCAGTAATAGGAATATTCACCCCCCAAGAAATATCTCGTGTTATATCCCAATCTTGGAGTCCCTCTACAATCCAGTTAAGCACATATTTTTTGACATCTTGTTGAAGTAGTTTGTTTTCCTTTAACCAATTTTCAAGAGCGTCTTCAAAATTGGATAGCTTGAAAAAATAGTGGTTGCTCTTTTTTTTGACTGGTGCTAATCCACAAATAGCACACCTTGGATCTAGTATCTTTTCGGGGATTCTTCCACATTTTTCGCATAGATCTGAATACTGATCCTCTGCACCACAATAAGGACATTTTCCGATTACATAGCGGTCTGGCAGAAATTTCAAATCTTTTTCGCAATAATATTGTATAACTTCCTTTTCATAAACAAGCCTCCTCTTTTTTAATACGTTGAAGACATACTGGACAAACTTTCTATTCGTTTCTGAGCTCGTTTGCGAAAAAGAATCGAAAACTATTCCAACTGAATTAAAATCATCAATGTCTTTATCATGCCAATATTTTACATATAATTCTGGTTTCGTCTTCTTTTTTTCAGTTTCAATTAGTACGGGCGTACCAAAATCATCTGATGCACATAGGTGATATACTTCAACTCCATTTAGTTTTAGAAACCTTCGAAATATATCTGCAGGCAGATAAGTAGAAGAAATGTGACCTAGGTGTATCTCTCCATTTGCATAGGGAAGTGCACTTGTTATTATTACACTGTTTCTATTGGAATTTAGCACAGCAGAATCAGTGATGACGATGAGAGATTAAAACTATCTGAATTAGCCAATTTCATGACAAAATGTGGAAATGGTGTTTATTTCTCATGCGTATGATTATCGATATTCTTATCGGTAATCAGTTATATCATATTGATTCATTGTATTAGCCAGATGAAAAATATCGGACTAATTCATAATGGCGAAAAATCATGGGAATGGGCATACTCTCATATGGGTATCATAACTACATTGGTTAATGAAAATATTGAGCACAAGCCATTAAAAGGGCTAAGACTCGGTCTTTCACTACACGTCACAAAGGAGACATCAGTTCTGGTAATAGCCGCGATCAAATTAGGATCGAAAGTTTCTCTCTGTTCTGCAAATCCATTATCGGTACAAGAGGATATAGCAGCCTTTCTATCATCAAAGGGGGTCAAGGTTTATGCGTGGAAGGATGAAACTGAAAGGGAATATTTTGATAATATAAAACAAGTTTTAGAAACTCAACCTCATGTACTGACCGATGATGGATCAAATCTTCACATAATGGCACACAAAAAGAAAGTTCAGGGGATATTGGGCGGAACTGAACAAACAACATCTGGAATCACAAGACTAAGAGCGTTAGAGGAACAGGGAATGTTGCTGTATCCTATTATTGGTGTTAACGAGGCCCGTACTAAACATCTATTTGACAATCGATATGGAACAGGGCAAAGTACTCTAATGGCTATTATCAAATTGACCAATATTCTTATTGCGGGTAAACACATAGTTATATGCGGCTACGGATATGTGGGTAAAGGCGTTGCATCTAGAGCTAAAGGCTTGGGTGCTATTGTTACTGTTGTTGAGGTTGATTCCTTTAGGGCCCTCGAGGCATATATGGATGGTTACGAAGTAAGAAAAATTATTCAGGTCGTAGACAAGGCAGATATTTTTATCACTTGCACAGGACAAAAAAATGTTATTTCGGAAAAACATTTTAGAAAAATGAAAAATGGAGCGATACTTGCTAATGCCGGACATTTTGATAATGAAATAGAAGTAGATAAATTATTTTTAAATTCAAAACAAAATTACCAAATTAAACCGTATTTGGACTGTTTCCACATTCACGGGAAAAAAATTTTCCTTCTCTCTAAGGGTAGGGTTGTTAATTTAGTAGGTGCTGAGGGGAACCCTCCAGAAGTAATGGCGATGTCTTTTGCAAATCAGCTCCTCTCTATAATACATATTTTTAGAAATCATAAAAGAATGGAGAAGAAAGTTTATTCTGTACTGGAAAATATAGACTCTAATGTAGCAAAGTTATCGCTGAAATATTTTGGAATAAGTATTGATAAACTGACACCACTTCAGATAAAATACGCGAAATCCTACTAAAGTTTCAAGCATTTTTTGATAAATCATGCATAATATTTTATAAGAGATTGAAACTTTAAAACTAATTATGACTTGGATGCGTGCGGCAAGTATTGAGGAGTTTGACAAGAAAACTGGAAAGGAAGTAAATTTAAGCGGTATTAGAATAGCTATTTTTCGAATAAAAGAAAAATTTTATGCTATAGAAGCCTTGTGTAGACATCAAGATGGCTCACTTGCCCCAGGTAGGGTAGATGGTGAAGTGGTGGAATGTCCATTACATTCATGGCACTATAATGTACGCACTGGAGAATTATTGGATTATCTTGAGGGAGTAAAATTAAAAACGTATAACATTGATTTAAAGGGAAAAGATATCTACATAGATGTTTGAATTTATTATAAATTAGTCTTCATGCATGATATAGTTCCAATTTGAAAATTTATAACAGACTTACTGATACTCTTGAAGAGATAGGTACAAAGAGAGACAATAAGATTAGGATATACGTCTGCGGTATCACAGTATATGACGACTGTCATATTGGACATGCGCGAACTATAGTTGTTTTTGATGTTTTAAGACGATATTTAATACGGATAGGGCATGATCTAACTTATGTACAAAACTTTACCGATATCGATGATAAAATAATAAACAGGGCAAAATTAGAAGGGAAGACTCCTGAAGAAATTTCTTCCAAATATATTGCGAGTTATTTTGAAGATTTTACTAAACTGAATGTCTTAAAAGCAGATTTCTATCCAAAAGCAACTGAACACATAGGCGAGATAATAACAGCGATTAAAATACTGAAGGATAAAAATTATACTTATGCTACTTTAAATGGAATATATTTTAGAGTGAGATCATTCCCAAGTTATGGTATACTATCAAAGAAACAAATTGATGAACTTGAAGAGGGTTCAAGAATAGAAATTGATACTTTAAAGGAGGATCCACTAGACTTTGCTCTATGGAAATTTTCTTCTGATAGTCCATCTTGGGAAAGTCCTTGGGGATCAGGAAGGCCAGGTTGGCATATCGAGTGTTCTGTCATGGTATCAAAGTTTCTTGGTAATGAAATAGAGATACATGGTGGTGGTACTGATCTGATATTTCCGCATCACGAAAATGAAATTGCTCAATCTGAAACATTTAACGAAAAGAGACTTGCAAAACTTTGGATGCATGTAGGTATGATTACAATTAATTCAGAGAAGATGTCAAAATCCCTCAGAAATATGATCCTCCTTAAAAACGCGCTTAAAAAATGGGGAGCTAACGTACTTCGATTGTACCTGATATCTTCTCAATATTCAAAACCGATGGACTTCAATGATGAAATTTTGTATGAATCATTGCAAAAATGGAGACAGATTGAGCATTGTATTTACGAACTTAGAACAACAAAAAATGTATCTAGAGACATGGACGAATTTGAAAGCAAATGCAATGGTTATCTCGATGATTTTATGTCATTTTTAGATAGTAACCTCAATACTTCATCAGCAATATCGGCGTTTATGAAACTAGTATCGTATGTAAACAATTTAAGCTCATCTGAAAAGTTAACAATCGCAATGTCTGATAAAGCATTACCTATTGTAAATACCATAATTAATATCATGGGTGTTAAGATAGCAGAGATTGATATTGATACTAAAAAAGAAATCGAAAAGATGATTGACCAGAGAAATAAGCTTAGGGCTGAGAAAATGTTTAAAGATGCAGATATTCTGAGAAACAAGATTTTTGAGTTATATGATGTCGAGCTTACAGATCATATCATGTATACTTCATGGAAAAAAAAGCAAATTATTGAATTTGATAGACAGTAATTTTATTCCAAATGACGAATATTCAAATTTCAAGAGGATTTATTATGTATTACTTTTTTTACAAAAGGTTGTTACTTTTATGGTTTGAAAAACTATTTATTATTCGAAGCATCGGATAAATTAAAATTGAATTCCAAAAAGGCGCTCTTCGGAATCATAATATCGGCCGCGGTTGTGGTATCAATAGTTTTGGCAATATTTTTTAATCCTTTTAAAAGTAATATACAAGTCTTCAGTGACTCACTCAGCGCCTTGGTATCAAAATCGCAAGAACTGACTAGAAAATATCAGGAAGAAGTTGGAAAATGGAATATGAAAAAACACGACAATTTGACAATGGTAACTATTACTGATAGATATTTGTCTCAATTTGAAGAGCTTGAAAATGAAGCAAGAAATTTGAGTGTTCCAAATGGACATGATAATATCAAGAATTCATTTATTAGATCATTAGAATCAGAAGCAGCTAGCTACGAACATTTCAAGAATTATCTGATTACTGAAAATAGAACTGAAGATCAACTCTCGAATGATAATTTGTCACTTGCTTACCAATACGAAAAAGTTTATGCAGATTTTCTGTTAAAGAATCATTAATCTGTAAAGCGAGAATATCGTTTGAAACAAAAATATACTCCCTCTATGTACCAATACTTTTGAGATGTTTTGTAATGATAAAATATTTTAGAAATTTTGTTTCATACTTTACTTATCTATCAATCCCAAAGACAGTATTGGTTTTTTCTGGGATATTGATATTGGTTATAAATAATCCAGTCTACTCCCTAGAGAACTTCAAGGTTCTACAAACAAATACTATAATTGATCAAAGTGGCTTTATCCATTTATTCGGTGAAATAAGAAATATTTCAAATGAACCTCAGTACGGTGTTGCAATATATGCTATTTTTTATGACAAAAACGGACAAAACATAGGCAATGCAAGTGGAATAGCCGCAGTACGTTCATTAAATACCGGACAGGTATCACCATTTGAATTAATATTTCTGGATAAAGATAAATCTAAACAAATTTCTGACTATGCTCTAAATTTTACAAGTAAGGTTGGAAATCAGAAGTCAGATAGCATGGTTATTACATCTTCAAAATCCAGACCCGATATATTTGGATATTATTATGTTAGTGGAAGAATTTCAAATGTGGGTAACGAAACTGCAACCAACGTTCTTGCAATTTCATCTTTTTATGACAACAATGGTAAAATAATTGGTCTATCAAGTGCAATTGCTGAACCCAGCAATATGACTTCGGATTCAGATGCAAGTTTTACTATAGTTATGGATGATAAGCTTCAATCTTCTAAAATCAAAAATTATTCTTTGACAATAGATTCAGACCAATATGTAACAAAATAGTCGTGATTCTCTTACTGCGGATCTTATGAATAATTAGAAGCGAATTAATTTGGAAGAAGATTATCACGTTGATTCTAGCCATTACAAACATTCGGTTAGAACCCTTAAAGCTACAGAATTATATTATACCATTGTAGATTGTACTACTTATGGACCTATTTCATCCATCAATCTTCCTTGCCATGTTTCCATATTTGTTTATTGGTAGCTTTCCAGTGTTTGGATTGATATTGGTTACAAAGTGGCTAGCAAATGACACGAAGAAGAAGCGTAGAATGATTTAGGTGTTGAACTGAAATTCATTTTTATGTTAGCTAAGGAATAGCATTAAAGTCTGACTACGTGAGTGCTTGAAAATATATATCAGGTACTGGAATATCATATCCATAATGAATGCTACTCAAAAAAAGTGCGCCTTATGTGAGGATATACTACCAAGTGAAACCGCAATAAATATTTGCGAAAATTGTTTAAAAAATGCAGATTGCTGCGTTGGCTTGGAAAAATTGAGAGATTAGGTCTGATTATTATTCTGCCATTTTTAAGGTATCACTTATGGTTATAATTCCTATAATTTCTCCTTTGCGACTTACGAGTACGCACTTTGCAAATCTTACAAGCGGAATTAGTGCTTTAGCAGGTGTTGATATATCAACTATTGGTGGAGGTGATTCCATTATCTGCAAAATGGGTACCTGATGGATGTTTTTCTTATCGTCACTTTCAAGTACCTTTCTAGCAAGGACATCTTCGCTTACTAGGCCCACAATTTTAGAATCTTCTCTAACTGGGATTTGGCTAATTGAATTTTTCATCATCTTTTCTATCGCTACTTCCAATTTCTCATCTTTCTGCACTGAAATCACCTCAAGACTACATATGTCTCCGGCCTTCAATGAGGTTTTTCCTTCTTGAGAACTAAGTACCTCGAATATTTTTTTAGCCGTATCATAACTGGGCTTGCATCGTCCTGATTCAATTTGATTTACCATAGACGTGCTAATTCCAGACAGAGATGCCAGTTCACGTTGAGTCAACCCCAGTTTCATCCTTCCTTGCTTTATGTAATCAATTCTAGGAAGCATCTGCTGACTACCTATTCTGAACTCGTATTTTTATAGTAATGGGATAGGACATAATTAAGACAATAAAATGTGCAAAACGCAAGCCTTAACCTTATATTATATTGACTTAAAGATGTCATACGGTTAGAAATGAGTCTAGACACCCACAAAAAAACGTGGGATTCTGTGAAGAGATACAAACTAACCAAGATGTTAAATCAACTATCAAACATTGCTGGTCACGGCACCGAATTGGTTACAGTATATGTTCCTCCAAGAAGACCAATTTTTGAAGTAATAGGCCAACTCAGAAATGAATCTGGCACTGCATCTAATATAAAATCTGATTTAACAAGAACTCATGTGCAGGATGCATTGAGTAAGACAGTGGAGCATCTTAAATTGTTTAAGGAAACGCCAGATAATGGACTTGCTATCTTTTGTGGAGCCATCCCTAATAGCAAGGGAATAGGAAATGAGAAGATAGAGCTTTATTCAGTTCTACCACCAAAACCAATTCAGATTAATCTTTACAGATGCGACGACCATTTTTGGACAGATCATATCAAAGATATGCTCAAGGATGAGAAAGTGATAGGACTTCTTGCTATAGACAGCCAGGAAGCAGGTTTGGGGATACTCACGGGAGATAGGTGGGAAGTGATAGATACATTAACTTCGGGAGTTGCTGGAAAGCATCGACAAGGAGGACAGTCTGCGAGAAGATTTGAAAGACTTAGGGAAAATGAACTGAACGAGTATTTTCACAGAATTGCAGATCATGCACAAAAAATCTTTATCAATGAACACAAAATTAACGGTTTAATTGTAGGCGGACCGGGTCCAACAAAGGAAAACTTTTTGAGGGAGGAATATCTTGATTATAGACTGCAAAGTAGCGTACTTGCGACACTTGATAGCTCATATTCTGGGGGCGAAGGAGTTCGGGAAATTTTGGAAAAGGTAAACGAACAGGGAATAATAACAGAGTACAGATTATTAGACGAAA
>WNFZ01005079.1_pt1 | contig 33146 bp, 28 predicted proteins | sample 5400081 | NCBI WGS metagenome assembly WNFZ01 (sample SAMN13153365, study PRJNA577476) | soil metagenome | isolation source: 80 cm soil or saprolite under grassland replicate 1 | place: USA:California | collected 2016-06-15 | reverse complement strand
GCTACCAGCAGGAACCTAGGGACGCCGAAGTCGGGCAACTCCTCTCCGCGCAACGAGCTTTAGCAGACAATCCTAAGATCTTGTTCGGCCTAAAACTTCAGGCGGACTGACTCGGTTGGACCGGTGCCTAAGACTGGCCGCCTAGTACATTTGCTCACCGCGGCTTGACGAGCGAACATAACACGAACTATGTTCACGTCTCGTTCTTATCCGTGAGGAGTAGGTGACATGATCCGCGCCGTCGTTGAAGAAGCCGCCACATTGACCTCGCTGGCACTGTTTTTGGGCATGGTTGCCATCTGGGCGCAGGTGATCGCTGCGCTTTGAGTGGGCGCCGGTCGCCGACGAGCGTCCTCGATTGGTCTTAAGAGCGACGATGTTGGGGACAAGCCGCCTCCAGGCGTCTCGCTCGCGATGGACAGCACCCGCACGCACCCTCACATTCGCAAGCGCATCAGAGAATCGCTGAGGGGTGAATGCCCGGTTTCGTTCATCTACACATGCACTCGTCCTATTCGCTGCTCGAAGGCGCGCTGACGATTGCGCGCCTCTGTGAGCTCGCCAAGGCCGACCGGCAACCGGCGCTCGCGCTAACCGACACCGACAACATGTTCGGTGCGCTCGAATTCTCCGACAAGATGGCGGCAGCCGGCATCCAGCCCATCGTCGGTTGCGCGCTTGCGATCGACTTTGCCGATCAAGAAGCCCTCCAGCGCGCGGGAAGTGCGGCGCACCTCGACCACCCCCGCGTCGTTCTGCTGGCGGCGCGCGAAAACGGCTACCGCAGCCTGATGCGGCTCAACTCCCGCGCGTTTCTCGAAACCGCGCCGAGCGAACCGCCGTATTTGCGTCTGTCCTGGCTCGAGGGCGAGACCGAAGGGTTGATCGCTTTAACCGGCGGACCCGGCGGGCCGCTCGATGCGGCATTTGCCGCCGGGCAGGGCCACCTGGCGCAAACCCGCTGCGAGGCGCTCGAGCGGCTGTTCGGCGATCGGCTCTACATCGAGCTGCAGCGCCATGGCAGCCGCGCGGAACGCAGCGCCGAGCCGGCGCTCATCGCGCTCGCTTACGCGCGAGGGATCCCGCTCGTCGCCACCAACGAGCCACTGTTTGCAACCCAGGACGACTACGAGGCGCATGACGCGCTCATCTGCATCGCCGAAGGGCGCCTGGTGGCGGAAAGCGAGCGGCGCCAGTTCACGCCCGAACATCGCTTCAAGACGCGCGCGGAAATGGACGCGCTGTTTGCCGACCTGCCCGAGGCGGTTGCCTCCACGGTCGAGATCGCGCGGCGCTGCGCATTCCGGCCGCGGGTGCAGGCACCGATCCTGCCTCGCTTCTCGGTCGGGGCGGACGGCGCCGCGGTCGACGAGGCAGCCGAATTGCGCAAACGCGCCGAAGCCGGGTTCGAACGCCGCATCAAGGTTCACGGCATCGCGCCCGGGCACACCGTCGAGGAATATCACGAGCGGCTCGCCTTCGAACTCAACGTCATCGAAGGCATGAAATATCCGGGCTATTTCCTGATCGTTTCCGATTTCATCCAGTGGACGAAAGCGCATGGCATTCCGGTCGGGCCGGGCCGCGGCTCAGGCGCAGGCTCGCTGGTCTCCTACGCCCTGACCATTACCGATCTCGATCCCATTCGTTTCGGGCTTCTGTTCGAGCGTTTTCTCAATCCCGAGCGCGTGTCGATGCCGGATTTCGACATCGACTTCTGCCAGGATCGGCGCGACGAAGTCATCAGCTATGTCCAGGAGCGCTACGGCCGCGACCGCGTGGCGCAGATCATCACCTTCGGCACGCTGCAGGCGCGCGGCGTGCTGCGCGACGTCGGCCGCGTGTTGCAGATGCCTTATGGCCAAGTCGACAAATTGTGCAAGCTCGTACCGCAGAACCCGCTCAATCCCGTCACGCTCAACCGGGCGATCGACGACGAGCCGCGGCTGCAGGCGGCGCGCGACAGCGATCCACTGCTCGCGCGCGCCTTCCATATCGCGCAAAAGCTCGAAGGGCTGCACCGCCACGCCTCGACGCACGCCGCAGGCATCGTCATTGGCGAACGGCCGTTGACCGAGATGGTGCCGCTCTATCGCGATCCGAAGTCCAATATGCCGGTGACCCAGTTCAACATGAAGTGGGTCGAGCAGGCGGGATTGGTGAAGTTCGACTTTCTCGGCCTCAAGACGCTCACCGTTCTGGACAAGGCGGCAGCGCTGTTGCGCAAACGCGGGGTCGAGATCGACCTGGCGGCGATCCCGCTCGACGACGAAAAGACCTACGCCACGCTGGCGCGGGCCGAAGCGGTGGGCATCTTCCAGCTGGAAAGTCAGGGCATGCGGCGCGCGTTGCTCGACATGCGGCCGGACCGCTTCGAGGATGTCATCGCGCTGGTTGCGCTCTACCGACCCGGCCCGATGGCCAACATCCCGACCTACTGCGCGCGCAAGCATCGCATGGAGCAGCCCGACTATATCCATCCCCAGCTCGAGCCGATCCTGCGCGAGACCTTCGGCGTCATCGTCTACCAGGAGCAGGTGATGCAGGCGGCCCAGATTCTCGCCGGGTACTCGCTCGGCGAAGCCGACCTGCTGCGGCGCGCGATGGGAAAGAAAATCCGCAGCGAAATGCAGAAGCAGCGCAGCCGGTTCGTCTCCGGCTGCGTCGAGCGCGGCATCGAACACGGTCAGGCCGAAGCGATCTTCGAGTTGCTCGCCCGTTTCGCCGATTATGGCTTCAACAAGAGCCACGCTGCCGCTTACGCGCTCGTCGCCTATCAAACTGCTTTCATGAAGGCGAACTATCCGGTCGAGTTTCTCGCGGCGTCCATGACCCTCGACATGGGCAATACCGACAAGCTTTCCGAATTTCGCGCGGAGGCCGAGCGGCTGGGCGTGAAAATCGAGCCGCCGTCGGTCAGTCGGTCGGGGGTCGATTTCGATGTGGAGGGCGCAACCATCCACTACGCGCTCGCGGCGCTCAAAGGGGTGGGCCGCCAAGCGGTTGAGGCCGTCGTGGAAGCGCGCGGCGAGCGGCCGTTCTCCGACCTCTCCGATTTCGCTGCCCGCGTCAATCCGCATGCGGTGAACAAGCGTGTGCTGGAAAGCCTCGCTGCGGCGGGCGCCTTCGATGCGCTCGAGCCAAATCGCGCGCGCGTATTTGCAGCCGTCGACGCGATGCTTGCGGCCGCACAGCGCACCCATGACGACCTTTCGGTTGGGCAGTCGGAACTGTTTGGCGCCGGCGCGGCGCGCACCCCGCTCGCGCTCGGCCATGTCGAGCCATGGCTGCCGGCCGAGCGGCTGCAGAAGGAGTTTGCCGCCATCGGATTCTTCCTCTCCGGCCATCCACTCGATGACTACGCCGCTACGCTCAAGCGCATGCGGGTGCAGTCGTGGGCCGAGTTTGCGCGCGCCGTGCGCGCGGGCGCGAGTGCCGGCCGCGTTGCGGGCACCGTGGTGGCACGCACTGAGCGGCGCACGCGCACCGGCAGCAAGATGGGCATCATCGAGTTCTCCGATCCCACCGGGCACTACGAGGCGGTCGTGTTCTCGGAGGGGCTCGCGCAGTTCCGCGACCTGCTCGAGCCTGGTGCCGCGGTGCTGTTGATGCTCACGGCGGAACTGCAGGGTGACGACGTGCGTGCGCGCATCCAGATGGCCGAGCCACTCGACCAGGCGGCGGCCAAGCTCGCTAAGGGCCTGCGCGTCTTCCTGCGCGACGAGGCGCCGATCGAGAGCGTGGCCAAGCGGCTTGAAGGTCCAGGCCGCGCGACGACCGACAACGGCGAGGTCGCGCTCGTGCTGATGCTGGGCGAAGGGACCGAGGTCGAGGTGAAGCTCCCTGGCCGGTTCAAGGTCTCGCCTCAGATCGCCGGTGCCATCAAGGCGGTACCCGGCGTGGTATCGGTCGAGGCGGTTTAATCGATCGGCGCTCTTCGCCCTCGATCCTTGCCTCGGCCCATTCATGCCTATATAAGCCCCGGCATCTCACACGCGGACCTTGGCTTCGCAGCCGTCCGGTGGCTCATTCCGACCGCGAGGAAGGAGAGAGCTCACGGGTCCGCGGCGGCTCAACCGGAGAAGAAAATGGCAGTACCGGAATTTTCCATGCGCCAGCTCTTGGAGGCTGGCGTTCACTTTGGCCATCAGGCCCACCGCTGGAACCCGAAGATGGCGGAATACATCTTCGGCATCCGCAACAACATCCACATCATCGATCTCGCGCAATCCGTCCCGATGCTGCACCGCGCGTTGCAGGCGGTGAGCGACACGGTCGCGAACGGCGGGCGCATCCTCTTCGTCGGCACCAAACGCCAGGCGCAGGATGCCATCGCCGACGCCGCCAAGCGCTGCGCGCAGTATTACGTCAATTCGCGCTGGCTCGGCGGCACCCTCACCAACTGGAAGACCATCTCGCAATCGATCTCGCGATTGCGCAAGCTCGACGAGATGCTCTCCTCAGGGGAGGCCACGGGCTACACCAAGAAAGAGCGCCTCACGCTGCAGCGCGAGCGCGACAAGCTCGACCGTGCGCTCGGCGGCATCAAGGACATGGGCGGCCTTCCCGACCTGCTGTTCGTGATCGATACCAACAAGGAGGACATCGCGATCAAGGAGGCGCGGCGTCTCGGTCTGCCCGTCGCCGCCGTGGTCGACACCAACTGCGACCCCGACGGCATCAGCTATGTCGTGCCCGGCAATGATGACGCCAGTCGCGCCATCACGCTCTATTGCGATCTCGCGGCGAAGGCCGCCATCGACGGCATATCGCGCGCGCAAGGCGAACTTGGGATCGACACGGGCGCCGCGGCCGAACCGATCGTGGAAGAGCTGCCGGCGCCCGCCGAGGGGCCCGGCTACGAGGTGCTGTCCGGCCCGCGCGGCGTCGCCGACGATCTCACGAAGCTTCACCATGTATCGCCCACCATCGAGAAGAAGCTCAACGATCTCGGGATCTTCCACTACTGGCAGATTGCAGGGCTCGGGTCCGACGCTGCCCGCAAGATCGGCGAGGAAGTTGGACTGCCCGGCCGGGTGGAAGGCTGGATCGCGCAGTCGAAAGAGCTGAGCCCAGAGTAGCGCGCTCATGCCCCGCTTGGTTCGGGCGGGTCTTTGTCACGGTGAGGCGAGGAACACAGCCGCGCGCGTGCTGGTCCGAGCTGTGGCTTTCAAAGCGCCGCTTGTGGTGACGAACGCGGAGAGGACAAGGAATTTTAGAGATGGCCAACATCACGGCGCAAATGGTCAAAGAGCTGCGCGAGCGCACGGGCGCGGGCATGATGGACTGCAAGACTGCGCTGCAGGAAACCGGCGGCGAGATGGAGCAAGCCGTCGATCTGCTGCGCAAGCGGGGGCTCGCCAAAGCCGCTAAAAAGGCCGGCCGCATCGCGGCCGAAGGCCTCATCGGCGTGGCGGTCGACGAGTCCAAGGGTGTTGTGGTCGAGGTGAACTCGGAAACCGATTTCGTCGCTCGCAACGATCTGTTCCAGGGTCTGGTGAAGATGATCGCGAATGTCGCGCTGAGCGTCGGCACCGACGTGGAGAAGATCAAGGCCGCCAAAGTCGGCGATATCACGCTTGCGGAGGGCATTGGCGACACCATCGCCAAAATCGGTGAGAACATGTCGCTGCGACGGGCATCGTCGCTTTCGGTCGCAAATGGCGTCATTGGTAGCTACGTCCACAATTCCGTCGACCAAGACCTCGGCAAGATCGGAGTCATGGTGGCGCTGGAATCGAACGCCAAGAGCGACGAGCTCAAGCGCTTCGGCCGTATGCTTGCAATGCATGTCGCCGCCTCCAATCCGCAGGCGATCGATCCTTCCGGTCTCGATCCAGATGTCGTTCGGCGGGAGAAGGAGGTGCTTGCAGACAAGTACAAAGCCCAGGGAAAACCCGCGAATGTGATCGACAAGATCGTCGAATCCGGGCTCAAGACTTTCTACAAGGAGGTATGCCTGCTCGATCAGGCCTACATCCATGATCCGGACAAGACCGTTTCCCAGGCGATCAAAGAAGCCGAGGGCAAAGTGGGCGCGCCGATCAAGGTGACGGGCTTTGTCCGTTATGCGCTGGGCGAGGGCATCGATCGGCCGGAGAACGATTTCGGCGGCGAGGTGGCGGCACTCGTCAAACCGAACTGAGCGCGCCGGCGATGCGAGCGGCCGTGCGCCGGCGGTCAAGCGCGGGAGATGCCATGACCAAACCCGTCTACCGGCGCGTCGTGGTGAAGGTCTCCGGCGAGGCTCTGATGGGCCCCGATCGATTCGGCATCCATCAGCCAACGCTGGACCGGATCGCGGCCGACCTCTTGGCCTCGCGCGGTCTCGGCGTGGCGCTCGCCGTCGTGGTCGGCGGCGGCAACATCTTTCGTGGCGTGAACGTCTCCGAACAAGGCACCCCGCGCGTCACCGGCGACATGATGGGAATGCTCGCGACCGTCATGAACGCGCTCGCGCTCGAGAGCGCGATCGAAAGGACGGGGCTGCCAGCTCGCACCATGTCGGCGCTGGGCATGCCGCAAGTGTGCGAGACCTACGAGCGCTGCCGCGCGTTGCGCCACATCGAACAGGGGCGTGTGGTGCTGCTGGCAGGCGGAACCGGCAATCCGTTCTTCACCACCGATACCACAGCCGTGCTGCGCGCGGCCGAGCTGGGCGCCGAGGCAGTGCTCAAAGCCACCGACGTCGACGGCGTCTATAGCGCGGACCCCAAGCAGGACAGAGCCGCCAAGCGCTACGACCACTTGACTCACCAGGAGGCGCTCGAGCGCAACCTGAAAGTGATGGATAGTACCGCCTTCGCGCTTGCTCGGGCAAACCGTATGCCTATCATCGTATTCTCGATCCGCGAAAAGGGAGCGATCGCGGCGGTGCTGCGCGGAGAAGGGCGCTCCACCGTCGTCGGCAGTTGACGCGGTCTCGCTACCACGTCACGCGAAAATCAAGACATGGATCGACCAATTTATTCGAGGGAACGCCATGGCAAACCCGACGCACGACATCAACGAGATCAAGCGCCGCATGCAGGGCGCAATCCAGTTGCTGAAACAGGAATTGGGTGGACTGCGCACGGGACGCGCCTCGGCGAGCCTGCTCGAACCGGTACACGTCGAGGCCTACGGCACCCGCATGCCGCTGAACCAAGTCGCGACCATCAGCGTGCCGGAACCCCGACTTATCTCGGTGCAGGTGTGGGACAAATCGATGGTGCACGCCGTCGAAAAGGCAATCGCCGCCTCTGATCTAGGTCTTACACCATCGACCGAAGGCCAGGTGCTGCGCCTGCGTATTCCTGAACTCAACGAAGAACGGCGCAAGGAGCTGGTCAAAGTCGCGCACAAATACGCCGAGGCGGCACGCGTTGCCGTGCGGCACGTCCGGCGCGACGGCCTTGACGTGCTCAAGCGGCTCGAAAAGGATCACAAAATCAGCGAAGACGAGGGCAAGCGCTCGTCCGAGCAAGTGCAGAAGGCGACGGATGAAGCCATCGCCGAGGTCGACAAGATGTTGGCCAACAAGGAAAAGGAAATCCTCACGGTGTGAGGTTTAGCGGATGCCGAAGAGCGGGCCGCTGCGCACTGCCGAGATCGGCGATTTCGCCGTGCCGCGGCACGTTGCCATCATCATGGACGGCAACGGACGCTGGGCAGCGGCGCGTGGACTGCCGCGCGCGGAAGGGCATCGCCGTGGGGTTGAAGCGCTACGCCGCACCGTGCGTGCCGCCGGCGATCTCGGAATAGGCTTTCTCACCATCTTTTCGTTCAGCGCCGAGAATTGGGCGCGACCGCCCACCGAGATTCGCGAGCTGATGGCGCTGTTGCGCCGCTTCATTCGTCACGATCTTGCGGATCTGCATCGCCGCGGCGTGCGTGTACGCGTGATCGGCGAGCGCGAGGATCTCGACCCCGACATTCGGCGGCTGCTCGAGGAAGCAGAAGAGTTGACCAAGAGCAATAACAGGCTCGTCCTCGTCGTCGCCTTCAACTACGGTGCACGGCAGGAGATTGCGCGAGCGGCCCGCCGCATGGCAGCCGCCGTCGCGGCCGGGGATTTCCCGGTGAGCGCCATCACTGCCGACAAGCTCGCCAGTTACCTCGACGCGCCCGACTTGCCCGATCCCGACCTCATCATCCGCACCAGCGGCGAGCAACGGCTCTCCAATTTCCTGCTGTGGCAAGCGGCCTATAGCGAGCTCGTGTTCGTGCCGGCCTATTGGCCCGATTTTGACCGTGCTGCGCTCGAAAGCGCGATTAACGAGTATCGACGGCGCGAACGTCGCTTCGGCGGTCTCGCCGCGCGGACCGGGTCGTAACCCGTGGCGGACGCGCAGCAGCCATTGCGCGCCGGCTGGCTTGGCAGCGAGCTTGCGCTGCGGGTCTGCTCGGCATTGGTGCTGGTGCCGCTCGCGATCGGTACAGCCTATCTCGGCGGATGGCCGTTCGTCCTGTTCTGGGGCGCAGCAGCAATGGGCGTGCTGTGGGAATGGATCGCGCTGGTGGCACGAAGCGACCAGCGATCCGTGCTGCTGACCGGCGGCGCCTCGCTTGCGCTTGCTGTCGCCCTCGTGGCCACCGGACATCTCTTGGCAGCGGTCGTTGTATTGGCCATGGGCGCCATAGGCGCAGCATCCCTGGCACTGGCGGAGCGGCGGATCTGGGTCGCCGGCGGCATTCCCTATGCTGGCGCGCTTGCGCTGGCGCCCATCGTGCTGCGGGCCGACGACGAGGATGGCTTCCTTGCCATGATTTTTTTGTTCGCAATCGTCTGGGCTACCGACATCGGCGCCTACTTCGTGGGCCGCGCGCTCGGCGGCCCAAAGCTCGTGCCGCAAGTGAGTCCGAACAAGACCTGGGCCGGAGCGCTGGGCGGCTTGATCGCTTCGGTCGTGGTCGCTGTCGCAGTCGCAAAAGTGGCGGCGCTGACCGCATTGTTTGCCCTTGCCATGCTCGCCGTCGTGCTATCGGTCTTCGCGCAGGGGGGAGATTTGTTCGAGTCCTTCCTCAAGCGCCGGTTCCATGCCAAGGACTCCAGTCGTCTCATCCCCGGACACGGCGGGCTAATGGATCGTCTCGACGGCTTCGTGAGCGCCAGCGCCGCCGCTGCCCTGATCGGACTGGCGCGCGGTGGCTTCGAGGCCCCGAGCCACGGCCTGTTGGTATGGTGACTTGATGAAGTCTGAGATTTTGCGCGCGGCGTTGAATCGGGCTCCCGCGGAGCGCACGGTCACCATCCTGGGCGCCACCGGCTCGATCGGGGCGAGCACCGTCGATCTGCTCAAGCGCGAGCGCAAACGCTTTCGCATCGAGGCGGTGAGCGCCAACAAGAACGCGGCTGCGCTCGCCGCGGTCGCGCGCGAACTTGGTGCACGTTTTGCCGCGATCGGCGATCCCACCGCCTACGGCGAGCTCAAAAGCGCGCTCTCCGGAACCGGAATCAAGGCGGCTGCGGGCGAAAGCGGGTTGCTCGAGGCGGCCGAGCGGCCGGCGGAATGGGTGATCGGAGCGATCACCGGCGCGGCCGGACTCAAGCCGACGCTCGCCGCCGCCGAGCGCGGCGCGATCGTCGCTCTCGCCAACAAGGAAACGCTGGTATGCGCCGGCGCGCTGTTCATGCGCCGCGCAGCGGCGGCGGGCGCGACCGTGTTGCCGGTCGATTCGGAGCATAACGCCCTGTTTCAGGCGATGAGCGGGAGTCGGCGCGAGGACGTACGGCGCGTGATCCTCACCGCCTCCGGGGGCCCATTCCGGACCGCCACTGCCGAGGCGGTGAGGACGGCTACCGTGGAGCAAGCGCTCAAGCACCCCAACTGGTCGATGGGGGCGAAGGTCACGATCGATTCGGCAACTTTGATGAACAAAGGACTGGAACTCATTGAGGCCCATCATCTTTTCGCGCTCGCGCCGGAGCAAATCGACGTCCTGGTGCATCCCCAATCCATCGTGCACAGCCTGGTCGAGTTTTGTGACGGCTCGCTCATTGCGCAGCTGGGGAGTCCAGACATGCGCATCCCGATCGCCTATTGCCTGGCTTGGCCTGAGCGCATTGTGGGGCCCGCCGCGCGGCTCGATCTCGCGCGCGCGGCGACATTGACGTTCGAGGAGCCCGATCTGGCGCGTTTTCCGGCCTTGACTCTGGCGCGGCGCGCGCTGGAGGCGGGCGGGGCGGCACCCACGGTGCTCAACGCCGCCAACGAGGTAGCAGTGGCGGAATTTCTCGCGCGCCGGCTGCGTTTTGCCGGCATACCGGTCTTGGTCGAGGCCACACTCGAGGCGGCCTTATCCCGAAATTGGACCGCAGAGCCCCAAAGCGTCGACGAGGCACTATTTATTGACCATAATACGAGATTGTTGACGCGGTCGCTCTTGCCCGAAATTGCCGCAAAGGCACCGTAGAACTTGGTGTTCGCTTAACTGGGTCGGGACGGGCGAGGAAAATCACTGATGAACTTGGACTTTTTGGCCGGAATCAACGCGCTGGGAGGCGGCGTGCTCGGCTACCTCATCCCGTTTTTGTTCGTCTTGACCGTGGTCGTGTTCTTCCACGAACTCGGGCACTTCTTGGTAGCCCGCAGGTGCGGCGTCCGGGTCTTGGTTTTCTCGATCGGATTTGGTCCTGAGCTGTTCGGCTTCAATGACCGCCATGGCACTCGCTGGAAGCTGTCCGCTATCCCACTCGGCGGATATGTAAAATTTTTCGGCGACGAGAACGCTGCAAGCGTTCCCGATCCGGTGGCGCTTGCCGCCATGAGTGAAGAGGACCGCCGGCACAGCTTTGTTCATCAGTCGGTGGGACGCAGGGCCGCCATTGTGGTTGCGGGCCCAGTGGCCAATTTCCTTCTCGCCGTCGTGATCTTCGCCGCGCTCTTCATGGTGTTTGGCAAGCCGAGCACGTCACCCCGCGTCGATGCGGTCCAGCCCGGGAGCGCTGCTCAGGCGGCCGGCTTCCAGCCGGGCGATTTGGTTTTGACCATCAACGGAAGGCCGATCGAGAGCTTTCCCGATATGCAGCAGATCGTGAGCACCAGCGCGGGCGAGATGCTGACGTTCGAGGTCGACCGCGGCGGGGTGAAGGTCGAGCTCAAAGCCGTTCCCGCGCTCAGGGAATCCAAGGATCGATTCGGCAACGTCCATCGCATTGGCGTGCTTGGTATTACCCGCTCGCCGTCGCCGGACGACACGCATTTCCAGCCGGTCGGGCCCGGGAAAGCGCTTGAGCTTGGCGTGCAAAGGACGTGGTTCGTGGTGGAACGGACGCTGTCCTATATCGGCGGCGTCATCTCGGGCCGCGAGGCTGCCGATCAGCTTGGGGGTCCGATTCGGATCGCCCAAGTGTCGGGGCAGGTGGCGACCGAGGGGCTCTCGTCATTGTTCAGTCTCACTGCGGTGCTGTCGGTCTCGATCGGCTTGCTCAATCTCTTTCCGGTCCCGCTGCTCGATGGGGGCCACCTGCTGTTCTACGGAATCGAGGCAGTCAGGGGAAAGCCACTATCGGAGCGCGCTCAAGAAGTGGGATTCCGGATCGGGCTCGCGATCGTTGTCATGTTGATGATCTTTGCGACGTACAACGACCTTCTCCATCTCGCCGCCCAATGGACGGCGTCGTAGGGAGACTGCAACTTTTCGGGGGTAAAGTGGTAGGGCTGGGTTACGCAACAGGTGAGGGTGTTGGTACGAGCGGCTAGCTCGTACATGCGTTGTGGGGTAGGGACGACCTTTTCGTGCGGTACCTGAGTTTGTGAGGTGCCCAAAGGGGAACGACAAAGGGCGCGTGGGGGATGAAACTTCGTCAGTGGCTTGTTCGAGGGCTTGGCCTCGTCTGCCTCGTCCTCGGGGGAGGCGTATTGAGTGGTGGCGTCGTGTCGCTCACCGCGTGTTCTGCCTATGCTCAAGCGCCAATCGTCAGTCTGGGTGCCTTCGAAATCGATGAAGGCGTCAAGGCGCTGATCTCCACCGGTCTTTTCCAAGACGTCCGTTCCAGCATCCAGGGCGGGCGGCTGGTCATCACCGTCACGGAAAATCCGGTCATCAACCGCATCGCTTTCGAGGGCAACAAGAAGGTCAAGGACGAGCAGCTCAAGTCTGAAATCCAGTCGAAGGAGCGTGGCACGCTCTCTCGTCCCGTCGTGCAGGCCGACACCGCCCGCATCGTCGAAGTGTACCGCCGCAGCGGACGTTTCGACGTTCGCGTCGAACCTAAGATCATCGAGCTGCCGAACAACCGCGTCGATCTCGTGTTCGAGGTTACCGAGGGCGTAAAGACCGGCGTCAGGCTCATCCAGTTCGTCGGCAACCGCGCCTATTCGTCCTATCGCCTCAGGGACATCATCAAGACCTCTGAGACCAGCTGGTTTCTCTCGTTCCTCCAGACCGGCGATATCTACGATCCTGACCGGATCGAGGCTGATCGTGAGCTGTTGCGCAGATTCTACCTCAAGCACGGCTACATCGACGTGCGCATCGTCTCCGCAGTCGCGGAATTTGATCCCACCCGAAACGGTTTCGTGATCACCTTCACGATCGAGGAGGGCGAGCAGTATCGGGTCGGAGCGGTCGACGTGCAGTCGATGATTCGGTCGCTCGACCCCTCATGGCTGAGGGTGAAGCTGCGGATCTATCCCCGCGATGTCTACAATGCCGAGGCGGTCGAAAAGACCGTCGAAGACATGACCATCGAAGCCGCGAGGCAGGGTTTTGCCTTCGCGACGGTGCGCCCGAGCGCGACGCGCGACGCACAAACGCACACCGTCAACCTCGTCTTCACCGTCACGGAGGGGCAACGGGTTTACATCGAGCGGATCAATATCCGCGGCAACACGCGCACGCGCGATTACGTGATTCGGCGCGAATTCGACCTGGCGGAAGGAGATGCGTACAACCGCGCGCTCGTCAATCGGGCCGAGCGACGCCTGAAGAATCTCAGCTATTTCAAGACCGTGAAGATTACGGCCGAACCGGGATCGGCTCCCGATCGCGTCATTCTCAACGTGGACCTCGAGGAGCAGTCGACCGGCGAATTCTCCGTCTCGGGCGGGTATTCGACCGCGGACGGATTCCTGGGAGAAGTCAGCGTCGCGGAACGCAACCTGCTCGGCCGCGGGCTGTTCGGGAAAATCGCGCTGCAATACGGCCAGTACACGAAGGGCGCCCAACTCTCGTACGTGGATCCATATTTCCTCGGCTATCGCGTGGCGCTGGGCATCGATGTGTTCTACAAACAGCAACTGCCGACGAGCTACGTCTCGTATGAGACCCAGACGATCGGCTTTGGCACGCGGCTGGGCTTCACGCTGCGCGAAGATCTCGGTCTGCAGCTACGCTATTCGCTCTATCAGCAGAAAATCACGCTCGCGCCGAATCTGATGAACTGTAACAACATCAATCCGGATTTCGTGAACACCTTCCCGACCCCCGATAAGATCAACACGACGCCGGCGCTCACGCCGCCCCTGGGATATGCGGGTATTGCGAACTGCTATTCCGACGGCGAGGCGTCGCTTGCGGTCAAAAGCGGGGTGGCGAACGGCCCGGTTCTGACCTCGCTGGTCGGCTACACGCTTACGCACAACACGCTCGACAACAACCGCAATCCGACGGCGGGGCTGCTGGCGGAGTTCAGGCAAGATTTCGCCGGCGTTGGCGGCGACGTGAGGTTCGTCCGCACCACGACCGACCTCTACAACTATCGCGAGGTGTTTCCTGACATCATCGGCCTCGTGCATCTGCAGGGCGGGCAGATCGCGGGGTTGGGCGGCGGCCTTCGCATGTTGGATCATTTCCAGATGGGCCCCAATCTGGTGCGCGGATTTGCGCCGGCCGGCATTGGACCGCGCGACCAGACGCAGTTTCCCTTCACTGGAATTTACGGCGACGCGCTCGGCGGCACCTACTATTGGGGTGCGAGCTTCGAGCTGCAGACCCCGCTTTACTTCCTGCCCAAGGATGCGGGGATCAAGGTCGCCGCATTCGCCGACGCGGGCTCGCTATGGAATTACGTCGGCCCGACAACCTTCCCGGCCACCGGCGAGGTTATCTCGGGTAATAGCTGCCCGACCTTTGGTCCCGGAATCGCCAACTCGGTGCCGTGCCCGATCGACAATGGGATGCATGTTCGCACCTCGGTCGGAGTGGGAGTCATTTGGGAATCGCCGTTCGGACCACTACGTTTCGACTATTCGTTCCCGCTCACGAAGGAACCGTACGACCGGGTTCAGCAGTTCCGCTTCGGCGGCGGCACGAAATTCTGATCCCGCCCTGCGGGGCCGCGATTGGTACGGGCATGACCGAGCCCTTTTTCTTCAATCGGGGAGGCGGGCTCAGCGTGCGCGAGATCGCCGCCCTTACGGGCGCCAAGCCGCGGCCCGGTGCCGATCTCGACCGTCGCATTACCGGGATTGCAGCGCTCGATCAGGCGGCCCCCAGCGATCTCGCATTCCTCGACAAGGCCAAGTACGTGCCCCAGTTGTCCCTCAGCGCTGCGGGGGCTTGCTTGATGTCGGAGCGATACGCCGCTCGCGCTCCCGCCCATGTCAGCGTGCTCTGCGTCGCCGAGCCGTATCGCGCCTTTGTCGAGGTCGCGCGGGCGCTGTTTCCCGACGCTTTGCGACCATCGTCCTTGTTCGAGGCGAGCGGCGTCGCAGTCGGCGCTTTCGTTCATCCGAGCGCGCGCATGGAAAACGGCGTGACCGTGGACCCCGGCGCCGTCATCGGCCCGCGTGCCGAAATCGGCACGGGCACCGTGATCAACGCCGGCGCCGCGATCGGACCCAAGGTGCGCATCGGGCGCCACTGCAGCATCGGTGCCAATGCCTCGATCACCAATAGCCTCATCGGCGATCGCGTCGTGATCCATCCCGGCTGCGCCATCGGTCAGGACGGATTCGGCTATATCATGGGAGCGGCGGGTCACCGCAAGGTCCTGCAGATCGGCCGCGTCATCATTCAGGACGATGTGGAGATCGGAGCCGGGACCACCATCGATCGCGGCGCCAATCGCGACACCGTGATCGGCGAGGGCACCAAGATCGACAACCTGGTGCAGATCGGACACAATGTGAGGATCGGCCGTCACTGCATCATCGTCTCGCAGTGCGGAATTTCCGGCAGCGTCGTCATCGAGGATCGCGTCATCCTGGCCGGACAGGTGGGGCTTGCGGACAATGTGACGATCGGCGAGGGCGCGATCATCGGGGCGAGGAGCGGTGTGATGTCCGACGTGCCGGCGGGCGAGAAGTGGTTCGGCTATCCGGCCATGCGCGGCCGCGAGTTTCTTCGCAGTATGATGACATTGCGCCACTGGGTGAGCAAAACCGATGCCGCCGATAACGGCGATGATGAGAGCCCTGACGATGGTGCCGCGCAAGGCTCCGACGGCCGACGAAAGCGCAAGCGGTGAGCAAGACGGCGACCACCCTCGAGGCAGCCGATATCGCAGCGATCCTCAAAGCGCTGCCGCATCGGTATCCGTTCCTCATGGTCGATCGCATCGTCGACATGCGCGACGATGAAGCCGCAGTCGGGATCAAGAACGTCACTATCAATGAGCCGCAATTCCTCGGACACTTCCCGGGCAACCCGGTGTTTCCCGGCGTGTTGCTCGTCGAGGGCATGGCGCAGACCGCAGGCGCGATTTGCGTGCTATCGCAGATGGGCGGCGGTCATCCAAAGCGGGTCTATTTTCTGACGATCGACAAGGCCAAGTTCCGCAAGCCGGTGGTGCCGGGCGATACCATCGAGTACCACGTCAAAAAGATCGCCCGAAAAAAGAACATGTGGTGGTTTCGGGGCGAGGCGAAGGTCGCCGGACAAACGGTCGCCGAGGCCGAAGTCGGTGCCATGGTTGCGTGAGGTCGGCGATGGCGACAATCGATCCAACCGCCCGGATCGGCCCGGGGGCGGTGATCGGTGAAAATGTATCGATCGGGCCGTATTGCGTCATCGGCCCCCACGTCCGGATCGGCGACGGTTGCAAGCTCCTGGCCCACGTTCATGTCACCGGCCATACGACGATCGGCCCGCGCACCGTGCTTTATCCCTTCGCTTCGCTCGGAACTCCGCCGCAATCGGTCAAGTATCGCGGCGGGCCGACCCGACTGGTGATCGGCGCCGACTGCGATATCCGCGAAGGCGTCACCATGAATATCGGGACCGAGGACGATCGCGGCGTGACCGAAGTCGGGGACCGCTGCTGGCTCATGGTCGGCTCCCACGTCGGCCATGATTGCAAGGTGGGCAACGATGTGATCTTTGCCAACAACGTCGTCCTGGGTGGGCACGTGACGATCGGCAATTTCGCGGTGTTCGGCGGCCAAGCAGCCGTGCGTCAGTTCGTGCGCGTCGGCGAAGGCGCCATGGTGGTGGGGCTGAGCGGGGTGCGTGCCGACGTGATCCCCTTCGGCCTGGTCCAGGGTCCGCTTGCCGATCTGATCGGCCTCAACGTGGTCGGTATGCGGCGGCGCGGGTCCAGCAAGGCCGAAATCCATCGGCTGCGACGGGCCTATGAAGCCATGTTCTTCGGCAGCGGGACGTTTCGCGAGCGGCTCGATAAGGTCGCGGCGCAGAGCGGCGCTGACCCCCTCGTCGCCAAGGTGATCGCCTTTATCCGTTCCGGCTCACGACCGCTGACCATGGCCATCCGCCGCGCCGCCAGTGGCGAGGAAGCATGAGCGAGCCAGCGGTGGGCCACACGGCAGACGGCGGTCCGCTGGCGATCATCTGCGGCGGCGGAAGCCTGCCGTTTGCCGTCGCCGACGCGGTGCGCAAGCGCGGGCGTCGCGTGGTGCTTTTCGCCATTCGCGGTTGGGCGGATGCAAAACGGCTCGAGGCCTACCCACACCACTGGGCGGCGCTCGGCCAATTCGGCGCGTTCTGCCGGCTTGCGCGCCGGGAAGGCTGCCGCGATGTCGTTTTCATCGGCTCGATCGTGCGTCCGGCGATCTGGAGGATCAGACCCGACTTCAAGACGCTCCGGCTGCTGCCGCGAGTCCTCGGTATCTTCCGCGGCGGTGACGATCACCTGCTCAAGGGCGTCGCGTCGATTTTCGAAGAGCACGGGTTCAGGCTCCTTGGAGCACACGCAGTCGCCCCGGAAATCCTGATGCCGGAAGGAACGCTCGGGCGTGAGCGCCCCAGCGACCGCGATCATGCCGATATTGCCAAAGGCCTCGCTCTACTCAACGCCTCGAGTCCGTTCGACGTCGGCCAAGCGGTGGTCGTGGCGGATGCGCGCGTGCTGGCGATCGAGGCCGCGGAGGGAACCGACTGCATGCTCGCGCGCATCGCGGACCTTCGCCAAAGCGGGCGCATTGCCGTGGCCTCCGGCCGCGGCGTGTTGGTCAAGGCGGCAAAGCGCGACCAGGATCGGCGGCTTGATTTGCCTTCGATCGGCCCGCAGACGATCGAAGGCGCAGCGCGGGCCGGCCTCGCCGGGATCGCGGTCGTCGCCGGGAGCACCATCGTTGCCGAACCCGAGCGCATCAGCGCGACCGCGGACCGTGCGCGGCTGTTCGTCCTCGGCGTGCGCGAGCAGGCGGCCGAGCGATGACCGCACGGCCCGCGCATCCGTCTGAATTTGTCTTTCTCGTCGCCGCCGAGGAGTCGGGTGATCGGCTCGGCGCCGCGCTGATGCGGGCGCTGCGGGAGCGCACCGCGGGACAGGTGCGCTTTGCCGGGGTGGGCGGCCGGGAGATGGCGGCGGAAGGGATCGCGAGCCTTTATCCGATCGATGACCTTCCGCTGATCGGCTTCAGCGCGATCCCGCGACGGCTTCCAAAGATCCTGCGGCTCATGCGTTTCACCGCCAAGGCCGTGGTGGCACGGCACCCGCACGTGCTCGTCATCATTGACAGTCCCGGCTTCACCCGGGGCATTGCGCGACGGGTGCGCGCCGCCGATCCGACGATTCCGATCGTCGAATACGTCTCGCCCTCGGTCTGGGCCTGGCGGCCGGGACGCGCCAGGGTCATGCGGGCCTACATCGACCACATCCTGGCGCTGCTGCCGTTCGAGCCCGCGGTACACCAGCGGCTGGGCGGGCCGCCCTGCACCTATGTCGGCCATCCGCTGATCGAAGAGGTCGGAAACCTGCGTCCAAACGCCGAGGAGACGCGTCGTCGTCTCGCCGATCCGCCGGTATTGCTGATGCTGCCGGGAAGCCGCTCCGGCGAGCTTGACCGACTGCTGGCCATCTTTGCCGAGGCTGTGGCGCTCGTGCGCGAGCACGTGGGATCACTCGAACTGATCGTGGCGACCGTCCCGCATCTTGCCGGTGCGATCCGCGAAGCCAGCGCACAGTGGCCGCTGCGCCCGCGGATCGTGGTCGAGAAGGCGGACAAGCAGGCGGCATTCCGTATTGCCACCGCGGCGCTCGCGAAGTCCGGCACGGTCACGCTCGAGCTTGCGCTAGCCGGGGTGCCGATGATCGCCGCCTACAAGGTATCGGCGATTGAATACATCGCGGTGGGACGAGGAATTCTGAAGCGAATTCCTTCGATCATCCTGACCAACCTGCTGCTCGGCGAGAACGCGGTGCCGGAGCTGCTGCAGCAAAATTGCACCGCGGAAAATCTCGCCGCGGCGCTGCGGCCGCTGCTCCGCGATACGCCGGAGCGCCGCCGCCAAATCGAGGCGTTCGCCCGGCTTGATTCTATTATGGAGGTGGGATCGAGCGCCCCCGCTCTGCGGGCCGCCGACATCGTGCTCGCCGAGGCCCGGCGCGCAGTCAAAACTCCGCTCACTCCCGCGAAAGCGGGGATCTAGGGGCTAAAAGGCCTGGTCCCCGCTTCCGCGGGGGGCACGAGCCGAGGAGAGGTGCTGAGGCCGAGCGAGATCCGAGGCGCTAGAGGCTGTTCATTTGCGGCGCGAGATCGGCACGTAGTCGCGCTGCGTGGCACCCGTGTAGAGCTGGCGTGGACGCCCGATCTTTTGGTGCGGGTCCTCGATCATTTCCTTCCACTGCGAAATCCAGCCGACGGTGCGGGCAACCGCGAACAGAACGGTGAACATCGTGGTGGGAAAGCCCATCGCCTTGAGCGTGATGCCGGAATAGAAGTCGATGTTGGGATAGAGCTTCTTCTCGACGAAGTAGTCGTCGTGCAGGGCTACCCGCTCGAGCTCGAGCGCGACGTCCAGCAGCGGGTCGTCCTTGGCGCCGATCTCGTTCAGCACCTCATGGCAGGTCTTCTGCATGATTTTCGCGCGCGGGTCATAATTTTTGTAGACTCGGTGGCCGAACCCCATCAGCCGAAAGCTGTCGTTCGGGTCTTTGGCCCGGCGGATGTATTGTGGGATGCGTTCGGGTTTGCCGATTTCGCGCAGCATGTTCAGCGCAGCTTCGTTGGCGCCGCCATGGGCTGGCCCCCACAGACACGCACAGCCGGCCGCGATGCAGGCGAAGGGATTGGCGCCCGAGGAACCGGCGAGCCTGACCGTTGAGGTCGAGGCATTCTGCTCGTGATCGGCGTGCAAGATGAAGATGCGGTCCATCGCCCGGGCGAGCACGGCATTGGGCTTGTACTCCTCGCATGGCACGGCGAAGCACATGCGCAGGAAATTCGTCGCATAGTCGAGGTCGTTCTTCGGATAGATGAAGGGCTGGCCGATCGAATATTTGTAAGCCATCGCCGCGATCGTCGGCATTTTTGCAATCATGCGGATCGAGGCAATCATCCGCTGGGTCGGATCGGAGATGTCGGTCGAGTCGTGATAGAACGCCGAGAGCGCGCCGACGCAGCCCGTCATGACCGCCATCGGGTGTGCGTCACGCCGGAAGCCCTGATAAAACCGGCTCATCTGCTCGTGCACCATAGTGTGGTGCGTAACGCGATTGTCGAAGTCGGCCTTCTGTGCGGCGGTGGGAAGCTCGCCGTAGAGCAGGAGATAGCAGGTCTCAAGAAAGTCGCCGTGCTCGGCCAGCTGTTCGATCGGATACCCGCGATAGAGCAGGATGCCTTCATCGCCGTCGATATACGTGATCTTCGACTCGCAGCTGCCGGTCGAGGTGTAGCCAACTTGCCGATATCGATCACCGCAGGGCCGATCGTTCCGTCGTAGATCGGGAACGTGGTCTCCTTGTCGCCGACGACGAATTTGCCGGATTTGATGTTGGCGCCGGTCTTCGCATCCATGATCGAGCCCTCGGTTGTGTTGCCCGGCGGACCGGCACTCTCTGCAGCGGATGGCTCGCGCCAGCGCTTCCAACGCCCGCGGGGGAGGCCGCCGTTTGCGTAGCCCATCCCAGTGTGCACTGCAAGACGGCGGCCGATGAGGCTTACATGCGTCGGATCACGCAGACTTGAAAGGCGCATTCCCGTTCGGCCCGAGCGCTTCTGCTCCCGCGGAGAAAACGGTTTAGCCGCTGGCGATGGGCACGGCTTGGTCTTGCAGCCGGCCAAGGCTTTCGCTCTTCCCCAGCACCGCCAACACGTCGAAGATCGGGGGCGAGGTGGTGCGCCCCGTGAGCGCAGCGCGAAGCGGCTGCGCGACGCTGCCGAGCTTGACGCCCTTGCGTTCGGCGAAGGCGCGCACGGCCTGCTCGGTCGTCTCCGCACTCCAAGGCTCGACCGCCTTGAGGTCTTGCGAGAGGTCACCGAGGAGGGCACGCGCGTCGGACGTCAGCATGCCCGCCGCGTTCTCGTCGAGCGCCAGCGGCCGGTCGGCCACGATGAAGCGGGCGCCGTCCGCAAGCTCGACCAGGGTCTTGGCCCGCTCCTTCAGCCCGCCCATGGCCGCAAGCAGCTTCTGGCGTATCTGCGGGGTCAACTTGGCGGCAAGCTCGGGCCCGCCGGCGATGTGCGGCAGCACGCGTTCGAGTTCGGCGAGAAGATCGGCGTCGCTGGTCTGCCGCAAATAGTGGCCATTGAGGCTTTCGAGCTTGGCAAAGTCGAAACGCGCCGGGGAGCGCCCGATCTGCGGCAGATCGAAGGCTGCCACCATCTCCTCGGTCGTGAAGATTTCCTGATCGCCGTGGCTCCAGCCCAGCCGCACGAGATAATTGCGCATAGCGGCCGGCAGATATCCCATCGCCCGGTACGCATCCACGCCGAGCGCGCCATGTCGCTTGGACAATTTCGAGCCATCCGGCCCATGGATGAGAGGGATGTGCGCCATCACCGGAACGCGCCAGCCCAGCGCATTGTAGATCTGCGTCTGTCGCGCGGCGTTGGTGAGGTGATCGTCGCCCCGGATGACATGGGTTACGCCCATGTCGTGGTCGTCCACCACGACGGCGAGCATGTAAGTCGGCGTGCCGTCCGAACGCAGCAGCACGAGGTCATCGAGGTTTTCGTTCTGCCAGACGACCCGCCCCTGCACCTGATCTTCGATCACGGTTTCGCCGGTCAGCGGCGCCTTGAGCCGGATCACCGGCGCAACTCCGGGCGGGGCTTCCGACGGGTCGCGGTCGCGCCAGCGGCCGTCGTAGAGCTTGGCACGGCCTTCACTGCGCGCCTTCTCGCGCATCTCGGCGAGTTCCTCGGGCGTGGCATAGCAACGATAGGCGCGGCCCGCCTCCAATAGCGCGTGCGCCACCTCGCGGTGGCGTTCGGAGCGTGAGAATTGGTAGACGGTGTCGTCGTCCCAATGGAGACCGAGCCACGTGAGCCCGTCGAGAATGGCGTCGATCGCGGCCTGGGTGGAGCGTTCGCGGTCAGTATCCTCGATCCGCAGCAACATTTTTCCGCCGCGCCCGCGGGCATAGAGCCAGTTGAACAGCGCGGTTCGCGCCCCCCCGATGTGCAGGAAGCCCGTAGGCGAGGGAGCAAAGCGCGTGACGATGGTTTCGCTCATCCCGGTTGATGTTGCCACGGGTCCGCGCAGGGCGGGCCGAGATCGGAGCACACAGGGCCGTCGCAGCGAGCAAGGCCAGGTCCGTGTAGCACAGAATTACCATAGGTCATCAAAGGTTTTGCGATCAGACGGCTTGGCGCGTGCTCGCGGATTTGGCACATAGGCCGCGGTTTCGAGAACAGGGTTGACGCAGCATGACGGAAGCTCCAACCGCGGTGGCAGAGGCGGGGCGCGACTTCATTCGCGATATCATCGCCGCTGACCTCGCCGCGAACCGCCACACGAGTGTGGTGACACGCTTCCCGCCGGAGCCCAACGGATACCTGCACATTGGTCACGCCAAGGCGATCTGCCTTAACTTCGGCGTGGCGCAGGAATTCGGCGGCCGCTGTCATCTGCGCTTCGATGACACAAATCCGACCAAGGAGGAGCAGGAATATATCGACGCCATCGAGCGCGACGTTCGCTGGCTCGGCTTCGACTGGGGAACCCACCTCTATCACGCCTCGGATTATTTCGAGCAACTCTACGAGTGGGCCGAGCACCTGATCCGTACCGGAAAGGCTTATGTCGACGACCAGTCGCAGGAGGAGATGCGGGCCAACCGCGGGACGCTGACCGAGCCGGGACGCAACAGTCCGTGGCGAGAACGGACGACGGAAGAAAACTTCGATCTGCTCCGCCGCATGCGCGCAGGCGAGTTCCCGAACGGGGCGCGGGTGCTGCGGGCCAAGATCGATATGGCCTCAGGCAATATCAACCTGCGCGACCCCGTGCTCTATCGCATTCTGCACGCGAGCCATCCGCGCACCGGCACGGCCTGGTGTATCTATCCGAGCTATGACTTCGCCCATGGTCAATCCGATGCCATCGAGCACATCACCCACTCCCTCTGCACGCTCGAATTCGAGGACCACCGGCCCTTGTACGACTGGTTTCTCGAGCATCTCCCGGTTCCGTCTCGACCGCGGCAGTACGAATTTGCGCGTCTCAATCTCACGCATACGGTGCTGTCCAAGCGGGTGCTCACCGAATTGGTGCGTGGCGGGCACGTCAGCGGCTGGGACGATCCGCGCATGCCGACGCTGGCAGGGCTTCGCCGCCGTGGCGTCCCGGCGGAGGCGGTGCGCGATTTCGTCAAGCGGGTCGGGGTCGCCAAGGCCAACAGCGTGGTCGACATCGCCATGTTCGATTTTTCGGTCCGCGAGGTCCTCAACCGGACGGCCTTGCGCCGGATGGCCGTCCTGCGTCCGCTGAAGATCGTCATCGAGAACTATCCGGACGGCCGTTTCGAGGACATCGAAGCGGTCAACCATCCCGACAACCCTGGCGCGGGGACACGCCGCTTGCGTTTCGGCCGCGAGCTCTATGTCGAGCGCGACGATTTCATGGAGAACCCGCCGAAGAAGTTCTATCGGCTCTCGCCCGGACGCGAGGTTCGGCTGCGCTACGCCTTTTTCGTTACCTGTCGGGAGGTGGTGAAAAACCCGGCCGGCGAAGTGGTTGAGCTTCGCTGCAGCTACGACCCCGGCACTCGCGGCGGAAGCGCCCCGGACGGACGAAAGGTGCAGGCCACACTGCATTGGGTCTCGGCCGCCGATGCAGTAACGGCGGAGGTTCGGCTCTACAACCAACTGTTCACTCGTCCCGACCCGAACCCCTCCGACTTTGCCGCCGGTCTCAACCCCGATTCACTCGAAGTGCTGAAGGACTGCAGGCTCGAGCCCGCGCTTGCGGCCACGAATTCCGCCGACCCTGTGCAGTTCGAGCGGCAGGGCTATTTCTGCCGCGATCCGGACTCGACGCCCGGCCATCTCGTGTTCAACCGCACGGTCGGCCTGCGCGATACCTGGGCAAAGGTGAGCACCGGAACGTAGGCGGATTGGGGTGCAACCAACCGCGGCCAGGCCGCAGCCGTCATCTGCGCAATACGCTCTGCCATTGCGGCATACGGCAAACTCAACCTGTACGGCGGCTCAGCGCGGCGCGTAGTGGCGAAGCTCGTTGCGCAGAAAATTGCCGATCCGTTTGCCGCGATTGCGCAGCACGCGCAACAGCCCGGCGTCGACGAAATAGGTGTGCAGGATGCTATCGCGTGTCGTTACTTTAGGTCCCACCCGATCGGCGGAATGCCAGGTGTCCTCGCCCACTGCGAACGCGTAGCCGGAATTGGGCACGAATTTCATTTGGATACGTTTCGGCAAACTGCCATCGGGAAGCTTCTCGTGGAAAATCGTGCCGACGTCGGGATGCGATGCATCGCGCGGCAGGAACAGTTGCACTGTAATTCCCTTCCAGCGCGAATCGGTGTGCGGGTCGATCTTGTAACCGGGCACATCCCTGGTGAGGATGGCGATCGGATACATGCCGACTTTGGCATAGTCAGGCCCGAAGCGACGCGCCAGTGCGGGCGCGAGCCCGCGCATGAACGCAGCTTTTACGGCTTCCGAGCACAGCGCCCGACCAACGATATCCCAGACCACGCGCTTCTCCGGCGGCAGATGCCGGATGTATTCGGGAAAGAGATCAATCTTCACCCGGGTATGTGTGCCGTCCTCCAGCACGTTGCATTGGTTTTGGCCGTAAAGCGGCCGATAATCCGATGCTTGCGGCATCGCTGCCAACATGGACGCGTACACGTCGTCCGGAAAGACCCGCTCGAGCTGAAGATGATAGAACGGCGCCTCGACGGCGCGGGCACCATCGATCGACCGCACGATGAAATCGCACAAGCGGCCGACCGCGCGAGCGCGATCTGCGCGGCTGAATTCAACGCTTTGATCCATATTTGCCTCGGGGTGTCATCCGTTGTGCGGACAGAGCGCAGATGCCGTTTCCACAGTTTGCCATGCTCGGCGCTGCGCCGCCTACCATAACCTAGCGCTTACGATCAACCTCGGAACCTGGCCTGCATACCGGCTCGACGGCCCGGGCGCTGGTTGGGATTGCGCCGCAATTCAAGGAGCGTGAGCGCTGAGGATGTCGGACCAACCCCATCCCATGGCCGCCAGCAGCGTGTACTATGTGCCGGTAAGATGCAGTAGGGGTGGACCGCGCGGTGATCGAGCAGGGCAGGTCGCGCGGACGAGCCGAGGCATGGCGGCCTTGGATCGCGGCGGGGCGCAGGCCGACCCTCGCGTGGCCGCAGCCGCTCGCCAACTTCGCGCAGCGGGCGGTGCAACGCCTGCGCGAATGGGCGGCGGCCGAAGTTGCTCCTGGCCGGCTGGTGCCGTGGCTCGCGATCGCATTTGGCTCCGGGATCATCATCTATTTCGCGGTGGAGCGGGAGCCTGCGCTGTGGGCGGCAGCCGCGCTGGTTACCACAATGGTCACACTGGCGATCCTGTGCCGGCGTCGACCATTTGCATTTTCGGCGATGGTGGGCCTTGCCGCCCTGGCGGCCGGATTTGCGACCGCCACGGTGAAGCGCGAAATCATCGCCCATCCGGTGCTGTCCGCACCGGCGTGGAGCGTCGAGCTTGCGGGCTTCGTCGAGGTGCGGGAAGAGCGCGAGCGTTCCGATCGCATTGTCGTGCGCCTCGAGCGCATCGTGGAGCCGCGATTTAGCGAGAAGCTCGAGCGGGTGCGAGTATCCGTGCGCAAAGGCACGGCGCCGCCGGTCGGCAGTTTCATCGAGTTCAGGGCGCGGTTGTCTCCCCCGCTCGAACCGTTGCGGCCCGGCGGTTATGACTTCGCACGCGATATGTATTTCCAGCGTATTGGCGCCTCGGGTTTCGTGCTGGGTCCCATGCGCACGGTCGAGGCGCGGCACCCACCCGGGCTGCGGCTGCGTTACGCCTCGCTCATCGACGGCATGCGCGAAGCCATCGACAAGCGCATCCGCGCGGTCTTGCCGGGCGACAAGGGAGCGATCGCCTCGGCGCTCATCACTGGCAAGCGGGATACCATCTCCACGCCAGTGAACGAAGCCATGTACGTGTCGGGCCTCGCCCACGTGCTCTCGATCTCCGGCTACCACATGGCAGTGGTCGCCGGCGTCGTGTTCTTTGCGCTGCGGGCGCTATTTGCGCTCACGCCGGCCTTCAGCAACCGCCATCCGATCAAGAATTAGGTGACCCCCGTTCTGTTCCGTCTTGGCCGCTTCCCCCAAGTCCCGAATTGTCGGCTCAAATCAGAGCGGGAGAGGGGTTTTCGTCTCGTCCTGTCCTGCCCCGTGCTGCCCAGTTGGGTAGCAAAATGGTAGCAGCCTGTTCGCCTATCGTTCAGGAGCACCAAACCCACAACCTTAACCCACAGCGGTGCTTGATTCACGGCCGTGCATGCGTCAGGTACAGGTTGATGTAGGTCCCGACCATTGCAGCGGTGCCGATGAGCAGGGTAAGGACCGTGACGATCACCCAACCACGATTTTCGCGCCACCACAGCCGCCGCTTGGCCCAACGCCGCTTCTTAGGGTTCTGCCAAAAGAGGTCATGATCGACATTGCCGCGCAGCTGGCTCAGCGGCACATCCCGCATCTCCCTGCTCCACCGGCGATGGTCGCGGTCCCACCACGGCATGGTCGCCCTCTGGGTTTTGGGCGGACTCGACTCCCCCGCGCCCCCGCTATTTATACGCCATGTTGTTGCGTCCTGAGTACCTTTCCCAGCCCCTAGACTGCCCGCGGCCGACCAATCTGATTTTGGTGACGCTGGTTTGCGTCGTGATCTTCATCGCGCTCATGTCCGTGCGGCCAGCATCAGCGGCGGAATTATCACGCAAAATGCTTGGCTCGTGGTGCGGTCAATGGAGTTATCAATTTCCTTATTCTGATGTTGACGACGAGCCGATGTACTGGTGGCGCATCGAAGACGTTGCGGGTTGCGGCAACCGTGGGGGCGTTCGCGTTCGCAAACGGGGCTATGACTATTATCGCTTTGGCCCGCAAGGCTCTTGCAAGTTGACGGAGATTAAGTTTCGCCGCCACGGCAAAGCTTCGGACGCTGAGCTTTTCGTTCCCGCCGCAAATACGGACGGAGAAATCACAGAAGAAGCAAAGGCAGAAGCAAAAGCGGGTCCGCCGCCTAGTGACGTATATACAATCCGAGCAACTTGCAAAACGCGTGGCAAAACTTGGAATGAAAGCTACGACATCCAAACAGGCAATAATTGGCTGAAACTTTCGCCGCGACCGACCAAGGGCCCTCGTACACGCCGCTGATGTCCTTCCCTATTCGCATTTGTATGCCTGCTGCGCGCGGGGAATTCTTTTGGACTAAGATTACGTCGTGAAAGGATGACGGTGCAGGTGCGGATGCAACGCCGGCGCCGGAGCAAAGCTGGCGGATGAAAACCGCGTCGAAGTGCTCGCCGTGATCGGCCGACTAAACGGATCGATGCGGCGCGCAAGATGTGGACTGATCTGCGGGAGCGTGGATGGTCGAGGGTGACGGAAGCAGGTATCGTCAAGCGCGGAATGTCGCACCGCGCTTTGCGGCAACCCGTTGTCAGGACACCTATTGGGTTTGCGAGACGCATGATGACCGTCCCTGGAGCGGCGACAAGGCTTGCGGGTGCGGCGGGGGTGGATCACGCCGGGGCCGATCGCCTCGCGCTTGGAGCATACACAAGGAAGTTCTCTTGTTCGAACGCATCGACGAGATTTTACCCGCTTAAAATGAGCTTCGAAGCCAAGCTGGGCTCAACCGGCAATGCTGCGGTTGTACAAGGGTCGTGGGCAAAAAAATTTGCGCAGACTTGATATTCGTCACAGCTTTATTGCGCAGGGCCGAGTATTCATCAGCTCAGTGAACATCAGCAGGGCGATAGCTGCCGCGGGTGTGCATGGCCCCCGTGCCCCTAACGATGGGCGCGCCGGACGCGGATAGCCAAGGGGCCAGTTCTTCTTCGTGGGAAGGGTGCTCAGCCTCGACATCCCGCCGTCGGTTCTCGCCCGCGCCGACGAGGTGATCGAATAGCGATGGAGTTTTGCTGCATTGCATTCGGTCGCTATTGCATGATGACCGTCCGTGGAGCGGCGACAAGGCTTGCGGGTGCGGGAGCGGAACTAAAAAACTATCCGTAGTAGGCGCGGAACAAAAGCGTCAGTTCCCGAAGCGCCTCCTGCAATCGAGGCAGATCGCCAGCGCGTCTGTCCCTCCGCCAGGTACGGTCGGAATAACAACGAACACGATCGGGACCTTTTGGCAGATTTTCGAGAATGCTGAGTATGGCTTTGGCCGGTTCGAAGTGGCGGGTCGATGGTCTTGATGGTTCAAACGTAAAATAGAATAATACTCTGTTGGTACCGATAGGCGCGCAGGCAGGCGCCGATACTGGGGTCTAGCCCCGGATGGGTCGGCACCTCAACAATCAGGCGGAAAAGGGCCGGTACCCCCTACCTGGGACTGATCTCATGGAAAGCTCCTTGTGCAGGAGGTTTCGCCATGTGGAAATTTGGCCGCTCAATGCAATGGATTGTCGCGCGTTGGTTGATTGTCGCAGCGGTTTGGGTGTTCGCCGCCTTCCTTTTGGCCTCAACCACGTTTGCTGCGACACGCTATGTCTCTCCCACTGGCAAAGCCACTTTCGTTGCCGCAGGAAAAATCCATGTAAACTCCTGCTCCAATCCGGATAGACCTTGCAGGACCATCAACTGGGCAGTCCAGCGCGCCCAACCCGGCGACACCATTTCTGTCGCCGGCGGAACCTATATCGAGACCATTACTATTTCCAAAAAACTTACGATCAAAGGCGCGGGCGCTCTCAACATCGGCGCAGGTGTTCAACCCCCCACCCTTGTGGATGGCAACAAGCAGGGTGTCGTGTTTACGATTCAATCCGGCGTGACCGCTGATATCCAAGATATGTCCATCGTCAACGGAAAAGGCGGGGAACAGGGAGGCGGGATATTGAATCTTGGGACTACTCTGACTCTGAAGGGTGTCATAGTCGGTCGAAATGAGGCAGCGGGGGCAGGTGGCGGCATCTTTAATAAGGGCGCACTTGGTCTCAACCGAGTGTGGCTTTACAAGAACAAGGCCACCACAGGGGGAGGCTTATTCAGCGACGGCACCGCAATATTGAATGAGGTCAACATCCACGAAAACGAGGCAGCGGGGGAAGGTGGCGGTATACACGCTTCGAACTTGCTCCAGGTCCAAAACAGCTCGATAACCAACAACGCGGGTGGCGGAATTAGCATTAATGGGACAATGACCCTGCTGAACGTGACCATCAGCGGAAACATTGATCCCGTGCACACTAGTGGTCTCTCAATGGGCGACGGCGCCGCCACCTTGCGCTATGTGACGATTACTGCAAACGGGCCTTCTGATAAGGCTGTGTCAGGAATTTCTAAATCAGCGGGTAGCAGCGTTCAGGTCGACAACAGCATTGTCTGGGGAAATGGCAAGAATCCGCAATGCGGTACTGGTACTTCGCAAGGCACTGTCACCACCCCCTTTTCAGACGGGGGTTTTAACATCTTTGGCGATGACTCGTGCCTCGGGGGAGGCTTTCCCACGGGCAGCACCAGCATCATCGCCGATCCCAAACTCGACGCGCTCCATTATAACGGAGGTTATTTTTCGTTCAGCCACGCGCTCAAACCGGGAAGTCTTGCCATCGACTTGGTGCCCCAGGACAAATGCACTCCGAGAGACCAGCGCGCTGTCACCCGCCCGATTGACGGGGATGGAGACGGCAAATTGAAATGCGATGCGGGCGCTTTCGAATTTAAACCTTGAACAACAAAGACTCGCGAAGCCATCTCCGATTCTATGCGCGAATTGATCGAAGATTTGTGGCCCGAGCTAGTGCACAAGCTGCCGCCGAAGAATCGCAAGCCTGACGATGATCGATATTCCACGCGGAAAAATGCATCGGCCGGCGTCTAGGCCCGCCATGTTAGGATTGAGAGGGTCCAGACTACTGACCGTGCCGACGAGGTGACCTTGTCTCGCAGAGGGCCGAAGAGCGGAACCGACGTTGGTCTTCGTTCGACCGGATCGAAGGCGAGAACGGACCATGGTCGGGGGCGCAAGCCGCATCCCGACCTAGAACGGCAGCTCGAAAAATACAGGCGCGAACTCGCCGAGGCGCGGGAGCAGCTCGCCGAGGCGCTCGAGCAGCAGACCGCGACCTCGGAGGTCTTGGGTGTCATCTCAAGTTCGCCGGGCGAGCTGGAGCCGGTGTTCCAGGCCATGCTGGCGAACGCGGTCCGCATTTGCGAGGCCAAATTCGGGGTACTGCACCGATACGAAAATGGATTGTTTTATCCGATAGCAACGCAAGATATCCCGCCCGCTTTGGCGGAGTTTCAACGACAACGTGGCGCAATTGCGCCGCTGCCAGGGGCCTCGCTTGATCGGCTCATGCGCACCAAAGCAGTTGTGCATTTTGCCGACGAATTGGCGGAACAGGTTCCAGGCGCCGCCGCCAGGTTAGGTGGCGCCCGCTCGCTCGTCGGCGTGCCGATGCTCAAAGAGGACGAACTGGTTGGCGCATTTATCATCTACCGCCAGGAAGTCCGGCCGTTCAGCGACAAGCAGATCGAGTTGCTCACGAACTTCGCTGCCCAGGCCGTCATTGCGATGCGATATCACGCGCCGAAGACAAGGCCGAATCTCTTCCCGCCTCTCGGCTTTCGGGCTAACGATCACGCTGCCATAGCGCCGCCTGCGCGCGTCGGGTTTTCATGTTCGCTGCTGAAGGCCGCCGCTGAGTGCGCGGACGATCGCGATTAGGATGGCAGGGCGGCCAAGTCATCCAACCACATAACCTGATCCGCGTCGGGGTAAGAGCCAGGCCCCCTACGACCCGCCGTCGTGACACCGAGACCGGGTCGTCGTGCGTGAAAAGGCATTTCGGCGGCCGCAACAGTAGCAATTTCAGTTGGCCGCTAGTGCTTCGAATAGCTGTCTGAAATTTTTCGTACGAAACGAAAGTTGGTCGGCATTTCCCGCAAGCCGCCAACTCAAGTCCCGAAACGAGTCGGAGTTCGACGCCGTTTGCGAAACTAAAATACTGCGGCCCTGTTCCGTGGTGCCTCGCACCAGAGTTCAGTTGCCCCCGCTTGGCATTCCGCCGTCAATCACTTGCCATCCAAACCAATCGCACAGTTCCTGTAGGCGCTTGCTATCTTCGTGCCGCATGACGACCAGACCCGACTTGGTGTCCCTCGCAAGGAACGCGGTTTCCTGCGGGTCACGTTGGATTTGAACAATACGGCTCGTGCGCACTCTCTTAGCCCGCATCGAGCTAGCCAGCGCGGCTGGAGTTCGTGCCCCTTGGTCAGTGGACAGTTGAGAGGGGCGCGGCGACCCTCGCGCCATTTCAATTGCGCTCATGAGGAGCGCCTGGATGTCGTCAGGGTTGTTATCCGCTTCGGATCTATCCTGCGCAAGACGCAGCTTTGCAAACAAGCGTCTCAAGATGCTTGGAGCGGCGGTGGGCAAACTCTGGACCACGCAGGACGCACGGTGTGACTGCACGCTATGATTGGTATTATCGTACATTCCCTGCATCCAAGCAACACAGCCGCCGAATGAGGGAGTGAGACGCGGTGCGGTCGGGTCGGGCAACAACCGGGTCAAAAAGCTCATTCCCTCCCTGCCCTCGGATAGCTTTCGGGCCGTGGCGGCCACGAAAAGGGAGACCCCGGCCTTTTGTGGAAGACCGGGGCCTATCGGCCGAATGGGGTGAGAGGGGGGTTGGGGGCTGGGGCACCGCCCACCCGGCACGAGACTTTCTCAACGCGGCGGCGCCAATACAGTTCCTGCCTCCGCATCTCGTTTTTGAGTGCTGCGGCCCCGCGCCGCAGGGATGCCGCAAAGCATTTTTAGCTTTCAGGCTGGCTACCCTTCCGCGTGCGGGGACACCCTGGGAAGGGAAAAGGGGCGTAGAGGTCTTGCCCTACGCCCCTTTGCTTTTTAAATGCGCGCCGCAGCGCACGGCGGCGGCGCGACGCAAATCAGGTTCGCTGCTGAAGACCGCCGCTGAACGCGCGGGCGATCGCGATTAAGATGCAAGCTCCGATGAAGCCGGCAATCAGATAACCGATCCAACCAGCGAACGTGATACCGAGAAGGCCGAACAGCCAACTAGCGACAGCGTGCTCTTCCATTAATGGTTCCTCCTAGCCGCGCGGCCAAGTATCCAACCAATATTACTGATCCGCGTCGGGGCAAAGGCTCCCGCCCTCCCCGCCTGCCCCGGTTCGACACGGAGACCGGATCTCCGTTTGCTCGCGGCACCACGCAGAAACGCTCGGAGACAGACGGCGAGAAGTTCGGAGCCTCACCGGAGCCTCAGCGGTGAGCATACCGAGCGGCGGACTGCCGGCGGCCAGCGGACCTTCCCTACTCCGCCGGCGGACACGCATCGTCGTGACAGGGAGAGGCGGTCGTCGTGCGCTCGCGGCGGCGGGTCGCTATATCAAGGGGGGGTCCGAGTTGAGCGAGCCAGCGGGAGCGGCATCGGACCGGAGGAAGCAATGTCAGACTTGGAGGTCGAGGCCGCCGGCAGCGGTCTGGTTCACATCATCGCCAACAGCGAGCCGGCAGCGGCCCTGCTGCGAATGTTCTGCTCTCCCGATGACCCGCCGACAGTAGGTCGGGGTGGCCGCCAGTTCATCCTGCTCGCGCGCGGCAACTTAGACGACGTAGTTCAGCGCGCTCACCTCGCAGGCCTTACCATCGAAGTCCCGCAGCCAACGACAACGACCGACCCAGCCCACCCAACTGACTGGGTCGACCCAGTCAAACTGCAGCACCAGGCCGCGGCGTGGAAACAGGCGGGGGTGCCCGACCACGAGATAGCCGCAAGGAACTTCGAGGCGGTTCTAGCCAGTGTAAAGCAGTCGCGACAAATGCTGCTGCTGCACCACCGTACTTACGAGCCCGGCACCAGCAAGGAAGAACAAGACGCGCTCATGGATGAGACGCTTGCGATATATGACCGCGTGCTCGAGCAACTACCGGTGCTGATACGAAGAATGAGAATGCGCGTCGTCGAAGAATAGGGAGTTCGGGGCACTACCGCTCGCGGGTCAGCGCGCCGCTACGGCGCCGCCGGTCGCGCTCCAGCCGCGCGGCGCGGTCGGGCCGCCGTTGGATGACGGGCTCGTCGGGCAGCAGCGGATCTCGATGCGGCGGCGCGGGCCTCGGCCTCAACGGCCCACTCATGCGTTGCTGGGTGATTGCCACGCCTGTCGAATTGACAGTAATACTGGAGGCAGAACGCACCAACGGAGGACCAGGATGGGAATTCGCGCCGCATTGAGTCTGCGACCAGTCACAGCCCTTGCGCTTCTCGGTCTCGTGCTCACATGCGCGTCTTTGCCTGCAAGAGCGCAGCAGTGGACCCCGCAGCAACGCGCGGCTTGCGAACCAGACGCGATGCGGCTCTGCAACCAGTATGTC
>WNFZ01000990.1_pt1 | contig 33184 bp, 29 predicted proteins | sample 5400081 | NCBI WGS metagenome assembly WNFZ01 (sample SAMN13153365, study PRJNA577476) | soil metagenome | isolation source: 80 cm soil or saprolite under grassland replicate 1 | place: USA:California | collected 2016-06-15 | reverse complement strand
AACGGTGAGCTCACCACTCTAGGGGAGAAGCCCCACAGCCCGTACTACGGCACGGCCGACGCCACCCCCCTCTACCTGATCCTGATGTCGGAGTACTGGCGGCACGGCGACGACGAGGGATTCGTGCGGGCCCGGTGGAAGAACGTGCTGGCCGCCCTGGAGTGGATCGATCGATACGGGGACCGCGATGGCGACGGATATGTCGAGTACGGCACCCGGTCATCCCAGGGGCTGGGCAACCAGTGCTGGAAGGACTCGTGGGATGGCATCCAGTACTCGAATGGGGCGATCCCGTATCTCCCCATCGCCAGCGCCGAGATTCAGGGGTACGTCTACGACGCCAAGCTCCGCGTGGCGGAGATGGCCGAACGCCTGATGGACGATTCGGAGCTCGCCGCGAGCCTCCGAAAGCAGGCCGACGAGCTGTACGAGCGGTTCAACCGGGACTTCTGGTCCGGCGACCGGGGGGGCTTCTACGTCGTCGGGCTCGACGGCGATAAGCAGGCCATCGACTCGATGACCTCGAACATGGGCCACCTGCTGTGGTCGGGGATCGTTCCCGAGGATCGGGCCCGGATCGTGGCGGACCACTTGATGTCAGAGGACATGTTCTCGGGGTGGGGAGTGCGGACTCTCTCGCGCATGGACGGCGGCTTCAACCCCATCGGCTACCACGTGGGGACGATCTGGCCCCATGACAACTCGATCGTGGCCATGGGCCTGGTCCGATCTGGCTTCCGGGATGACGCCAACCGGATCGGCCTGGGTCAGTTGGAGGCGGCCGCGTTCAGCGACTTCCGCCTGCCGGAGGCCTTCGCCGGATTCGACCGGAGCATCGGACGGTTCCCTGTGCCATATCCAACGGCGTGTAGCCCTCAAGCCTGGGCCACCGGCGCGCCGTTCGTGTTCGTCAGGAACATGCTCGGGCTGGACGTGCGTGACGGCGAGGTGCGGATCGACCCTGTCGTCCCGGAGGCGATCGGGCGGATCTACGTTCACGGGATGCACGCGTTCGGGACCCACTGGGATCTCGAAGCCATCGGCACGAACGGACACGTCCGCCTGACTAAGTAGGAGCGGACCAGAACCCGCTGAAGGGTCTGCCAGTCTATGCGCCCTTCCAGTCGCGGAAGGCCTGCAAGAGCTGGTCCCGAACATCCGCCGGTACGGACTCCTCGGTCACGCGTCCGGCCAGGCGGATCGTCTCGCGGACCTGCGCCAGGTAGGTCGTGCAGGGATCGCAGCTCGAAAGGTGCGCCTCGAACCGGGCGCGCTCGCCTTCGGCGAGCGCGCCCTCCAGATAGTCGTTCATGAGCTCGACCATCTCGCGGCACGTCAGGTCGGCTGACGCCGTCACGCCTTCGTCATCTCCTCCTGGAAGTATCGTTCCAGCGCGGCCCTGACCTTCGACCTTGCTCGGTGGAGGAGCACGCGCTGGTTCGTGGCGCTGATGTGGAGCGCGTCACATACCTCGTCCGAGCTCCACCCGAGGACGTCGCGGAGGCGGATCACCTCGCGCTGGTTCGGCGGCAGGGCGTCGATGGATTCCCGGACGTGGTCCAGCGTCTCCTGCGACAGTAATCGGTCCTCGGGGACGCCTTCCCAGCTCGTCGGCCCGTCGAGCCAACCGTACGGTGAGCGGTCGCCCGCAGGCCGGAACCGCTCCGGCTCGACCGCGGGCTCGAACTCCGGGTCCGGTGACCACAGCGACGAGAACGGGATCGAGCGGCTCTCTCGTTGTCCACGCGTCTTCGCCGTGTTCACCAGGATCCGGAAGATCCAGGTTCGAAGGGACGACCGTCCCTGGAACCCGTTCAGGCCCTTCAGCACTCCGAGCCAAGCCTCCTGGACCACGTCCTCGGCGACGGCACGGGTGGGAACGTACATCCGGGCCAGCCGGAGCATGGCCGGGCCGTATCGTTCGACGAGCATCATGAACGCAACCTCGTCCCCCGCACGAAGGGCCTGAACGAGTTGCAGGTCCTCCGCGGACGCCACCGAACCTTCCGACTCCCCAGTCATGCGAGAGAGCCTACCGTCGGTCGCCCGTGGGGGGGCGGGATGAATGCAGCCGTCGACGACTACGGGCGGGCCGCCCCCACGTAGACGTTCCACTCGACCGGACGCATCTGGACCACGGTGCCGGTGTAGGGCGCATCGATCATCCGGCCCCCGCCGACATAGATCCCGACGTGGTGGATGGGCGAGTAGAAGAAGACGAGGTCGCCTGGTTGGAGGTCGCTCTGGGCTACATGTGGGAGCACCGCGTACTGCATCTCCGAGGAGTGGGGGAGCGAGACGCCGGCGTGAGCCCACGCCCACATCGTGAGGCCGGAGCAATCGAACCCCGACTCGGGGCTCGACCCTGCGAACTGGTACGGCACGCCGATCACCGAGTAGGCCGCATCGATGGCGGCCTGTGCGTTCGCGTTGAGTGCCGGAGGTGGGCCGCCCGGTGGCGGTGAGATCGAATATGAAGCGGCACTTGCGGCGGCCTGAGCGGCGAGCGCGTCGTGATACTCCCGATTCAGGCTCTCGTACAGCGACTTGGCCTGGTCGATCCCCCGTCGGATCTCGGATTGCTTCCGCTGGAGCGAGGCGAGGAGCTCCTGCTGCAGGGCAAGTGCGTCCGACAACCTTGCCGCTATCCATGTCGCCTGCTGCTGCGCGGTGGCGGCCCGGTTCGCCAGATCGGTGTCGGCCTGGGCTATGGCCCCCATGAATTCAAGGCGGTCGGAGAATTCGGCGAACGACGAGGCTCCCAGGAGCATCTCCAGCTCGGACCCGACCCCCTGGTAGGCCCTGGTGGCCCGAGCGTTCAGGTCTCCCATCGCCGTCAGCGCTGCTGCGTGGGCCTTGTCGGCCTCCGCCCGGGTCGCCGCCAGGCGGGACTGGATCTCTTGGAGCTTCACCTGCTCCTGGTCGTATTGCTCGACCATGATCCCCAGGCGTTGGTTCAACGCGTCGAGCTTGTCCTTGGCCGCCCGCACGTCTTCCTGCGACGGAGCGGCCGAGGAGAGGGTTGCAGAAGCGACGGATGCGGAAAGCATGATCAGCAGGGCCAGTGCGCCCCGCGCCAGACGACTTCGGTTCCCGGCTCGCTCTCCCCGCATCCAAAAGAGGCTGCTCATGGCAGCCGGGCAAGACCGTATAGGGCGCGCCGAGGGTTCGTCAAACACATCTGCGTTGTATCGGCGGGAAACGACCGGGACCTTGAGCTCGGCCGGGGATCCCGTGCACCGCAAGGCGTTCGGAGATCCCCGGCCCGAGGTCCCGGTCGGGACGGCGGGATTTGAACCCGCGACCTCAGCGTCCCGAACGCTGCGCGCTACCAAACTGCGCCACGTCCCGTCCCGGCCAGTCTATCGGCTGTCCGTCCCCCCGAGCGGGTAGGCTTGCCTGGGACCGACGAGGAGCGCCATCGGATGACCGTGCTCGCCTTCCTGCGATTCGTCATAGCCGATGCGGCCGACCGCGACCGGTTCGAGGACGATCTTGCCGCCGTTCGGAAGCTGGCTCAGGCGCAGCCCGGTCACCGGTGGAGTGAGGTCGGCCGGGACCCATGGGATCCCCGGACCTACGTCGTGGTCTCCGAATGGGACGAGGTCGAGCAGGTTCGGGCGTTCGAGCACCATCCCGAGCACGAGCTCATCATCCACCGCTGGGAGACCAGCTACGCCGAGGAGTTCGAGCACCGGCGGTTCGTCCCTTGGATCCGGCCGGTCGTGGAGGAGGCGACGGCGTGAGGATCGCCCTCATCTGCCCGCCGTGGGTCGCGGTCCCCCCGAAGGGCTATGGCGGGATCGAGTGGGTCGTGGCCCTGGAGGCCGACGGCCTGGCCGAGGCGGGGCACGACGTCACGCTCTTTGCCACGGGTGACTCCATCACCAAGTCCCGGCTCGAGTACGTCTTCGAGGTCGCTCCAGGCTCCAAAGCCATCAACGACATCATGCTCGACACCACCCACACGCTCTTCTCGTTGCGCGGTGTCCGTGAGCGATTCGAGGTCCTTCACGTGCACTCCCCGTTCTCCGCGCTCGCTGCATCTATCGAGACCGGCGTGCCGACCGTCCACACACTGCACGGCTCCTTCACGCCGGAGATGATCCGGCTGTACGACCTGGTCGGCGACCGCGCATGGTTCGTTGCGATCAGCCAGGCCCAGAAGCGGTTCCACGAGTCGCTCCAGTATGCGGGGGTCGTCTACAACGGGATCGACATGGCCTTCTACTCGTTCAACACGCAGAAGGAGGACTTCGTCCTGTTCCTGGGGCGGGCGGCGCCGGAGAAGGGATGGCGCCGGGCCATCGAGGCCGCGAAGCTCGCCGGCGAGCATCTCGTTTCTGCCGTGAAGATCGCCCATCCCACCGAAGAGGAAGAGTGGGAGCAGAACATCAAGCCCATCATCCCCAAGGAGTGGACGGTGATGGGCGAGATTTCGCAGGAGGAGAAGGTCGACCTGTTGCGGCGGGCCAAGGCGGTGCTGTTCCCCATCGACTGGCCGGAGCCCTTCGGTCTGGTCATGACCGAAGCCATGGCGTGCGGCACGCCGGTCATCGCCACGCCGCGAGGCTCGGTTCCCGAGGTCATCGAGGACGGCGTGACCGGATGGATCGTGAGCGTCGAGAACTATGCGCACGAGGCGGCCGAGAAGCTCAAGCATCTGGACCAGATCGATCCCCAGGCCTGCAGGGAGCGCGTCCAGCGGCTGTTCTCGAAGGAAGCGATGGTGGCCGGATACGAAGGGGTCTTCGAGCGCGTCATCGCGAACGGGCGCGGTGGGCGGGATGCCTGACCGAAGTACCCGCGTGGAGTCGGACAGCATGGGGGACATCGAAGTCCCGGCAGACAAGTACTGGGGAGCGCAAACCGAGCGGTCGCTTCGCCACTTCTCGATCGGGGAGGACCGGATGCCGGTCGAGATCGTGCGGGCCCTCGGCCTGTTGAAGAAGGTGGCGGCCCAGGTGAACGCGGAGCTCGGGCTCCTGCCGAAGGACAAGGCCGACCTCATCGTTCGGGCGGCCGACGAGGTCGTCGAGGGCAGGCTGGACGAGCACTTCCCGTTGTTCGTGTGGCAGACCGGCTCCGGCACGCAGTCGAACATGAACGCGAACGAGGTGATCGGGAACCGGGCCATCGAGCTGGCGGGTGGGGAGCTGGGGAGCAAGCGCCCGATCCACCCCAACGACGACGTCAACATGTCCCAATCGTCGAACGACACCTTCCCCACCGCCATGCACGTCGCGGCGGCCCAGGCGATCGTGCACAAGCTGCTCCCGTCGGTTGGAGCCCTGCGCGACGCCCTTCAACGCAAATCCGAGGAGTTCGCCGGGATCGTCAAGATCGGCCGGACCCACCTGCAGGATGCCGTGCCCCTCACGCTGGGTCAGGAGTTCTCCGGCTACGTCGCGCAGCTGGACGCCGACATCGCGCGGATCGAGCAGGCGCTCTCGGATCTATGCGAGCTGGCCATCGGAGGGACGGCCGTGGGGACCGGGCTGAACGCGCCTCCCGGGTTCGGTCGGGCTGTGGCTGCGAAGATCGCGGAGCTGACGGGGCTTTCGTTCACCGCCGCGGCGAACCCCTTCGCTGCGCTCGCCGCCCACGATGCGCTGGTCGCCGCCCACGGTGCGATCCGAACCCTCGCCGTGTCGTTGATGAAGATCGCGAACGACATCCGGTGGCTGGCCTCGGGTCCCCGCTCGGGCCTGGGCGAGCTCTTACTCCCGCAGAACGAGCCGGGATCGTCCATCATGCCGGGAAAGGTCACAGGGCAACTTCGAGCTCAACGTGTTCAAGCCCGTCATCATCCGGAACTTCCTGCACTCGACGCGGATCCTGACCGACGCGTGCATGACGTTCCGGGAGTTCTGCGTGGCGGGGATCCAGCCCAACCGGGAGCGCATCGCCGAGCTCGTCGACCGGTCGCTCATGCTGGTGACGGCACTCTCGCCGTCGATCGGTTACGACAAGGCGGCCGAGATCGCGAAGAAGGCCCACCGGGAGGGAACCACGCTGAAGGATGCGGCGATGGCCCTGGGCTTCCTCACGGAGCAGGAGTACGACGAGCTCGTGCGGCCGGAGAAGATGGTCGGTCCGGACTAGCAGCCCGAGGTACGAGCTCGAGGACGGTGGCTTCGGGCCGGCACAGGAACCGAAACGGCGCGTACTTGCTCGTTCCCAGGCCCGGCGAGATGTGGGCGTAGACGTTCCCCATCCGCACCAACCCCGACGCGATCCGCCTCGGCACGTGCGAGTTGGTCACCAGGGGCCCGACGAGCGGGAGCCGCACCTGCCCCCCGTGCGTGTGGCCGAACACCATGAGGTCGTAGCCGAGCGCTGCGAGCTCCGGCGCGGGATCGGGGGAGTGGGCGACGGCGAGCCCGAACGCACGCGGCTGCTCGCGGGGAGCCACCCGGAGGTCTTGGCGACGGATGTGGGGGTCGTCCAGGCCCAGGATCTCCAACTCCAGGCCGTCGAGCGAGATCGCGCGCCGGGTGTTCCTCAGGTGGGTCCAGCCGTCCGCTTCGAGCTGAGCCACAAGGTCGGGAGCTCGGCCTCGCTTGGCCCGGCGGTGTCTGCGGCGCTTGCGGAAGTACCGAAGGTAGTTGTGAGGCCGGGGGACGAAATAGTCGTTCGATCCCAAGACGAAAAGAGAAGCCCGGGTTCCTCGGAGGCGCCGCAGGGCCTGGACGGCGGCCTCGACTGCCTCGGGCTCGCCCACGAGGTCGCCCGTCACCACGCAGAGGTCGCACGCGGGCAACCGGGACAGGAATCGGCGCATCGCCGCCGATCGCCGCGTGAGATGGAGATCGGAGAGGTGCAACACGGTGAGGGCTGGAACTTCGGCGGTCGGTAGGATGGGGATGCGGCGCCGAACCAACCGGTACCATCGTCGCTCGACGAGAATCCCATAGGCGACGCATGCCACGGCGAGGGTCGCGACCGCGATGAGCCAAGGAAGCACGGAGGGCAGTCTACGGTGGGTGAGTCCACACTCAAGGCCAAGGTTCAGCGGGAGATGCACGAGGCGCTGAAGGCCGGCGACAAGATCCGGTTGGGAGCCCTGCGCATGCTGTCCGCGGCCATCACGAACCGCGAGAAGGAAGTTCGCCACGAGCTCTCCGACGATGAGGTCAGGGAGGTCGCCGTCCGTGAGGTCAAGCGGCGCACCGAGTCCATCGAGGCCTTCGAGAAGGGAGGCCGGGCCGACCTGGTGCAGAAGGAGACCACCGAACGCGAGGTCCTGAACGCATACGCCCCCGTGCCGCTGTCCGATGCGGAAGTCGACGCCCTGATCGATGAGGCCATTGCGGCGACGGGGGCCTCCGGACCGGGGGAGATGGGCAAGGTCATGGGATTCGTCATGGGCAAGGCGAAGGGGAAGGTGGACGGGACCGCGGTGCAGGCCAGGGTGCGCGCTCGCCTGGGAGCCTGAAGCGCTAGAGGCGCCGGTTCGGGCCCCCATGGTGCTGTCCCACCACGATCACGACGTTCGACCCCGACGGGACTCGCTCGCCGACGGCTGGCGACTGGGTGAGGACGATCCCCTGCCGCTTGGGATCGGTCACGTCCACGTACTGCACAGCCGGGACGAGCCCCGAGTTCTCGAGCGCGCTCACCGCGTCCTTTTCGGCCATGCCGGTCACGGCCGGCACGGACACGCGAGGGCCGGTCTCTCCACCGTTGCCCTTGCCCTTGCCGTTGCTGACGGTGAGCGTCACGCCGCTCCCCAGCGTGGCGGTCGCGCCGCCGGGTGGCGCCTGCTCCAGGACGGTGTTCGCCGGCGCCGAGGATTCCACCTTCTGCACGACCGGCGTGAACTTGGCGTCGATCACGATCTGCTGTGCCTCCGCCGAGCGCAGGCCGACCACGTTCGGGATGGTCCCGCGAACCTGGACCGGAGGCCCGGGGAACCCCTCGACCGGCATCCCGGCCATCGCCTTGACCATGAAGCTGTGCCAGATCGGCGCGGCAACCGTGCCGCCGTACACGGACTGGCCGTAGTACGAGTCCATCGGAATCTGTCCCTGGGGAAATCCCACCCAGACGGCCGTGGCCACCTGCGGCGTGTACCCGGCGAAGTAGACGTTCGTGTAGTCCTGCGCGGTTCCGGTCTTGCCGGCGACCGGCCGCCCGATGTTCGCCGCGGTCCCGGTCCCGCAGCACACCACTCGTTGGAGCATGGCCGTGACGAGATGGGCGATCGCCGGGTCGATGGCCTTCTTGCACTGCGGATGGTGCTGGTACAGCTTCCGCCCTTCCGGCAGCACCACCCTGGTGATGGCGAAGGGCTGGCAGTGGACGCCGTCGTTGGCCAGGGTGGAATAGCCGGTGGCCATGTCGAGCGTTGACACGTCATTTGTTCCGAGCGTGATGGACGGGACCGCGGAGAGCGGGGCGGTGACGCCCATCTTGCGCGCCGCCTCGACGATGGCCTCCGCTCCCACGTCGAGCGCCAGCTGGGCGAAGACGACGTTCACCGAATCCTGTGTGGCCGTCCACAGGTCGATGTAGCCCCGATCCCCGGCCCCTTCGGCGTTCGACACGCACCCCGTCTTGCTTTGCCAGAGCGAAGAGCAGAACGGTGACTTGGACGAGTAGACCTTGGCCGGCGTGAATCCGTTCTGGAGCGCCGCGACCAGCGTGAACGGTTTGAACGCCGAGCCGGTTTGCCGGCGGCCGTGCCACACCAGGTCGAGCTTGTCTCGCCGGTAGTCCTTCCCCGAGAGCATGGTCCGGATGGCCCCGGTCCGCACGTCCACCGACACGAGCGAGACGTCGGGACCCTTGGTCTTGTCGATCGCAGGGCTCTCGTTCACCGCCTCCTGCGCATACCGCTGCCAGTCGGGCCGGAGTGTCGTGTAGATCTTCAGCCCACCCTGGAACAGGGTGTGCTTCCGTTGGTTGTAGGTCTTTCCGAATGCGTCGAACTGGCCTCGGTCGTCGTCCAGGATCGACTGCGTGATGTAGTGCACGAAGAACGGCGGCACCACCTGGACGGTCCGACCCGCCGTCTGCGCGAGGTCGAGGGGTTGGCTCTTGGCCCGTTCGACCTTGTCCCGGTCGGCCCAGCCGAGCTGGGCCATCCGGTCCAGCACCTGGTCCCGCCGGATCAGCGCGACCTTGGGATGGGTGACCGGGTTGTAGTCCTCCGGGGCAGAGATGAGGCCGGCCAGGAGAGCGGACTGACCCAGGCTGAGCTTCCCGACCGGTACCTGGAAGTAGTACTGGGCGGCCGTGCCGATCCCGTACACGCCGTTCCCGAAGTACACCTCGTTCAGGTACATCTCCAGGATCTGGTCCTTGGAATACCGCTGCTCCATCCGGATCGCCAGAGCCGCCTCCTGAAACTTGCGGGCGAACGTCTGCTGGTCGCTGCCAATGACCGCGTTCTTCACGAGCTGCTGGGTGATAGTCGAGCCGCCCTGCGTGACCCGGCCGGCGATGAGATTGGCGACCATCGCGCGGAAGACGGATGGGACGTTGATGGCGCCGTGGGTGTAGAAGCCGTCGTCCTCGATGGCCAGCACGGCCTGACGGGTGACCGGCGCGACCTTGCCCAGGCCGACGATCTTGCGGTTCTCGTCGAGGTACAGCGTGGCAAGCACCGAGCCGTCGGCCGCATAGATCGTGGAGCGTTCAGGGGGGTGGGGGATGCGGGTGAAGGACGCGCCGGCGGCCTCGAGCCGGTCGTTCAGCGCTGCCGTCCCCTCGTCCAGGGGATCGAGCAGCAGGAAGAGCATCGCCGCCACGACGCTGGCCGCCAGCGCGATCACGAGCGCAAGGGTGACGGCGAGGGCGGTCCGCGGTCGTCCTCTCGGCGGAGCCTCCATGAGCGTCGGCCCAGGATACCCCGCCGCCGTTACGATGGAGCCCATCCATGCGCCGCCCCGCTTTCCCGATCGCCCTGGCCGTCTGCGTCCTCGCGCTGCTCTGGGTCGGAACGGCGTCCGCACAGACCCCAGCCTCGTCCAAGGTCCTCGTGGCCAAGGTCGACGGCTCCATCGACCGAACGGTCGCCGGCTACCTCGTCGACTCGCTGGCTGAGGGCGAGCGCACCGGCGCGGCAGTGGTGATCCAGCTCGATTCGGCGGGGACACTGGATCAGCCCGCCGTCGAGCTGGCCGAGCGGCTGTTCCGATCGAGGGTTCCCGTGATCGTGTGGGTTGGGCCCGCACCGGCCAAGGCCCAGGGCGCCGCGCTCCTATTCCTGTACGCCTCCAGCCTTGCGGCCGTCGCCCCCGGGGCGGGGGTGGGCCCACTCCAGCCGGTCGATCTGGTCGACGCGACGAACGCAACGCTCCCGAACGACGCGGCCCTGCAACGGATGGCCGTGGGATGGGCGGAGGCCCGCGGCAGGCCCGCGCCGGCGATTCCCACGTCACTCGTTCCCGCACAGGAAGCCCTCGACGGTCACGTCGCTCAAGCGGTCGCCACCTCGCTCCCGGATCTGCTCTCGAAGATCGATGGATCGACCGTCCAGACGGCCGGCGGCCTCGTGACCCTCCACACGAAGATCGCTCAGAGCCCCACGCAGCAGCCGGTCGACGTTCGCTTCACCGAGCTCGGTCCGTTCGACCGGGTCCTGCACGCTGTGGCCTCGCCCGCGGCGATCTACCTCCTGCTGGTGCTGGGGCTGGCAGGGCTGGCGTTCGAGCTCACCCAAGCGGGCTTCGGCTTCGCCGGGTTCGCCGGGCTGGGGATGTTGGCGCTGGCCGTCTACGGGCTGACCGTCGTGCCGGCCTCGTGGCCGGGCATCGGGCTCCTGGTGGCTGGGGTCGTCCTGCTCTGCGCCGACGTCCTCCTCCACCGGCTCGGTGTCCTTACCGTGGCGGGCGTGGTGGCGTTCCTGGTCGGGTCGTTCATGTCGTTCCGAGGCGTGGCCCCCGCCATCGGGATCTCGCCGTGGCTGATCGGCCTCCTGGCGGTTGGGAGCGTTCTGTACTACGGCTTCGCCCTCACGGTTGCCCAGCGGTCACGGGAGCGGATCGCCACGACCCAGCGGGGGTTGGTGGGGCTGCTGGGGGAGACAAGGGGCGAGCTGAAACCGGAGGGCCCCGTGTACGTGAAGGGCACGCTGTGGCGAGGGCGGAGCAACGACGGGCCGATCCCTCCGGGGACCCGGGTTCGGGTCCGAGGGGTGGACGGCCTGGTCCTGCGGGTCGAACCCGACCCCGGGGCGGTCGAGGACCTTCCCCCGGACGATGCCTGACCCCGGCTCAGGCCTGACCCTCCGTTTGGAGCTGAGGCCGGCCGAACCTTGCGTTTTCGTGCCTCCTGGACCCCGGGTGAAACGGGGGGAATCCCCCGAGCGTCCAGATACGAAGACTGTTAGTGAGGGTCCTCGAAGGAAGGATGGGCCGTCTCGACGGACGCCATGGCTGTCGACTGGATGTGGGGCTGGCAGTTCGACGCCGCGTGTCGCGGCGAGGATTCCTCGCTGTTCTTCGCCCCCAACTACTTCGAGAAGCGCGATCAGAAGGAGGGGCGGGAGGCCAAGGCAAAGGCCCTGTGCGCCCGCTGCCCGGTCCGGGAGGAGTGCCTGGAGTACGCCCTCCAGATCGGCGAGAGCCACGGCATCTGGGGTGGGCTGAACGAGCTGGAGCGACGGCAGCTCCTCAGGGAGCGGGCCCTTCGCGCCGGCTGATCCGCTCGGCCTCGGTGCCTCTGCTCCTCTTCGGGCGGCCCTCTGTCACAATCTCGACCATGGGCATCGAGGACCTCCTCGCCCCTCTGGGGCTACAGCTGCCGCCGGCCCAGACCCCCGTGGCCTCGTACATCCCCGTGCGGATGATCGGGGAGCTGGCCTACGTGTCCGCGCAGATCCCCATGGTGGACGGAGAGATCCTGCACCCCGGCCACCTGGGTGACCGGGTCACCTTGGAGCAGGGGCAGGAGGCGGCCCGGCAATGCGCCCTCCAGGCGCTGTCCGCGTTGAAGGAAGCCCTGGGTTCGCTCGACCGGGTGCGCGGGATCATCCAGGTCATGGTGTTCGTGGCATCGGCGTCGGGTTTCACCGACCAGCCGAAAGTTGCAAACGGGGCGAGCGATCTGCTGGTCCAGGTGTTCGGCGAGACCGGCAAGCACGCCAGGGCCGCCGTCGGGGTGGCTGAGCTCCCGCTCGGAGCTCCCGTCGAGGTGGCCGTGCTTGCAAAGGTGGACTAGGCAGAGGGAGCGGGCTCCCGCGGGAACCGGAGGTCCCCGCGCCGAACGGTGACCTTCGCCTGATCCAGGTGCTCGAGGAGGGGCAACGCGTACTTGCGCGAGGTCCCCATAGCTTCCCGGAACGCGCTCACGGTGATGCCGTCTTTCCCCGAACCTCGGATCAGGGCCTCCGCCCGAGCCACGAGCCCGGGGGTCATCACGAGGTCGCGGGACAGCCGAACGAGCATCCCGGCCCTGGCGGCCGCGTGGATCACCTCCGGGGAAAACCCGGCCGAGGTCAGCTCCTGGACGGTCGGAGGCGTCGGCTCGGCGTCGGCGACGGCTCGGACCAGCCGGCCGGCTTCTTCCTCGCGTCCGACCAGGGAAGCCGCGTGGGAGGCCAGGCGAACGGTGGAGCCCTCCCGGACGACGCGTCCGGACTCGGAGAGGGCGCTCAGGAGGGCGTCGGCAAGTGAGGCATTCCCGGGTGCCCCCGCTTCCTCGAGGCTTCGAAGCACGAGGCCACGAGCGCGCGCGAGTTCGAGGCCCTCGTCAAGGGGGTGGTCTTTATGGAACGCCGCCAGCGCGGCTTCGAGCGCCCCGCTCACCTCGTCGACCACACCCTTCGCCACCCACCAGGCCCCCGTCCGCTCGGCTCCGTCGATCGCCGAGGGCCGGGTCCCGGTGAGGATGATCAGGTCGGAGGCCCGGACCGCTCCCGTCTCGGAGACGAGGAGGGGGGGCAGATTCCCCCGCGCGGCGCGCTCCCGCCCCCCAAGTCGAAGAGGGGCGGCACGGCCGGGGCGGATGGGGGGGTCCACGTCGAGGACGACGCCACCGGCCACCGTCTCCCGCCTGCCCGCATCTCGGACCACGAACCTGTCGTGGACGTCTAGGACCAGCGGATCGGAGACCCGGATGCGGGCGAAGCATCCCTCCGGGTCCGTGAGCTCGCCGGTTCCGTACAACCGGATCCTGGCCCCTCGTTCGGCCGAGCCCGCATACACCTTGTAGGCCCCGCGGGTGGTGAGCGGATGGGCGAGCCCCCGTACCGGCCGGAGGCGGACCTCGAACATCCGGGTGGGCCGCCACTCTCCGGGGAGCCCCAGGACGTCTCCTCGGCCCAGCCCCTCCCGGTCCACGCCGACCAGGTTGGCCGCCACCCGCGAGACCGGACGGGCCACCTGGATCGAGCGCTTGTGGGTCTGCAGGCCGCGGATCCTACCGGTGCCACCCGCCGGGAGCAGTTCGACCTCCTGGCCCACCGCCAGCCTCCCACCGGTCAATGTGCCGGTCACGATGGTCCCAGCGCCGGTCACCGTGAAGATCCGGTCCACGAACAGCCGCTGGCGTTCGTCCTCCGCCGGATCGGCGGAAGAGCCGACCATCGCATCGAGGGCCTCGGCGAGTCCGTCCAACCCCTCGCCGGTCTGCGACGAGCACGGGACGATCGGTGCATCCTGCATGACCGTACCCCGGAGCCGGTCGCGCACGTCCTCGATGACAAGGCCGACCGCCTCCTCGTCCACCAGGTCGCATTTGGTGAGCGCGACGACGCCGCCATCCGCGCCCAGGATGTCGACGATCGCCAGGTGCTCCTCGGACTGTGGCTTCCATCCCTCGTCGGCGGCGACGACGAACAGTACGAGCCGAACCGGTCCGACACCGGCCAGCATGTTGCGGACGAACCGTTCGTGGCCCGGAACGTCGACGAACCCGATCTCCCTGCCCGAGGGGAGCGTGCACCAGGCGAACCCCAGGTCGATGGTGAGCCCGCGTCGCTTCTCCTCCGCCCACCGGTCGGGGTCGGTGCCGGTGAGCCGCAGGATCAGGGACGACTTGCCGTGGTCTACGTGGCCGGCGGTAGCAACCACGTGCAGCGGCGCCTCGGCCGCCGGCCCCAGTCGAACCGACTCTTCAATCATCGGCGAGGTCGTCGCCTTCCAGGGCGTATTGGATGGCACGCGTGAGGTCCGGAAGCGCCTCCTCTGGCACCGTCCGAACGTCGAACACCACACCCTTCTCGTTGACGCGGCAGAACACCGAAGGGCTCCCTGCGCGCAGCCGCGCCGACATCACCTCCGGGTCGGGGACGCGGACCTCCACGGCCCAGGACGGCACGGCATATCCGGGCATCGACCCTCCACCCACGGTCGCTTCCGACGGGCGGACGCGCGCTCCCTCGAGCTCGCCGTCGAGGAGCTGGGCCAGGCGCTCGGCCCGCCGCTTCACGTCCTCGGGCGGCTCGTCGAGCATGCGCCACACGGGAAGGTCCGAGTGCGCACCCGTCGCGTACGCCATCAACACGGACTCGAGGGCAGCCACCTGCATCTTGTCCACTCGGACCGCGCGGGCGATCGGATTGCGGCGTAATCGTTCCACGAGGTCGGCTCTACCGAGCACGATCCCGGCCTGGGGTCCCCCCAACAGCTTGTCGCCGGAGAAGACGACGAGGTCGGCTCCCTCACTCAGCGCCTCTCGGGCGCTGGGCTCGTCGGCGGGGACGCCCGAGTAACGGTCCAGGAGTCCCGAGCCCAGGTCGTACAGGAACGGTATGCCCGCCTTCGATGCCAGCCCAGAGAGATCGGCCGCGGATGGCGTGGCGGTGAATCCCACCACCCGGTAGTTGCTGGGATGGACCTTCAGCACCAGGGCTGTCTTGGAGGAGATCGCGCTTCGGTAGTCGGACGGCCTGGTCCGGTTGGTCGTCCCCACCTCGACGAGCTTGGCCCCGGACGCGGCCATGATGTCCGGGATCCGAAACTCGCCACCGATCTCGATCAACTCCCCCCGGGACACCAGCACCTGCTTCCCCCGGGCCAGGGCGGCGAGGGAAAGGAGCAGCCCCGCGGCCCCATTGTTCACGACGAGGGCTGCCTCAGCGCCGGTCAGGGCGGTGAGGATGAGCTCGGCCCGGGACGTCCGCCGCCCTCGAGCCCCGGTCACGCGGTCGATCTCGAGGTCGCTGTAGCCACGCACGGCGCGCACCGCCGCCTTGGCCGCCCGGTCCGGGAGCGGCGCGCGGCCCAGCCCCGTATGCAGCACCACACCCGTCGCATTGATCACCGGATTCAGCCCGGTGGCGGCCGAGGATGCGAGGCCCACGGCTCGAGCCATGATGACGTCCTCCTCGGGCGGGTCGACCCCTCGCGCCGCTCCAGCTCGCACGGCATCGAGGGTTTGGGTAAGGGTTCGCTTGAGGAGCGCTCGGCCGAACGTCTCGGCCGCGCGCTTCCCCGGCTCCGACCGGAGGAGCGCGTCGAGCGAGGGGATCTTCCGTCGAGGAGTCTGCGCCTTGGCCGGCATCGGTCCGAGCCTAGCGCGGCCGCCCGCTGGTCGCCCGTTCGAACCTGGCAGTCGGGCGCCCCCGCCGGTCGCGTGGGAGGATAGGAGCCGGTGGATACCGAAGAGCGCGCCACGTTCTCGACCGTCGCCGAGCACTGGATGGTTCGGGGCGGTGGCATCGACGTGGAGGTCGCGTCCCCGGGCGCGTTCCGGACCGAGGAGATGATCCTCAACATCGGTCCCCAACACCCCTCCACCCACGGCGTGCTCCGGATCGTCCTCGAGCTCGACGGCGAGCGGATCATCCGGGCCGAGCCGGTGATCGGCTATATGCACCGGGCGGCCGAGAAGCTCTCGGAGTTCCGTGACGCCCGCCAGGTCCTGGTGTTGATGAACCGGCACGACTGGCTGTCGGCCTTCAACAACGAGCTCGGATGGGTGATCGCCGTGGAGCGCTCGGCCGGCATCGAGGTCCCCGAACGCGCCCAATGGATCCGCACGATGATGGCGGAGTGGAACCGGATCCTGAACCACCTGATGTTCACCGGTTCCTTTCCCCTCGAGCTCGGCGCGATGACCCCCATGTTCTACGCGTTCCGCGAGCGGGAGATGATCCAACACCTCATGGAGTCGGCGACAGGCGCGCGGATGCACCACTCGTACGCGCGGGTGGGCGGGCTGAAGGACGACCTTCCACGGGGGTTCCTGAAGGAATCGGCCGAGGTCTTGAAGTGGGTTCGGAAGAAGCTCGAGGACTTCGAGAACTTGATCATGGGCAATGAGATCATCTTCGCTCGGACCAAGGGCGTTGGGATCCTCCCGTCGCAGACGGCCATCGCGTACGGCTGCTCGGGGCCCGTGCTGCAGGGTTCGGGCGTCCCGATGGACCCGCGCAAGGACGAGCCATACGAGAAGTACGCCGAGGTGGACTTCGAGATCCCGGTGGGAACGACGGGCGATTGCTACGACCGGCTGTGGGTGCTCGTCCAGCGGATGTGGGAGTCGTGCAAGATCATCGAGCAATGCATGGAGAAGCTCCCGGCCGGTGAGTACATCGCTCCCAAGCTCCCCAAGACCCTGAACCTCCAGGGGGAGATCTACGTGCGCACCGAGAACCCGCTGGGCTTGATGGGCTACTACCTGGTGGGCGACGGCAAGCGATACCCCTACCGGATGAAGATGCGGACCGCGTCCTTCTCCAACGTCTCGGTGATCCCGGCGATGCTCCCGGGAGCGCTGGTTCCCGACCTCATCGCCATCCTCGGCAGCATCTTCTTCGTCGTCGGCGACATCGACCGCTGACGACTCTCAGTCGATCGAGTCCGGGCGCGAGCCCAGCCAGCCGGGCGCGGGGAGGCCCGCCGTGGCCAGCAGCAGCCACTTGACCCTCCCTAGGCCCCCGGGGTCGACCAGCAGGCTGGCCCGGCCTCGGCCCTCCCACACTCGGGTGGCCCGCGCGCCCATGCCCTGGGCCTGGAGGCTTCCCTGGCGATCGAGCTGGACCTCGTTCCACTCGGCGAAGCCGAGAGCGAGAAGCGCATCGCGTTGCGACGCGAGGCCGAGCGACCGAAGGCCTCCCTGTTCGGCCCTCCGAACGAGCGCTCCGAAATCCACGCCGACGGTGATGTCTGTCGAACCGGGATCGCGGAGGACGTTCTCGAGCACCCGATGCTCCCGATATCCGTGGACCTCGCTCGAGGGACCGCGCGCGGACCCATAGTCGATGAGGAGCGCGTACCCGCGACGAAGCGTTGTCGCGAGCTCGTCCACGAATCGCATGGCGCCGGTCGGGATGATGACTTCTTGGCCGGGCGCGAGCGGTCCATGTTCGGCCGCGAGCTTCGCGATCTTCGCATCGCAGGGCATGTCGACCTCGATGAAGCCGTTCCGGCCGGCGTCGATCCTGATCTCGACCACCCCGTCCCTCGTTCCCCGAACCCTTCGGAACGGCAGGTTGTCCAGGAGCTCGTTGGCCAGGACCACCGCCGCATCGGGGTGGCCGGCATCGCCCACGCGCTCGATGACTCGCACCGGCAGCTCAGCCAGCGCGGCGCGCGCGCCGGGACTCCGCTCCACGACCGCGTAGTCCACGGCCGGACCCCCGCGCTCCCCCAGCAGCCGAAGGAGGTTCGCGGCCAGGGTCCCGTCCCCTGCGCCCAGCTCCACGATGGGCAGGGGCTCCGGCCGGCCCAGGCGCTCTCGCAGGTCGAGGACCGCGCGCAGGAGGAGCTCGGCGAACACCGGATGTACGTGCGGGCTGGTGATGAAGTGGCCTTCGCGTCCCACGGGTGGTCGGTCGTAGAAGCCGCCGGGCCCGTACAGGGCAAGGTCCATGAAGTCGCCGAACGAGATCGGCCCTCGTTCCTCGATGGCACGTCGGATCCGTGCCGCGACGGCAGCGCTCACCCTGACCAGCGTATCGGCACGAACGAGAGTCGTTGGGGGGGTCGCCAGCGCGACCAGCCACGTCCACCTGGCACAATCCCGAGCGTGAGACCCGACGGCCCAAGCGAGCCTCGGCCGGCGGCGACGATGATCGCCGCCCGGCGGGGCGCGAACGGCGTGGAGGTGCTGGTACTGAAGCGGGGGAGCGAGCATCGGTTCCTCCCCGGCTACCTGGCCTTCCCCGGCGGAGCGGTCGAGCCGCAGGACGGCGGGCTGGCCTCGCGATGGTTCGGTTCCCCGGCCGAATCGGACCGGGCCTGCGCCGTCCGGGAGCTGATCGAGGAGGCCGGGCTCGCATTGACGGCTGCGGGCCTGGTCTCGGTCGCAGGGGACGACCGTGGGCTCTCGGCGGTTCACGCCTCGCCCCCACCTGCCGACGCCCTTCGGGAGATTTCGCACTGGGTCGCGCCCGAACAGGTGCCAGTCCGGTTCGACGCCCGGTTCTTCGCCGTGGACGCGCCTCCTGGATTGGAGCCGCATCCGGACGGCGCAGAAGCCGAGCGTGCCTGGTGGGCCCGGCCGGCCGACGTCCTCCGGGACTTCGCTGAGGGAAGGTGTGACCTGTATTGGCCGACGTTGAAGACGATGGAGGCCCTGGCCACCTGCCACACGGTCGAGGACGTGCTCGCCCTTCACGTCCCTCAGGTCGAACCGGACTGATGCGCATCCTCCGCGTCCTCGCCCCGAACCCCGGGATCCGCGAGCTCGAGGGCACGAACACGTGGATCGTGGGGGATGGACCTACTATCGCGATCGACCCGGGCCCCGACGATCCCGGGCACGTCCGCGAGGTGGCCCGCGAGGCGGGTCACCTCGTGGCGATCCTCCTGACCCACGACCATCCGGACCACGCTCCTGGCGCGGCAGCGCTCGCCGCCGCGACGGGCGCGCCCGTGTACGCGGCCCGCCCGCCCGAGGGCGGCAACCACGTGGCGGACGGGCAGCGCATCCGGGCCCGTGATTTGGCGCTCACCGCGATCGCCACGCCAGGCCATACGCCAGACCACGTCGCCTACTTCGAGGAACGGCACCGCTCGCTCTTCACGGGAGACGCGGTTCTCGGGCGGGGAACGAGTGTCATCGACCCGCCGGAAGGCGACCTCACGGCCTACCTCCGCTCGCTCCGGCGGATGCAGGAGCTGTCCCCGCGCGTGATCTACCCGGGCCACGGCCCCGTCGTGCTCGATGGCCCGGGCAAGCTGGAGGAGTACCTGGAGCATCGGTCGACCCGGGAGGCGCAGGTCGTCGCGGCGCTCGCGGCCGGGCAGCGAACGCCGGAGGAGATCGTCCCGGCGATCTACGGCGAACACCCGGTCGACCTGCACCGACTGGCCGCCCGGTCGGTCCTGGCCCACCTGCTCAAACTGGAGAACGAGGGCCGCGCCGAGCGGCGAACCGCGAATGGCGTGGTTCGGTGGACGCTGCTCGAGCCCCGGAACTGCGTGCGGTGTGGGCGACCCGTGAAAGGCCGCGGACTCCTATGCGGACCGTGTAGCCTCGCCGTGCTCCAGGAGTCCGGCTAGGCCGGGGCTCGTTCGTACACCGAGACGTGCTTCCCATCTCCGGTGAACGGCTCGCGGTTCCAATCTCCCCACCGGTCCCGAAGCCGAAGCCCGGCCAGCTCGGCCATGAGATCGAGCTCGGAGGGCCAGACGTATCGGAGCTCGACGGGGAACATCCGAAACCCGGTCTCCTCGAACACGACGAGCTGAACACTGACCCGCTGGTGCTTCGGGTCGTGCATCGACACGTCGAGGAACACGCGGTTGGGCTCGACACGGCGGGTCTGGACCCGCTGGCCCCGGTCGAAGCGAGCGACGTCGGCCACGAATGCCTCGACCACGAAGACGCCGTCGTCGGTGAGGTGTTCGGCCACATTCCGCAGGCATCGTCGTTGATCGTCCTGCGTGAGCAGCGCGAACAGGGTGTTGAAGACCACGAACACCAGCCGGAACCGGCCCTCCACCGCGACGTCGGCGAAGTCGCCCATCGTGACGGTGATGTCCGCGCCGCCCGGCTTCTCGCGGAGCTTGGCTACCATGGCCGGGGACGCGTCGATCCCCTGGACCTCAACGCCTCGTGCCGCGAGGGGAAGGGCGATGCGTCCCGTGCCGATGGCCAGCTCGAGCGCTGGGCCCGAGCCGGCGAGCTCCGCGAGGAAGTCGACCGCCGCACCGGGGTCCGAGGGCGGATGGAACCATGCGTCGTACACATCGGCGATGTGGTCGCCGTACGTGGAGGGCCCGTAGTCGTCCATGCCCAAGCTCACCAAGGCGGCCCGGCCCTGTCAAGCCGTCGTCGTCGCCTCCCGATCCGTGGCCCGGGCCAGGGCTTCGACGTCGGGGATGACGTAGCGGCGGCCCTCGGTCCGGATGAGCTTGCGTGCCGAGAGCGCGGCCAGGGTCCGGTTCACCGTCTCGCGGGAGGCGCCGATCATCCGGCCCAGGTCCTCCTGAGTGATGGGAAGGGCCAGCCGCACGCCGCGTGCGTCGCGCACGCCGTGCCTTCCCGCAAGCTCGCACAGCGTTCGGCACAGGCGCGTGGGGACGTCCTGGGCCAGCGCTTCTTCCAGCGCGCCCGTGGTTCGGTGCAGCCGCGAGGCCAGCAGTCGGAGGAGCTCGGTGGCGGTGCCGGGGCTGCGCTCCAGCACCGCCTGCAGGGCCGTCAGAGGCACGGCCTCCACCTGCACCGCGCCCGCAGCCCGAGCCTCGACCGGGGAGGGGTCTCCGAGGAGCGCGCATTCCCCGAACACATCCCCCGGTCCGAGCAAGCCCACGACTACCTCGTGTCCGCTCGGCAGGGCGGCCGCCAGTCGGACCACCCCGGCCCGCACCAGGAACAGGCAGTCCGGGACCTGGCCCTGGCGGACCAGCGCTTGGCCGTGGGCGAACCTGCGGGCGGGGGAGGCGAGATCGACGATACGGGCCTCCATGCCGGGACCCTAGCGCGAGCCGGTGACATCCCGGCGGCCGCTTCGACATCGCCGTGGTCCTCGGAGTAGGCTGACCCGCCGACCGGATCGTTGCGAGGGAGTCCGAGGCAATGGCCAAGCGAGAGCAGGAGGCCCTGGCTCGGGTCCCACTGTTCTCCGGCCTCTCGTCGCGCCACTTGAAGCGCCTCGCCGACTCCATGCAGGAGGTCCGATACATGGAAGGGGCCTCCGTGGTGAAGGAGGGTCAGGAGGGCGACAGCTTCTACGTCATCCTCCAGGGAGAGGCGAAGGTGGTCGGCCCGGGGGGAACGGCCGTCAACCGGCTGCAGCCCGGCGACTTCTTCGGCGAGATCTCGCTCCTCGACGGGGGAGCAAGGACCGCAACGGTCACGACGGAGACACCCGTGACGATGCTGGAGCTCAAGCGGACGGAGTTCCTGCGCATGGTGGAGGATGAGCCCGACGTCGCGGTGAAGCTCCTCTCGCACACCGCTTCCCTGCTTCGACGCGCGGAACGTTCGCTGGCCGGGTAGGCCGGCCGCCTCGTGCGCGCGGAGCTCCACCGCCCCGGTGCCCCCGACGCAGTTGTGGCCATCGCGACGTGGGGGGGGACGCAGGCCCGGCTCGACGTGAAGGATCCATCGGTTCCGGGTCTCGACCGGATCGTGCGGCCCACGCCGATCGCCATCGACGACCCGTCGCTCCGGCATCCCGGCACCTCCGGGCCCGTCGTCCTCCAGCCGGGTGACCTCGAATGGTTCCGGGCCGCGCTCCTGACGCGGGCTCCGGAGCTCGGGCTGGCCGTGCGCTTCGTCTCGGAGGCCGTCGTGGGCGGATTCGATCCCGCGTCGCAGTACCGGAGCTTCGAGGAACAGGTGGAGCGACTGACGAGCTAGCCGGGCCTCAGGTCCGGGTCTGGCCCACGAACGCCTTCCCCGGGTCGCAGAAGGACAGGAAGTCGCACCACCGGCAGTGCTCGCCGGGCGTGGGCTCGAACCGGCCGGCGCCGATCGCCGAGAGCCATGCCCGCACGCGATCGCGGATGGCCTCGGCGTCCTCCACGGCGAACGACACCTCGTCGCCCGTGGCGAGGTACAGGTAGGTGAGCGTCAACTCGTCGGGCCGCTTGCCCCATACGTCGATGCAGGCGAGCGCGTAGACGTCGAGCTGAACCCGTGACAGGGGGTCGTCCTGGGGCTTCCGGCCGGTCTTGTAGTCGACGACCTCCCACGGGCCCTCGGGGACGCCGTAGATCGCGTCGATCCGGCCACTCACCGTGAAGCCTCCCAGGGACAACAGGAAGGCGCGCTCGGCGTGGAGTGGGGTCATGTCGGCGAACCGGCTGGCCAGGAATGTATCCCGCAGCTGCTTGATCTTCCCGGGCTGGCCGGCGAGCTCCTCCGCGGTGAGGTCCGGCTCTTCCTCTAGTTCGATCAGCGTGGTTTGTCCGGACGACTGGCGCTCGATCCAGGCGTGGACGTCGGTCCCGATCCGGGCCGCAGGACCGGAGAACCGCGGCAGGGGCCGGACCGCGCTCCAGTAGAAGCGCTTGGGACACCGTCCGTAGTCCACGATCCCGCCGACCGACACGGTGGCCGGGATCCCGATCTCGTCGCTCGTCGCAGCCTCCCGTTCCACTAGATGCCCGGCCAGCGTTCGCCGATCCGCCGCGAGGTCCTCGAACCGGGCGCGCTCAGCCGGATCCAGGGTAGCGAGGGCGCTTGCTCCCACCTCGCCCGCCGCGGCGGCCTCGAGGGCGGCGCGTCGCCATCCTTCGGGGAACAGGGCGTCGGCCTCATCCGGCCTGGCCGGTCCGGGCCATGGGCGGACGAAACGCTGCCGGAACCCAGCGAGTGGGTTCTCCTCCTTCTCCTCGCCCTCGATATGGACGTCGGCCAGCTGGGTCCGGCGAGCCCACTTGACGAGCTCGGTGAAGAACCTGCCGACCGTCTTGGCGTTGATGTTCTCCCCGTACCAGATGGCGGAGGACAGGAACAGGCGGCGCTTCGCTCTGGTGAGCGCGACGTACGCGGTCCGGCGCTCCTCGAACACCTCCTGGTCACGCAGCGCGTCGACGAAGCGGCTCATCACGCCCTCGAACCGCGGGAGGAGGTTGCGGTCGCGACGGAGCTCGATGTCGAGGGAGCTCCCCTTCCGCATGGGGTTCTGCTGGATCCGCGCATTGGGGAACAGATCTTTGGCCAGCCCCGGGACGAACACCGTGTCGAACTCCAGGCCCTTGGCCGCGTGGACCGTCATGACCTTGACGGTATCGTCCTCGCTCGGCTGGACCGGCGACCATTCGCGGTCGTCCTCGATCGAATCCACGTAGTCGAGGAACGCCCGAAGCGTGAGCTCGCCCTCGACCGGTTGGAAGGCGTGCACCTGGTCCAGGAACGCTGCGAGGTTGCGCCGCCGGGCGGTCGATGCCGCGACGTCCACCTGCGCACCGAGCTCGGCGAGGAGCCCGCTTCGACGGATGATCTCGGCGAGGAACTCGCCGACCGGACGGCGGGCCGCGTCTCGCAGCCCGGCCAGCTCGGCGGCGAACTCCTCCAGGCGAGCGCGCCCCTCGTCGGAGAGACCCTCGACCTCGCCGAGGTGCTCGAGGGCCTCCGCGATGAGGAACGGCTGGTCCTCCATCAGATCCTCGTCCTCCGGCTGCCGTTCGCTCAGGCGGTCGAGGAAGGCGAAGCCGCTCACGCGGGTCCAGGCCGCGACCCGCGCCAAGTCGCCGAGACCGACGCGGTAGCGCGGCCCGGTCAGGATGCGGGCCAGCGCGACGCCGCCGCCGGGGTCGGCGGCGGCGCGCGCGTACGCCAGGACCTCGACGACCTCCGGGAGCTTGATCAAGCCGGCGAGGCCGATGAACTCGGCCGGGATCCCACGGTCGGCGAACGCCAGCTGGAGCGGCTCGAACAGCCGATGCGTCCGGCACAGCACGGCGCAGTCCCGCCACGACACACCTTCCTGGTGCAGCTCGAGGATGTGGTCCGCCGCGGCCTGCATCTCCGCGATCTCGTGCTCGTACTGCGCCACCCGGACGAACCCGAGGCCGTTCGGCGGGTGCGGGCGCAGCTCCTTGTCGGGATCGGGGCGCTGGTTCGCCGGAAGCGGCCCGATGACCTCGTCGGCCGCGCCGAGGATTCGAGCGCCGGAGCGGAAGTTCGTGTACAGGGGAAGCTTGTCCGAAGGTGTTCCGTCGGCATTCGGGAACTGGGACGGGAACTGCAGGAGGTTGTGCAGGCTGGCCCCCCGCCAGCCATAGATGTTCTGGTCGGGGTCGCCAACCGCGGTGACGGGATGGCCACGCCCGAAGATCCCCTCCATCAGTACGGCCTGTGCATGGTTCGTGTCCTGGTACTCGTCGAGGAGGACGGCCTGGAACCGGCCGCGATAGTCCTCGGCCACCTCCGGATGCTCCCGGACGATCCGAACGGCCAGGCCGATCTGGTCGCCGAAGTCGATGACCCCGAGCTCGCGCTTCAGCCGGCGGAACTCCTCGACGGCCCCCGCCAGCTCGATCCGCTCCAGCGCGGCTCGATGGGGGTCGGCGGACTTGGCCGTCTTCAGCCGCTCGAGGTTCGTTCGGTTGAAGTCCACGACCTCCTGGGGTTCCACCACGTGGTTCTGCAGCTGCTCGTCGAGCGAGAGGATGTTGGCCACGATGGTCGGCTGCCACCGCGTCGTGAGGTGATCAAAGGTCATCCGGTCCAGGACCCGAGCCACGAGCTCCGCCCGCTGGGCCGGCGTGATGACTCGCTGGCCGGGTTCGATCCCGATCAGCATGCCATGGCGATCGAGGACCTCGGCGGCGAACCCGTGGTAGTTGAGGATCTCCGGCTCCTCGCCCTCCTCCAGCTCGAGGGTGCGTAGCGCCCGCCTGATCCGGAGCAGGAGGTGCTCGGTGGCCTTGTTGGTGAAGGTGAGGCACAGCACGTTGCCGGGCATGACCCCTTCATGGCCGGCGTCGAGGAGTCGGGTGGCCGCCATGCCCAGGTAGATGACCCGAGCGGCCATGACCGATGTCTTGCCCGAGCCGGCCCCTGCTACCAGGACGTAGGGGACCAGCGGCATGGAGATGGCGCGCCACTGCTCGGGGGTGGGTTCTGCTCCCAGGAAGTCCACGATGGCCTTGGGGAAGCCGCTCATGGGTTTGCGCCCGCAGCTGCGTTCAGCGAGATCGGCGCAGTGACGGGGAAGACCTCGCCTCCTTCGGGATATCGAGAGCACATCGTCTGGAACCGGCAGAAGAAACAGTTGGCGGTGGTGCTGGGCGCGGAGCGTCCCTCCCGGTCCAGCCGCCGGACCGCTTCGATGAGGCCGGACAGACGCTCTCGCATCGCGCCCTTGTACCTCTCCTCGGCGCCGGAGACCTGCCATGAAAGCGGGACGAGCTCCCACTTGCCTTTCTTGCCCGGCAGGTAGGCGAGTTCCACGGCGTCGACCGGTCGGTAGGGCGCAAGTTCGTCGCACTCGTTCACTGCCAGGTAATAGATCCCGAGCTGCAGGCTCTCGGCCGGCTGGCCGGCGTTGTCGGCAGCGCCGGTCTTGTAGTCGGTGATCCTGCGACCGCCCTCGGGCACCGTTCCGATTCGGTCGATCTTCCCCTTGATCACAGCGCCCTCGTATTCGAAGCGGAACGCCTGCTCCGTGACTTCGGCCGGCAGATCCGCGTAACGCTCGAACCAGTTGGGGATCAGCACCCGGATCGCGTGGCGCCGTTCGGCCTCGGACACCGCGTACGACGGGAACCGGGCCTCCTGCCATCGCTCGTTCAACGCCTCGATGAACGCCACCTGGGTCCGTTCGACCTTGCCGCTCTCGACGTCCTCGATGAGCTGATGGATCAGGCGGCCCACCCAAGCCTGGTACCCCCCGCCGGGATCCAGGCCGAGCTCGTCGCCCAGCACGAACTGGAGCTCACAGTTCTCCAGGCGATCCAGGCGCGAGAACGACAGGGAGAGGTGCTCCTTCGGCGGGCCATCCTTGGCCGTCCACTCCCGCTGGAACCACCAGCGGCCCGGGTCCTCGCCGAGGGCGAGGACCCCGGCCATCGCCGCGAGCCGTTCCGGCGCTTCGACCGTGGTGTCGCCCAGGGCGCGACGCCACGCCGCTGCCGCCTCTCCGACCGACACCGGATCTACACCCATGCCCTTGGGGGCCTGCGCCCACGCCACGCCGAGCTCGTCGACGAAGCGGGACGCCACGGCCTCCTCGGACTCCATCCCGTGCGGATCGCTCGCGGTCAGCACGACCCGCCGGCGAGCGCGTGCGACGGCCGAGCGGAACAGCCGACGCTCGTCCGCCAGGCGGAGCCGGTTGACCTCCGACCGAGAACGAACGCCCTGAAGGGCGGAAAGATCGAACATGGGCTCGGGACGAGTCAGACTGGGGAAGTCGCCCTCGACCGCACCGGCCATCACCACGGTGTCGAACTCCAGCCCGACCGCGGCGTGTGCCGTGAGCACGTGTACCTCCTCGCGTCCCCGGTCACCCTCGGCGCCGGCCGCCGGGGCCCCCTCGCTCACCTCCGCGAGCTCCAGAAACTCCTCGATCGAGGGGGTGGAGGAGGTGCCGACCTCTGCGACCAGCCGAGAGAAGACCAGGACGGCTGCCAGGTCCGCCCGGGCCTGCGTCGAGGTCTCTGCCGCGGCGACCAGTCGCCGCGAGTACGAGAGGCCCCGCCACAGCACGCCGAACGCATCGAGGACCGACCTCCGCCGCTCACTCGCCTGCCGAAGGATCCCGCGCAGATCCGCCAGCGCGCTTCGTTCGGGGTCGGCGAGCCCCTCGTCGATCTCCAGGGCGTGAGCCGGTGGGTGCCCTCCGGCCCGCGCCAGGCGCAGAAGCGAACGCGCGGCAGCCAGAGAGACGCCGCCGAGCTCGGACGTGAGGACCGATTCGACCATGTCATCCCGCCGACCGGCGTCGGCCACGACCCAGCGCAGAGCGAGGATGTACGGAAAGGTCGCCGGCGCCGCGGACGCGGACAGTCCGGCGCCGGCCTGACCGCGGGGGATGCCCGCGTCGTCGAGGGCCCGCACGAGCCCGCCGATGTGCGGCCCGTTCCGGCGAACAACGACAGCGAGCTCGTTCCACGGGATGCCCTCGGTCACGTGGATCCGCCGAAGTTCCCGCGCCACCGCGGCATGCTCCTCCGACGTGTGCGGCAGACGCCATGCATCGATGGAGGGGACGCCGCGATGGCGATTCGGGAGGCGCACCAGGCCTGCCCCGAATCGCTCGACGAAGCTGCCGATCGGGCCATCGGTCATCCCCTGGAAGGAGAAGACGTGGGCATCGGGGTCCCCCGCCACCACCAGGCTGAGCGGCGAGAGCCGGGAGAGCAGTCGTTCTGCAGCCACTGTCGTGTCCTGGAAGTCGTCCACCAGGACGTGATCGAACGGCCGGTCGGCGGCGGTAGCTGCCACTGCCGCCTGCACCACCAGCCCCGCGAAGTCCACCGCGCCCTGCGCGTCGAGGACGTCGAGGTAGCGACGGTAGAAGCCCGCGAGGTCCCGCCACCCGGAGAGTCCGGCCTCACCCGCCTCCTGGAGGATCCGATCCGGATCCAGCAATGCTTCCTGAGCCCGAAGGACGAACTTGCGTACTTCGTCGGCGAAGCCCTTGAGCGACAGCATGTCGCCATACGCGGGCCACTCATCGGCTCGCTCACCGTGGAGCAGGTCCTGGACAAGGGCGAACTGGTCGGTGGCGTCGAGGATCCGGGGCGGCTTGGCGTATCCGAGGAGATCGTCGTGCCGGCTCACCAGCTGATGCGCCAGGCCCTGCATCGTGGTCACGCGAACGCCCGGGAGGGACCGTTTCAGCCGCCGGAGGACGGCGAGCTTGGACTCGTCCCTCGCCCGACGCGACCCGGCCACGAGGGTCACGTGCTCCGGATCGGCACCGCCTTCGATCAGTCGCGCGAACCGCTCCCGCAGGACCACGGTCTTGCCGGTGCCGGCTCCGCCCACGACCAGGAGGGGACCGGCGTCGTGGTCGAGGATCCGCTGCTGCGACGGGTCGGGTTGGAAGGGAGGGTTCGTCACTCGGCGATGCTACCGCCGAGGGCCGACAGCCCTGCTAGAACTGTCGGCGACCCGCCGCCCACCGGGCCACGGTGCCTCCCGTGATCGCGCCGACCAGACGGCCGTCGTCGAGCACCAGCGCCGACCTCCCGGCACCAAGACGAGCGACCACCTGCTCGAGGGGTTCCGACACCTCCGCTGTGAGTACCTGGGACAGGGGGATGACGGCGTCTCGGACGGGGCGAAGGGGATCAACCATCCCCACGTCTCGTGCGGAGCCGAACGTGAGCATCCCGATCACCCGGCCGTCGTCCACCACCGGGAAGGCCTCCCCCTCATGCCCCCGCAGGTATCGATCCAGGGCCTCCGACAGGGACAGGTCTGCGGGGATGGGAGGCGGGGGCGGCTCCATCACCTCGGCCACGGTGGCCTGGGCAAGTCGCCGGCGCATCCCGATTTGCGCTTCCGCGGCCCGGGCCGACTGGAAGATGAACATCCCGATGATGGCGAGCCACAGGCCCAGGAACAGGTCGCCACGGACCGCCTGGAGCAGTCCACCCGCCAGCAACAGGCTGCCGAGGCCCATCCCGGACCATGCGGCGATCCGAGTACCGAGCTCGTGGTTCCGGCTGATCCGCCATACCGCCGCCTCGAGCATGCGTCCGCCGTCCAGCGGGAGGCCGGGAAGGAAGTTGAACCCGGCCATCAGCAGGTTGACCCATCCCACATAGCCGAACGAAGCGGAAAGTGGTCCGCTCGCGTCGGTGCCCACCGACAACGCCCAGAACAGCGCCCCGAGCGCCAGGCTGGTCAGCGGCCCAACGGCGGAGATCACGAACGCCGGGCCGGGGCCCTTCTCGTCGGATCTCGCGCTGGTGAACCCGCCGAAGACCACCAACGTGATGCCGAATACCTTGATCCCGTGGAGCCTGGCGGCAACGGCGTGCGCTGCCTCGTGGAGGAATACCGAGCCGAAAAACAGGGCCGCCGCGAAGACGGCAAGCGCGAGGGCGGTCCCGCCGCGGATGTTCCCGTACTCGACGTTGAACTGGGCCCACAGGCTGTAGGTCACGAGCACGGCGATCCAGATCCACGACGAATCGATGTTCACGGGGATGCCCCAGATCGTCCCGATGCGCCACGACCGCCCGAACATCCCTCTCCGCCTCCCCCTTCCCGTTGGCCGCCCCGAGCCTACCCGGCGCGCGCTCAAATGAACGTCGCCGGGCGCCGGTCCGAGCAGGCGCGATGGAGGGATGGGACGCTGCTACGCTGGACGGGCGTCTGGCCCGGGCTACCCCTCCCTTCCACGCGGGCGTGCCCGCGGGTCCGGGCCAGACCCTATTCCTCGTCCAGGAGGCTCCGCAGTTCCCGCGCGTTGTTCACGGCGTAGTCGCGGTAGCAGTTGTTCATCAGGACATGGGTCTCACGGGCCTGCTCGGAGAGCTCCTTGATCTTCGGGACCCATTCGCGGAGCTCAGGTTCCCCGTACTCGTAGCGGAACCGCTCCGCGGCAGTCTCCGACTTCGTGGTCCAGGCCTTGGGGTCCCGCCCGTGGAATCGAACCATCGCCACATCCCTGGACGTTGCCACCGCGAGGGGAGGAAGGCTCGAGTCGAAACCCTGAGGCATGTCCACGCACACGAACGGGAGGCCGTTGTCCTCCAGGAACCCGATCGTCTCCTCCCGGTTGCGCTCCTCGAGCCAGCTCTTGTGGCGGAACTCCACGGCGATGCGGAAGTCCTTCAGCCGGTCACGGCACTCCAGGAGGTACTCCTTGTTCTTCCTGGCGATCACGAACCACTGGGGGAATTGGAACAGCACCCCGCCTAGCTTTCCCGCCGAGTGCAGAGGCATCAAGGCATCGTGGAACCGCTGCCACACCTGCTCCACGGCCTCGTCGGGGAGCTGTTCCCGATACAGGTTCCGCTTCTTCTCGAGCTCCTTCGGGAGCTCATCGCGAAGATCCGCATAGAGCGATTCGCGCTTCGTCGGGTGATTGGTGAGGAGCGAGTACGCCTTGATGTTGAACGTGAATTCCTTCGGCGTGCGCTCGATCCACAGGATGGCGTTCCGCTCCGAAGGTGGGAAGTAGTAGGTCGAGTCCACCTCGACGATCGGAAACTGGCTTGCGTAGAACTGGAGTCGGGCTTCCGCCGACTTTGCCCCCGGCGGGTAGAAGTTCCCTTCCTTGATCAGCGTGCGCTCGGTCCAGCTGGAGATCCCGACCAAGGTGTTGCCCATCGGGGGAGCTTAGCGCGCTGCATGATCGAGGAAGGTCCGGGAGCGGGAAGCGAAACGCCCGCCGAGGGGCTCGGCGGGCGTCGTCGCTGTTACGAGCGGCGTCTGGTCAGTCGTCTCCGCCCTCGTTCGAATCCTGCGAGTCGTCGTTCGAATCCTGCGAGTCGTCGTTGGAGTCCTGGGAGCCCTCGTTCTCACCCTGGTCGTCGGCGTCCTCGGCCTGATCGTCCTCGTTCTCGCCCTGATCGTCTCCGTCCTCGCCCTGATTGTCGCCGTCCTCACCCTGGTCGTCGGCCTCAGGGGTCTCCGTATCCTTGGGCTCGGACGACTCGGTCTCCTCCGTATCCGGCGTCTCGGTGGCGTCATTCTCCGCCTCGGGCGTGCTGACCACGGGCAGCCTGGGTGGTGTGCTTGAGTCTGCCCCGCTCCTAGCCAGGGCGGCGACCGAGATCCCGCCGACCAGCACGAACGCCCCAAACGCGGCGGCGATCTTGAGCAGCAGCTTCGTCTTCATGGCATGAGCCTCCTCTCGGCTTGCGAACAGCGTAGAGAGGGGAGGGTTACGGACCTTCCAAGCGATGGTTAAGAGGAGGGAAAGGATGGATGCGACTCAGTCGTCGTCGTTGTCTCCGCCGTCTCCGTCCTGGTCGCTCTCCGAGTCCCGGGACCCCTCGTCGGACCCAGAACCAATCGACCCGGAACCGGGGCCCGAGTTCGAGCCCCGTATGCCGTCACCACTGTGGTCGTCACCGGCCTGGCCGCCCTCACCGCCGCCCGCGCCTCGATCGTGTCCCGGCCCCTGGTAGGGTTCGGAGGCCTCCTGAACGGGCTGTTCCAGGCGGTTGCCCGTGAGGCTGAACGGCCTCACCGGCGTGGCGATGTCGTTACCGGCCACCGCGACGGCTGCTCCCGTCAGCGCGCCGGTGAGGAGCGCACCGACCAGCCCCCAGGCGAGGATCCGGACCACTCGATTCATCGCGTGTCCAGCCTAGTGGGCATTCGCTAAGAACGGGTTACGTCGCGGCCTTCAGGCGAACCTCGATCCTGGTTCCGCCGCCGTCGGCCGGCTCCACGAGCACCGTGCCGCCCCACTTCTCCGCCAGCTCACGAACGATGGCCAGGCCCAGGCCGGTCCCACCCTTGGGCGCGGTCCTTCCCCGGAAGAACCGATCGGTGACCCTGTGTCGCTCCTCGGCGGCGATGCCGGGCCCGACGTCCTCGACGGCGAGGAAGGCTCGTCCATCGGCCCGACCCGTCTCGATCACCAACGGCCCCGGCGCGTACGCCACTGCGTTGTCGATCAGGTTGTCCAGGATCTGGTCAAGGTCGGCCGGCTCGCCGAGGGCCCGGCCGCCCTCGCCCCTTGCCGTGAGGGTGGCGCCCTGGCGTGAGGCGCGATCACCCCACCGCTCGAGAGCGCGATGGACCGCCTCGTCGAGGTCGATCTCCGACGGGCCGCCCTCCTCGATCCGCCGTGCCATCACCAGTAGCCGGTTCACGATCCCGGAGAGGCGGTCGACCTCGGTGTCCGCTGCCTGGAGCTGGCGGCGGACTTCCTCCGAAGGGGCGCCGGCCATGGCGGCCTCGATGCGGAGCTTCATCCCGGTGAGCGGTGTGCGGAGCTGGTGGGAAGCGTTGGCCACGAACTCGCGCTGGGACTTCACCGTCGCCTCCAGCCGGTCGGCCATGTCGTCAAAGGACCGAGCGAGCTGCACGATCTCGCTCGCTCCCTGACTGGTCTCCGCTCGTGCGGACAGGTCTCCTCCTCCGAGGCGCTTGGCCACGGCGGCAAGCTTGGTGAGCGGCCGGGAGAACGATCCGGCAAGGGCGAACGCCACGATGAGGCCCGCGAACAGGGCGCCGAGCCCGATCACTGCCAGTCCGGCGATCACTCGGCGCACCCGGTCCTGGACTTCCCCCATGAGCTCGGAGACCCTGACCGCCCCGTAGGACGTCGCCTCATCGATGATGGGCGCGGCGGCCACCAGAATGTCCTGCCCGAGCGTGTCGCTGTGCCGGATCTCCGAGGTGGGCTCGGGCGTCTGGAGCACGCGCATCAGCTCCGGCCGGGCGAGCGTGGCGTACTTTTGTCCGAGGTTCTGGCTTCCGGTCGAGTCGGCGATCAAGAAGCCGTCGGGGTCGATCACGATGACCCTTCCGCTCTGTTGATCGGGGAAGTGCCGGGTGACGTAGCGCTGAAGGATCGTGGGGTGGGCGGTCCGCTCGGCGCCGATGTTGGCGGCGACGAGGAGCGCGCTCGCCTCGGCGCTCGACTTCACCTCTGACTGCACCCGGCGCTGCAGGTTGATGGCCAGGGGGACCTCGAGCACAACGATGACGGTGACCAGGATGTAGGCGAAGGCGATGACCAGGCGGGTGCGGAGCTTCGTGGCCCCTCCTATCCCGTGCTCGTGTCCTCGCTCGACACGTTCCCAGCCGAGGCGAAGCGGAACCCGACGCCCCGGACCGTCGTGATGTATCGGGGTCTGGCCGGCTCGTCCTCGAGCTTCTTGCGAAGCAAGGAGATATGGACGTCGAGGGTCTTGGTCGGCCCGAACCAGTGCGGATCCCAGACTTCATCCATGATCTGCTCCCGGCGGATGACCTCCCCCGCATTGGCCATGAGAAGGTGGAGGAGGTCGAATTCACGGGCTGCCATGTCGACGGTCCGGCCCTCCTTGGTCACCGACCGAGAGGCTGGATCCAGGCGGATAGTGCCCACCTCGATCTCGGTCCGGTGATCCGGTGGCTTGCCCCGGCGCATGATGGCTCGGATCCGCGCGGTGAGCTCACGGACGGAGAAGGGTTTGACGACATAGTCGTCAGCCCCGAGCTCGAGCCCGAGAACACGGTCGATCTCCTCGCCCCTCGCAGTGAGCATGATGATGGGTACGTCCGACAGCTTGCGGATGTCCCGAGCCAGGTCTCGCCCATCGCCATCGGGAAGCATCACGTCGAGAAGGATCAGGTCGGGGAGCTGCCGGTCGCACGCTTCGCGCGCGACCGCCAGCGTCGGCGCGACCTCAGGCGCGAACCCTTCGCGATCGAGGCTCTCGGCCAGGGGCTCAGCGATGGCCTGCTCGTCCTCAACCACCAGGAT
>WNFZ01000687.1_pt1 | contig 33214 bp, 39 predicted proteins | sample 5400081 | NCBI WGS metagenome assembly WNFZ01 (sample SAMN13153365, study PRJNA577476) | soil metagenome | isolation source: 80 cm soil or saprolite under grassland replicate 1 | place: USA:California | collected 2016-06-15 | reverse complement strand
GATCCGCATGAGAACCGATCCAAAAACTGTACAGACCTTGCTTCGTCACAGCGATGTCAAACTGACGCTCCAGTTTTACAGCCATGCGGTCAGTCAGGATCGAATGGCCGCAGCAGGGGAAATGCTAATTGCGATTCTCCAGCCACGGGGCGGACCAAAGCGGACTGAAAGCGGACTGACGAATAAGTGATCGGGGTTAAGTTCTTCTTAATCACACAGGTATACCGACCGTCTTGAGCATGTTCTGCCAATGCGGACTGAGAGCGGACTGGAATCACGGAGCGAATTTGGCTAAAGTCCTTTGGAAAAGTGGTGGCCAGGGACGGAGTTGAACCGCCGACGCCAGCCTTTTCAGAATTATTGTGACCATTCTGTGACCAGCGCCGATGTTCGCCTAAACGTCGGTGGCGGCACCAGCAATATTGAGCAGAGGATGAAAAAGGAAGAGATGTGGCTGCAGTCGGGGGTTTCCTTCCCGAGCGGCCTTGCTATGAATTCTGTTGTAAGTAATTGAAAACCGGCGACACGGGTGGCACCAAAAGTCGGTTTTCGAGCGGCGGGTAACGATTAGTGGACCATGAGTGGACTATCAGTCCCGCCACTCAGTGTTGGGGTCGCTTTAGCTTACGAAACTTGCGTAGGGTCGGGTTCGACGGGCCAGTGTGGATCGTCGTCTCTCCTCGGGATTCCGTTTTGGTTGAAAGCTTATGCGAAGCAACACGCCACTGTTCGCCTGTTCCTTGCGAAGTCGCCTGTCACAGGTTTTGCCGTTTGAACTTTTTGCGCAAATTGATCGTTCGTCCCGCAAGCATGAACACTCCATCGCCGCGATAGTGGAGGGTCTCCGGATACTTAGGGGAAGTCGCCACGTGCGCCTTCACCACTTCCCAGATAAAGACGCCGTACTTTGAGATCAGTTTTGAGTCGGCCAGTCGGCACTCGAAGTTCGCATAACACTCCTCGATCAAGGGTGTGTTCACTTCGGAACCTGGCACTGGAGTGAGCTTGAATCTTTTGAACTTGTCGACGTCGCGACCCGAGGTGTTGCCGATGCCAACCACCTGGTCGATCAAGTCAGCGGTCGGAACGTTGATCACACACTCCTTGCTTCGGCGAATCATCTCGAAGCTGTGATTTCCATCCCAGATGTATCAACCGAAGAGAGCCGGGGAAAATTGCATCATCATGTGCCAGCCCATGGTCATGATGTTTGACTCCTTCTTCCACGCTGAACTCACGAGAACAATCGGACCAGGCTCCAAGAAGCGGCGAATCTTGGAGAGCGGAAAGGCCTTCTTTTGAAATTTCTTCATATTTCCTCCGATTGCGATTAAGATTCGCTTTTTGTCGTTGAGCTATTTTTTTCGCGTTCCAGAAAGACATCTCTAGCGGCGAACAGGCCATTCAGGGCCGCGGGAAACCCCGCATAAACGGCCATCTGAATGATGACTTCCAGAATCTCCTGACGTGATGCGCCCACGTTCATCGCTCCATGAATGTGGACCTTGAGTTGAGGCGCGGCATTGGCCATTGCCGTGAGTGCCGCGACCGTCGCGAGCTCTCGGGACTTAAGATCGAGACCGGGGCGGCTGTACACGTCCCCGAAGGGAAACTCGATCAGATACGTCGCGAAGTCAGGCGCGATATCGCTCAGACTTGCAACGACGCGTTCCCCCTGTTCCCGATCAATTTCTCTCAACTTGTCCAAACCCCTCTTGTAGCGATCACTCTCCATAAGTCCTCTCTTTCCTTGCAAGAATTAAAGAATGCCCCTCGTTACGAATGAGCAACGATTTTGTTGGTGGATCGGTCATGCCTTCTTTAGTGCTGGAATAAGTCCTAACTGCTGCGCGAGCAAGAATAGGTTCGCCACTCCCCAGTGATCGCTGATCTTGCCGTTTCGCACGCGCATGACATCGACGGTCTCGAATTTAATCTTCTTCCCCGTTGGGCCTATGCCCCAAAACTCGCCTAGGTGCGTCCCGTGGTACGTTTTGAACGTGGTCACGCGATCGCCATCCGAAATTTGCCAATGGATTTCGGCGTGAAAATCGGGGAAGGCTGTGCGTAGGGCTTTGTAGAGGTTCCGTGCTCCCTCGCGATCTGCGCTGAAACCGCCTGGTTGCGGTGTATGGTCGACAAAATCCTTGGCAAACAATTCCTCAAATACTTCGTAGTTGCCTTTGCCTTGGACCTCTTCGGTGTTTCGCCGAACAACGGCAATTGCCTCCTCAGTTGACATGCGGCCTCCTTGGATTCGTATTCTTCTGGTTGGGTCGATGTATTGCGAATCTTGGAGAGCGGAATGCTCCCTTGTGAAATTATCTTCATTGTTCTTCCGCTGAGTGCGATTAGAGTTATTGTTCCATTCTCTTGAAAGCGAGAGCCCGGTTGCTGTTAATAAATGGGTCGCACAGTGCTAGTGGGACTCGCGGTCGGACGGACTATGATCTCGTTGACATCAACGTCATCCGGCTGCTCAATAGCGAAGGTGATCGCGCGGCCGATGGCTTCCGGTGGGATGGCGCTCCGGCGAAATTCTTTCATGGCTTCGCGTGCACCTTCGGCGGAGATACTCTCCGCAAGCTCCGACTCGGTTACGCCTGGTGAAATGACCGTAACTCGAATCTTGTCGTTCTCGAGACGCAATCCTTCGGAGATCGCGAGGACCGCGAACTTCGTGGCGCTGTAGACCGCGGCTGTGGGGTGCACCGCATGGCCGCCGATGGAGGATAGATTGATAATCTGCCCTGACCCCTGCTTTTTCATGATTGGCAGTGTGGCTGCGATCCCATGCAACACACCACGGATATTCACATCAATCATGCGGTTCCATTCGTCTATTTTGAGTTCTTCGAGTCTCGAAAGCGGCATCACACCGGCGTTATTCACGATTACGTCGATTCGGCCAAAAGTTTCCAGACCGAAGTTGACAAACGCCTGGACGTCCTCAAGCGTTGTAACATCCAAAGCCCGGTATTCAGCTCTTCCGCCATCATCTCGGAGCGCTTCTGCGAGTGTCTTCAACCGCTCTGTGCGCCTTGCACCGAGAACAACGTTAGCACCTTTTCGGCTAAGCACACGCGCTGTCGCTTCTCCGATGCCGCTACTGGCGCCGGTAATGAGAATTACCTTGTCCTTGATCTGTGACATATAGCTTCCTTTCTTTAATTTGCGAGACCAATCCTTCTCCACCCTGATTCCCGTTGCTGGGACACTTTCTCCTAAGAGCAGACTTCGACGTCTCGACAGAGCTCCGATACTTTCTTCATGAACGCTTTCACGTAGGGTGTCTGCATGTGTGCGTCGAAGTCCGCCCGGGGAACGCCAGTCTTCGTTTCTGGTTCTCTCAAATTCTTTGAATTCAGACTGCGCCGCCTATGTCACTGTTGGTCCAACCTGCACGCTGAACCCCCCGTCCGCCATGACGATCGATCCCACGATGAAGCTTGCTTTATCAGAGGCCAGGAATGCAGCTACCTCCGCGATCTCTTCCGGCTGTGCGGCGCGACCGATAGGCGCGTTCTTCCCGTGCTGCGCGAGAAAATCGCGTCCGTTCGGCATGAAGTGATTCAACAAGTTTGTAACGACATCACCAGCTCCGACGGCGTTGACACGAATGCCATGCGGGATGCTCTCGACAGCGAGTACCCGAGTGAGCTGCGCGAGTCCGCCCTTAGAAGCTGCATACGCTCCAATCTGCGGAAACCCGAAGAAGCAGGCATACGATCCGATGTTCACAATCGCCCCGCTCTTTTTAGGGGTCATCGCTCGCACCGCCTCGCGGGAATGAAGGAAAGCGCCGGTAAGATTGATGGAGAGAATGCTGTTCCATTCCTCCAGCGTAAGATCCAGAACGCGGGTGTACTTGATAGTTGCGGCATTGTTTACGAGGATGTCTAGCTTTCCGAATCGTTCGAGCGCCAATGCCACTACCCGTTTGGCAGAATCTTCGCTCGCGACATCGCCAACAAATGACAAGATGCGCTCGCTGCTGCTTGACAGTTCTTTCACTGCGGGATTGATGTCTTCGCCAACGACGTGAGCGCCGCGTGCGGCGAAAAGCAGAGCGGTAGCGCGACCGATGCCACTGGCGGCACCGGTCACGATTGCGACCTTGCCTTCCAAGTCGCGCTGAGAGTTCTGTTCATTTCTTGGTACTTCAGAGTTTGCCATAATTTCCTCCTCGCGTGAGTCGCTACGTAGCGTAGCGTTCTTTCATTATGATGCGCTACGTAGCGTAGCGTTGCAAGAAAAAAAAGAGTATTGTTGGGGCAGTTCTATTTTCAACCGGATAGCGGAAGGGGCTATAGCAAGGTACGGACGCTAAAGCGTGGGAGGAGAGTGCATGAAAAGCAAGAATATCAAGGAATTGAAGAACAAAAACACCGGAGATCACGAGACGACGACCGCAGCGATACTTCGCGCCGCACTCGAACTGGGGGAAGAACTAGGGTTCGATGGCCTGACGGTTGAGGGTATCGCTGCTCGCTCTGGCATTGCCAAAACCACGATTTACCGTCGTTGGGCAAATGTTGGTGCCATTGTTATGGACGCATTCCTGGCCGATGTCACGCGGCTCGCTCCGATCCAGGTACGGTCGACCGCACGTGAAAGCTTTACGGCTTCAATGCTGCTGTTAGCTCGAGCATATCGTGGCCGATTAGGCAAAATCCTGAGACCGTTGCTGGGCCGTGCTCAGGCGGATGAGAATTTACGGGAAGCAGTCCGCACGCGATGGGTTGAGCCGCGACGCCAGGTCGCCCGTGAGATTGTCTGTCGCGGCATTCAAAGCGGTGAACTTCGTCCCGGACTCGACCCCGACGTCGTTTTAGACGCCCTATATGGTCCCTTCTATCACCGCTTGCTGGTGCCGTACAACAACGGCGCAATTTCTGACAGGTTTATCGATGCGCTCGTCGATACAGTATTCGGTGGACTGGAGCCAGGTGGAGCAAAAGCACTGGTTCAATCCGACCCCCAGGATGTCTGACAAGAAGGCATTGCCGCCGCAAAGCAATTCACTTCCACCGCCTTGTCGAAGTTTCAGCTCGCACTGCGTAAGAATTCCTCCGCTTCGCAACTGCGACGCAGGAGGTTGGAATGCACAAGGCAGCCTATCAGGAGTGGTCGGAAACGCGGTCCAGACGTTTGGCAGTTCCGTTGGGCGGATAGAGGGCCTTATGGCAAAGGCATCTGCCGAAAGAGGCGTTCTAACCAATGCTGCGTAGGGCAGAATCGACTGCAGCTATTGGGATGAGGCCTGGGTAACTTTTCCAGGGGTCCAATCGCGGGACCATTCAAAACCTTGCCGCGCGGCGATTCGGCTTTCACAATTTTCGCCACAGCCTTGCGTCCTTCCTTATCCGAATCAAACGGATCCCAAAACCGTCCAAACACTGCTCCGCCATAGGCGATGTTAGGCTGATGCCGCAGTTCTACAGCGCACGCTGTCAAGCAGGATCGCATGGGGCAAGCCGGAGAAATGCTAACCGCGATCCTCAGCCATGAAAGCGGACTCAAAGCGGACTGAAGAACAATCGCGCCGTCCTAACTTCTTCACCATCATCCAGCTACGAAAACCGCCTTCAAAGCGATTCGTGAAAGCGGACTGAGAGCGGACTAGCGCCAACAGTTGGATTTTTCTTAAGTTCTTTGGAATGATGGTGGCCAGGGACGGAGTTGAACCGCCGACGCCAGCCTTTTCAGTTCGCTAAAACGTATTTACAATGACTTGGAACGCACGGACGACACCGTAAGTCATTGAAAGGCACTCTAGGTCGAGAGTTTTGTGGGCTTTTTTGTGGGCTGAAAAACAGTCTGCACACTTCGAAATCTTCGCGCCCCAATTCGGCTGATGCGTTCTGACGGCCGATCAGCCGCTGCTTTATTCCCAGCCACATGAAAACTGTTATTTTCGAAGACTGGGTATGCCGATTATGTGCCCCGTCCGGAGATTGCAGGTCTGCGTCGGCGTTTTTGCGCCTTCGCCGAAACGGCGTACGTTCCTCAAAACTGTCGGTGCGATTTTCCTTGTAAGGACGCGTTAAAAAACATGGCCTCAAAATAGCTGACAGCTTCCTTGGCACCTCACCCAAACTGCCAGCATCCTCCCTATAATCTTTACTGCGTGAAGGTAGCAATTCTTTTCGCGAAGCCCTGGTGGGTAAACCTGCTCGTCCTCGTTCCGGCAATCTCCCTTTATTTCTGGAGACGAGCAGGACCCGTGCTCGAATGGAAGCGTCTGATTATAGCTGGAGCGTTTGCTGCGGCGTTTGGATTCGTGGAGTGCGCCACTGTGGAGTACCTTCAAGTCCAATTACCGACATTGCAAGAGATGGCGACACAGCCGGGGAAGTTACCTGACGAGGAATCTGTCCCAGGGCTGCCGGCACACCTTCTAAGGATGGAGCTAGCCCGAGAAGCGGCCACGATGATTATGTTATTGACGGTGCCTTGGTTGGCTGCGACGAGAATTCGCGAAAGGTGGGCGCTATTTCTGTGGTGCTTCGCCCTGTGGGACCTCTTCTATTACGTGTGGCTGTGGGCGACCATTCATTGGCCGACTTCGCTGATGGACGTCGACGTACTGTTCCTGATTCCGCAGCCGTGGTATGCACAATTATGGTATCCAGTCGCCGTCAGCGGAATCACAGTAGCAGCGGTGCTTGCGGGAAGGAGTAGGCAGGGGAGCAGCGGGACTATTCCCGGGATGTCCCGACGGCCCTCCTGGCGCTCATTCCGGACCCGCCCGGGAGACCTGGACCGTGCTCAGAAGAACATCGACCAACATTTCGACGAAAAGTAGAAATGTAGAAATAATGAGATGGAGAGTTTATTCATGAAGTTCTAGACATCGCGCCTGAGGCCTGCTCCAGTTCTTCACACCCGATTCCGAACTCGGCTGCGTAGGCTCGGTGGAGGCTCATCTCAGTTTCCAGCGTTTCCTTGACAAGCCTGGCGAAGCGGACCATCGTCTGCAAGTCTGGGCTGCGTGCGGCGGCAAGAGCTAGAAGACGTGCATACTCGATGAGGAACACGTAATCTTGTCGCAGCCAAAACTCGAATCTTTCCAAACCTAGCGTTCCGTCACCAATACCTCGCACAAATGGGTGTTGGTGCTGCGCCTCCCAAATTCCGGCCACTTTCTGGCGCAGGTGCTCGGTCAATCGCTCCGCCATCGCTTCATGCTCCTCGGTCCAGGGGAACACCCGCGGCATCAGCCATGGCGTCTCAAAACATCAGCTCATAGCTTTGTAGCATGCGCACCGCCTGGTGAATGAGTCGTGCGCGCACACCCCGATTCAGGGCATTTTGAATGATGCCGAGAGCTTCCTGTTCGAAAGAAGGCATATCGGCGAAAAGGTCGAAGAAGGCGAGCGCTGCTGAGGCAACATCGTACTTCTCATGGAGTGACTTGCGCATCCGCCCGCAGTTGGCTCCCCAAGCACGGAAATTGATCAGGAACCCGCCAGCAAGCTCCGCATCGGAGCCATAGAGCGCCAGCCAGGCGACGAAACCACAATAAGCGTGCGCCCCCGGCAAGGGCTCAAGAACCTCCAGATCGCTGACGTCCAGGCCCAGAGCATCGGCGAACGCATGCAGTGCATCCAGAGCGGCAGCTTCCCCTTGCAACACGTTCATCAGGAAACGACGACTGGGCAGCATCCCTTGGCGGGAGACGATCAGCGCGATGCTGCGCAGATCGCTGCTGACGATCTGGTGCTGCTGCACGGCGAAGACCTTTAGCTGGTCGCGTTGGAGGCGGCCCTCTTCGAGTGCTTTAAGGTAGCTGTGACCCAAGATCTGCTTCTCGAGGGGTCTGAGATCCGAGCGAATCTGTTCAACCCATTGAAGAGCGTCGAACATCCGACTGACTCCTTACATGCGCATTGGAGCATACTACTCGGATGCTCCTGGGACGCGCCAGAGTCTCCAAGCTACCCAGATCACCGAGGCCCGAGCTTGAACTCATTCCTCCGAAGCGTTTCTGGAGAGGCTCTTTAGGGACAGGAGCACAGCTGACAAATAGAGTCGGCGCTGCAATGTTTCAGGTCTCATCTCTGGTTACCTGATATGCGCCTCTAAACATCTTCAAACATCTTCCCGTTCGCCTTGAACGTAGATCCCGGCTGTTTTCTCCATTTCTTAAACAGTCTCGGATTGTTCTTCAGTTGTAGTAATGCAGACGCAACCACTTCCGCGCTTGGCATGTCTGGGTCCGCCGCAACAGAAAAGCACGTCGATTTGCCGTGGTGTGAGATAACACGTACGAATTTATAGTCCACTAGGAAGTTCCTACGCCCGGCTCTGAGCCAGTAACTATCACCACGAACTTGCTCGGCTCCAGTGAGTGCAGCGACGCGCTTCAGGTACTCTGCTGCGCGCTGGGTGGGCGTGTATTTGGTTCGCTTTCTCATCGCGAGCAGATCACTGCGCACGGGTGAACACTTGACCATCGGCCTTAAACGCTAGGCCGCACTGGTGCGCCCATCTGTCAAAGAGCGCTGGATTGTTCCTGAGCTGCAGCAGCGCGGTAGCAATTTGCTCCGCTTTTGGCATCTCTTTGTGCGCGGAGTAAAAGCAGGTTTCCTCGTATGTACATTTGGGATCTGTCAGGTCCCGCAGCCGCCGGACATATCTATCGCGCACTTCGAATCTAGTTGTGCCGACGTCCAGGACATAACCACTACCCATTTGCGTAGCACCGGTGAGGGCAACGACGCGGCGCAGATAGCTTTGCGCGCGATATTTTCGGGCGACGGGGTCTAGACCATCCGAACCGTTCTCAAGGTTGCCTGCGAGTACTCCCACATCTGCCCGGTCGAAGATGTGGAGACGCAGCTCTAAGAAGCCATTGCGTCGCTGTTGCGGTGCCTCGATTTCTCTAACCAACCGTCTGTGCCACAAGCCAGCAAACACAAACCTCCACACGGTCAGCGCGAGGAATGCAAGCAGAGATAGGGTTGCAGGCGCCATACAAATACCCAGCAACGCAAGTGGACGAGCGAGAGAGTTGCGCTCTGCCGATGCGAACGAAGTCTTGGACTGCGGGTCCTGGGGCGTTCGGCAGCCCCCGGACGGCTAGCCGCCCGCGATGGGATGAACCATCAAGACTTCGCGCTGCTCGCTGGTAGCTTTGCTGATGCGTTCACCAGTGGCCATATCAAATGGCTGGGCGCCGGTCTTGGCTTCATATTCGGCAATCACCCTGTTTACTTCGTCCATGTCGGCGGTTGCCGGATCGTATTCAAGAAGCGTGGTATCACCGTGGGATGAAAAGGTCAGAATCTTGGCGTTCATGTTAGGTCTCCTGCGGGACGTCGATTTGCGATCTTCTGTGGAACAACAGTCAGCGGGGTGTGGTTCTTCCAGCTCATATATGGCACCGTTTCTCGCCCGATATCTTTCGTAAACTTTCCGGGCTTGATCCGCTGTTTCCTCGGATTCTGTCGCCCGAATCGCATTCAAAATTTCCGTTTTCAGAACGGACAACTCTACTGACCCCATACAGCAGCTCTCTTGTGTCAGGCCCTGATCATCGTGTGTGAGAAGAATGCTAGTCCCGCTCTAGAATGTAGTCAACCATGGAATTGCACAAAAATTGCGCCCAGATGGTCACTTTACAGAACCCGATTCCAGCCTTAGACTGGCTCACCGTGACGCGCAAGAACAAGAAGCCCTCAAAGCACGAGATCAAATCTGTGCTGAAGTTTCTGGCGAGCAACGGTGGCCGCAAAGGTGGCAAGGCGAGATGGAAAGATATGTCCCCGGAGGAGCGATCGGAGTTTATGAGAAGGGCGGCGCTGAAGAGATGGAGCCAGGAGAAGCGCCCGCCGTCAGCGTCCTAATTCTAATTTGGCGCATCACGAGGTTCGCTGTTCCCATCCCCGGGTGTAAAATCCAGGTGCGTACATTTGATGAGCCATCGCAACGGAGATCCCGGACGTGAAGCAAGGATCAGGACCTCCGTCCGTTATCCCCCATGCGTCGAACCAATCAACGACGAACCGATTGGAGTACCTCTCGAATAGCATCAATCACGACCTGGGGCTGATCGAGTTGGATCCAGTGACCGCTGTTTGGAACAACGATGATCTTGCCGTTCGAGGAAAGGCGCGCCACCGCCTCCTGCTCCATCGTCTTGGCTGTGGTGGCATCGCCAGCCGACAGAACGACCAGCGGCAGGTCACCGTAAGCGCCGCTCGCAGCAACCTGGGCGGCACTCTCAGGAAGGCATTCCATCTCGCTGGCCAAGGCCTCAAAAAACTTCGGCTGCACCCAGATCGCCTTTAGTATTGGCCAAAGCTCTGATGGCAGCTTCTTCACCGGGGCGAGGATGTGCTCCACTGTTTGGTTTAGGGCACCACCACTCACTAGGGAAACTGAGAAGCGTGCTACCCCTAACGCGCCCGCACTAACCAAAAATGCAGTGAGACGTGCAATCCCCAGGCGAGCAAGGATTTCACCACGGCGGGACAGTCGTGCACCTGTTTCAAGTCGTTTCCTTTGTTCCTCCGTCATTTGCAACCATTGACTTGGGTGGGTGGGATCAACAAGCACCATCCCAACCACTTCCTCCGGATACTGTGCGGCGTACAAGCGCACCGCGAGTCCCCCAAAAGAGTGGCCGACGAGCACATAGGGTCCTTTCGTTCTGGCGTTGGTCAGGAGCGTGTGCAATTCATTAACGATTCGCTGAGCTGTTCGCGGCATCGGGTCGGCGTCGCTCCAGCCGATGCCAGCGCGATCATAGCTGCAAGCGCAGGTGAACTTTGCCACATCGGAACGGACCAGCGCCCAGCTCAGAGAGGAGCCGCCGAGCGCGGACTCGAGTACCACCGTTGGACTACCCTCGCCCATGGAATGGATATGCAGACAATAGCCGCCCACATCCACCATTTGGCCCGGAGGCGGAAATCTGCGATTGTCTCGCGCGCTGCCGATAGCCTGATACGCAATACCCACAAGTACAACTGCGACAACAAGAGCGACAAGGTCACCCAGCAGCGCACCTATAGTCACTTCCACTCCTCGCATGCCTAGACCAATAGTTTATGCTCTGGAGTTGCTGCGATCGCAAGCAATGGAGACGAGCTCACGCTTTCGGGAGTTGAGGCGCCTAACGCGGTGGCGGGGCACTCTGATCAAGAAAGGACTTCTTGGCGTAGCGTCCTTGCGCAATTGTGGCCACAACCGCAACTCTCGCGACATGGAGGTCTCGAGGGGGCATTCGCTTCCAAGATTCGATTGCGAAATCGCGAACCGGGATCTGCTTACATTCACCAACTCGCAGCCCGTCCGGAGGGCTAAGTGTCCCTTATCAATTTGAACAAAAACGCGACTCCATTTCGCTATCGCTCCCATTGCATATGGTCAGAATGTCTCCTGCGAGCCTAGCCTCAAGACCTCCTGTCTGAGAGAAGCTCGGTCAGTTTCTACTCGGAAACTTGCCCTCAGCTACGTGCGGGCCGAGAAGCTCTGTGCGCTCGAGTCCGGAGCTGAGAAGCAGTGTGTCTAAGAGGGCGCCCGAGGTACACCCAGTGCAGGGACTGTGTACTCGCGGCCGGATTATGTTTCCCCTCGAATTTTTTACTGAAACAAATCTGGCTGGTTGGCACACGCGATTGCCTCGGTCGTGGCTGAGAAAGGCTACCGCTCTTGTCTCGGCATCATTCGTCTGGCGCAGCAAGTCGAGGCCTGATTTGCGGAGACCTCCACGCCCTTAACTCCATGGAAACTTCCGTGGAGCACACCCGATTACCGAGCACATCACACCTCGGCTGTGGGGCAATGGGCTCCAAGCTCTTCGATACGATCGGATGCAACACTTGTCACGTCCGCACTCTGGTCACCGCACCTGCGGGAGCCACGATTGATGGTGGCACTGTTAAGGTTCCCGCCGCGCTCGCGGACAAGACGTTCCACCCGTATAGCGACTTTTTGCTTCACAATGTCGGCACGGGTGACGGCATCGCGATTGCGATGGACGCCCCGGCAGAAAGAAGCCATCCTCGCTTTCCTCAGGTCATTGTGATCGCGAACTCCTTTTTTTTGCGGGGCTGACCTCATATTAGTCACGCCGCCGTGGCTACACGCTTTAGCGGCCCTTCAACTGGAAGGAACACGGAAAAGGAAGTTCCTGTCCGACCTTGGCGCGTGCTGCTGCACACGCGAATCGAGCCTTCATGCTTCCGGACAATTCCATCGCTTATCCATAACCCAAGACCGTTGCCCTTCTCCCCTTTCGTGGAAAAGAAGGGCTCGAAGATATGCCTCCGCTGTTCAGGGCATATCCCCATTCCGTTGTCTGCAATCACCACTCTTAGGCCTTGTTTCGTAGGGTCGCGCCAATCTGGTGAGCGGGACACGTGCAGGAGTATTGTGCCGCCGTCAGGCAGGGCTTCTATAGCATTCACCAGCAAATTTGAAAAAACCTGCCGTATCTCGCCGGGGAAGCAGTTGACCTTTGGCACTGACTCGTACCGTTTGTGAACATGCCAGCAACCCTTCAGCTTGTGGGCGTAAAGTTCCAGTACGCTGTCCAAAATCTCTGGGATGTTCGCTGGCTCTCTGTGCCCGGAATCGCGGCAGAAACCCAACACGCGACGGCTCAATCGCGCTATGCGCTCCAACTCCTGCTCGGCACGCGCTGCGTACTCGTACGCGACCGAATCGAGACCCCGACATTGCCGTAGGAGATATAGCAAGAGTCCAACAGAATCTAGCGGATTATTGATTTCGTGAGCCATCATAGCGACCTGCCGCCCGACACTGGCGAGCCGATCACTACGCTGTAGCGCCTTCTCCAACTGCTTGCAGGCGCTAAGGTCGCGGGTTATCGCGAGCGCCCCGGTCGGCTTGCCGGAAGCGTTCCGGATGGGGCATGCATTCAAAACAACTTCAATCAAGCCGCCATCCCGCCTCAACTGCACGGTTTCAAGATCGACAACGCGCTCTCCCTGCCTGAGTCTTTGAAGAACGCTCAACAACTCATCGGTCCTATCAGGCGGATACAGCATTGAGACACACCGACCGATCGCTTCCCAAGCTGGATATCCGTAAACTCTTTCGGCGGCAGGATTCCAACGGACAATGAGGCCGTCAAGGGTTTCGCCGATCACTGCCTCCGCAACGAAGTCAACAACCAGGCAATCAAGCGTAGGGCCACAATCAGGATTAATAAACGACATTGGCTGTTCAGCGGGAATCGAGAGCAGTGGCTTGTGGCTTATGTACGCTGGTTTTCCTTTGCATGTCAAGCCTTGATTTCTGTGGATACTGTGAAATTCAGATCAGCTCACGTTTTCAAAGAAGATCGAGAAGAGTTGCCGGTCAAAGACTTAGCCAAAAGCGTGCTTAGAATAGTGTCAGAAGATATTCCTAGGAAAACTTTCTGAAAAGGCTCCCCATGCAGACATACCCGGTCTCAGGCAGGATGGGAAAGCAGCAATGCCCGGCACACCCGAGCTGCCGAGCCAGGATCGGCGATTCGATGGTCCTCGCCCGCTTTCGAACAAAATTCCCGTTCGGCAAATCAGGTCGCGGCCACCGTACGCGGATAGCCCGACTCAACGACCGGCCTTCCCATCGCACTGTGATAGGTCGAGAGCGCATTTGTCACTAGCGCTGGCCAATGGCGGTGAACTGGTCGCCGCCGTTCCGGCGCAATAAACAAAACGAAGCTCAGCTCGGTGTGTACGAACCTGCTAGCGTCCGGTTCCACCGCTTCGACGACTGGAACGATTCCAAAAACCGACCGCGCGGTAAGAGAAGTTTTAGTAAACAGCGGCAATCCTGAGCTCTCTAGCTCAGCCCAGCGCTCACTCCACTTTTTCCTCTCTTTCTTGCACAGCCAGTTCCACGTCCTGGAAGTCCGAAGGCTGTTTTGAGCCCGGAACAACCAGGACGTCAGGCGACCAGCAAAGGGCGTCCCCTGGGGATTGCTAAATTCATAGCTGTCGGAGCAGGATTGACCGGTCGCAGCTCGCGCGATCCGAGGTCACCGCCATGAAAATATCTTGCAAAACTGCACTCATCACTGGAAGCTCTCGTGGACTTGGGCGTGCGATCGCCGTAAAACTGGCGCAAGAGGGCGTGCAGAAAATCGCAGTCGACTACCTGGCGCGCAGGAATGAAGCTGAGAAAACTTTGGCCCTCCTCAGAGACGCTGGCAGCGAAGGCGTGTTGGTACAGGGCGACACGTCAAATGCAGAGCGCGCACGGGAAATTGTCGAGGAAGCAGCCCGGAACATCGGGGGCTGCGACATTTTTGTGCAGAGTGTAGCTCCTCAACTCGACAAGATTTACGAGCATACGTTAGCTACCGAGGTGCCACTTGAAAAATGGCAGCTCGCGTTCGATACCCAGGCGCGAGCTTTCTTTGTCGGAGCGAGCGCGGCCGCGAAATACATGGCTGCGGGCGGCCGAATTCTAGCCTTGTCCTACCGACCAGGGGGACAGACAGGTGGTTGGCAGCCGTGGGTCGGTATGGGTTCGGCCAAGGCCCAGCGCCTACCAGACCTTACTCCCGCTGCCTGGGTCGCCCAGCATTCATGAGCCAGGGCACGGCGAGCAGACCCCGAGATCGCAGCATCGGCGAGGATCAAACGCATGTTACCCATGTGACATCTAATCCGGTGCAACATGGCCGCCATGCTTATTCGCGAACACCCCGCCAAGATCCTCGATGGTGACACTACCTACGTCGTGCGGATTTGCGGCGAGGAGAGAATTGACCGAACCTGGGAGGCGTGGCTCGAGTTTCACCCTACTGACATCAGTCAGCCAGTTTTGCGTACGGACCAGGAGACCTCCCAACCCAACCGAGCCGCAATCGAATATTGGGCGGAGGGGCTTGAGCCGATCTATCTCGAAGGCGCGCTCGCCCGTGCCCAGGGGCGGTTGCTCTAGTCGATGTAATCGCATATAAAGAGCGAGGTTCAAATCTCATTAAGGTGAAACACAGCTACACTCTCTCGTTAGCCCTCGGCATAGGCGTAGTGGCGGGATTGCGATCGATGACGGCGCCGGCGGTGATCGCCTGTGCTGCAAAACGAAGATGGATTCATCTTGGATCTTCGCCATTTGCGAGGATAATTTCGGTGCGAGGCTCAAGAACAATCACTGAGCTTGCGATCAGCGAACTGATTGCGGACAAGCTGCCTTTCACCCCTAGTCGATTGAACGCCGGGCCGCTTGCCGCACGCATTGCCTCGGGTGCAATCTGTGGACTGGCAGTCTGCGGCGCTGTGAAGCGTCCGGTTGCCGCCGGCGCGCTCTTTGGCGGACTAGGAGCTGTTGCAGGAGCTCTTGCCGGTTACCATGTTCGCAAGAACCTCAGCCGGGAAATGCCCGACTTCGCGGTCGGGCTTTTGGAGGACGCCTTGGCCGTAGGTGGAGGCGCTGTGATAGTTGCGGTGCTGACGACTGCTAAATAGCGCATTTCCGGGCGCGCAGGATGCAGCAGCTTAGGCAGCCTTCGTTCGGGTCCTGCAGCGAATTAGGACTGACGGGAGATTTTCGCGGCGAGTTTCCTTTGGATTGTCCCCAACAACATCTCGACATCTGCCGGTTTTACCAAGTACCCATCTACATCACAGTTGATTCCTTCTACTGCGCTCTCGAAGTCTGGGTATCCAGTCAGGAGAATGGCAACGCACAACGGATTCGCCGCACGAGCAGCCTTCACGACTAGAAATCCGTCCCCAGGTTCACTGATGTTGAGGTCAGAAAGAAGCACGTCGAATTTCTGGCTTGATACTTCTTGCAATGCAGACGCAATGCTGTCAGCCACGCGAACCTGAAATCCCTGCTCCTCCAGGATTGGCGGAAGTGTGAGCCTTATGCTCGGCTCGTCATCGACAAACAGCATGCTGATGCTCGTGCGTCCCTCGGTATTCAAAGGTAAGTGCCTCGATCGTATAGATAGCACAAACAACGTATTCCGGATTGTTCGTTTGTTACGCCGCCGGTAGCTGTGGTCACATTGGGTGGTGACCTCTGTCATTGCATCAACTACCCCATCCCGTAAAACCGTGCTTTTGCGTCAGGATGATTGAGATAGATCTCGCGGATGCGCTGATCGATTTGTTCGGTGAATATATATCTCCGCTTGCGCCGGGTTTTCGTGTCGGCCAAATCGCAATGATCGATTGGCAGTGCTGAGGTTGCAGGGAGAGCGGCATAACTTTCGACATCTGCCTGTAGCATGGATGTTCTCTCTTGAGTGATTTTGGGAACCGCAGCGCGATTTCAGGGAGCGTTGGGCGAAGAACAGGCTGGTCTGAAGCCGAGATCGACTGATATCAGAACAGGGACAACTGCCCAACCGGTTGAGCTCTGCGCGAACGCAGCTGGGGAGAAACAGGTTCCACCAGAGCTGAATTTGAAAGATTTCCGAACGTCAAAGGTGGCGCATCCGTGAGCGCCAAATCTCTATCAGTCGGCGAACCCACTGGCTCCTCTTCCATGTGCCACGTACTCGAAGGGCGAAGCGCTCCCAGGCTCCTCCATACCGAGTCGGCGGATTCCCCAATACCCTTGTTTTGCACCAACTCGCGCGTCATGGCGGTGAGCATGTCATCATCGTCAAGGATGGCCTGCAGGCCCTCGGAAGCAAACTTGCCCTCCAGAAGGTAGTAAATGCCAGAAAAGCCGGCGTAGAAGACGATACGCGAAACAAGTTGGGTGAGTATTCGAGGCGCCGTTTTCTGCAGGGCAGATGCATCTATATCGTCGAGTCCAAACCTTTCCAGATGTCCAGCCAATGCCCGCCGCAAACGGCTGATCCATTCGCTGCTACAGATGTCGGCGTATTCGCCAGCAGCAGTCGCGCCTCCCAAGATTCGCTTCCGTATCCATTCCACAGGCACTTCCCCAAGAGGGAAGTGATCGTCGTCTCGATCAATTTCTCCCAACTCTGCCATCAGCTTGGGATCGAGGCGAAATCGCGCCAACGTTTCAAGAAAGCAACCTAGTTTTTGTGAGGAAGCATAGAGCACGCGGTATGTCGCATCCGGGTCGTCAAAAGCGGTTCCCGAAAGTTCCATCCGGTCCGGCTGATGCCCAGTCGGGCACAGCCCATGGGTCGGGCACTCTGCCTAGCCGATAGATCACACCGGAGGATTTCAAGAAGTCCTAACCTCCGGCCACGAACGCACGAGCAGCCCCAAGAATCTCCGGGCCTACGGTCTCAATGTTCTCATCCCGCAGCAAACGAACAGGCACGCGGTCCTTCAGTTCAGGATTCAAGCCGGTGAGCCACGCCTGAACAACCCGCGGACCTTCGTGATCGCTGATTATCTTCGCCAGTCGATAGGCAAACCGCAGTCGTTCCTCAGCTCCTTTATATGACTCCACCCCAGCAATCCACCGATCGATCGCTCGCGTGTCTTTCACCGAAGCGATGTACGCTGTCAATTTTTTCCCAATGATCTTCGTCAGCTCATCGACTAATTTCGGGAACTGTAAAGTCGTTGCTTCTCGATAGGCCAACAAATCTGGTCGTGGTGGGGTAAACACTGCCATGGTAGTAGCTCCTACTGGCTACCAGGCATTGTAAGCAAATAACACATAAATAGCAATATAACAACGCGATAATATCAAACCTGTTTCTAACCCATTGCAATTTAATAGCTTTAGCGCCTAGCCCCTGTGTCGCCCGCTAAAAACCCACAGTGACATCGATTTCCACAATAGCCACCATATATTGTATTGACAAGATAGCTTTACCCATCATATGCTGCTTTTCGTTGCTGGCGCGCCAAACAGGCGCTTAATAGGGAACCTGGTTTAAATCCAGGGCTGCCCCGCAGCGGTAAGCGAAAACGACCGCCGTAATCAGCACTGATCGCAAACTCGTACTAGTACTAACTGACGATCGGGAAGCTACGGCCAGTAGGAACTCAGCGCAAAGCTGGAAAGTTCGCAAGCCCGAAGACCTGCCGGCGATACACGCAAGAGCAAGGCCGCGTGTTGCCAGGACCTCCGAGGGGAGGCCTCCGGTGGGTCGTCCAGACTGACGGCCTTCCTCTTTACTTCTCCTCAAGATCCTGAGCTCTTTTCGCCGAGGAGAAGGTCATGTCCGCACACAGTTCAGCCGACGCGCTTTCAGGAATCTCTTTAGTTCCCCCCGTCCCGCCCAGCGAACCTGAAGTCCGGACCGCAATGCGTGTGCGCAAACGCAACGGTTCGTTCGAACCGGTGGACGTAAACAAAATCGTACGCGCAGTTGCCCGCTGCTGTGTCGGCTTGACTGAAGTGGATGCCATGCGAGTGGCGACCAAGACGATCAGCGGACTTTATGACGGAGCGACGACCGCTGAATTGGATCGCCTGTCGATCCACACTGCCGCGCTCCTCACTGCCGAAGATCCGGAATATTCCAAGCTGGGCGGGCGCCTGCTAGCGACCTATATAGATAAGGAGGTAGCTAATCAGGAAATTCATTCGTTCTCGCAGTCGATAACGATGGGACAACGCAATGGTCTGATCGACGAAAACACCGCAGCTTTCGTCGTGGCCAACGCCCGCAAACTCAACTCGGCAATCGATCGGGCCGGCAACGATTTGTTCGACTTCTTCGGATTGCGGACGCTCTACGACCGCTATCTATTGCGGCATCCGGAGACGCGCGATGTTATCGAAACTCCGCAGTATTTCTTCTTGCGCATCGCTTGCGGAATTTATCAGCGGGTTCCGGACGCGTTGGATTTCTACCGGCTGATTTCTTCGCTCGATTACTTGCCCAGTTCACCCACATTGTTTAACGCCGGCACGCGGCGGCCGCAGCTTTCTTCCTGCTTCCTGCTGGATTCGCCTCTCGATCAACTTGACGCCATCTACGCGAAGTATACGGACGTGGCACTGCTCTCAAAGTACGCTGGCGGAATCGGGATCGCTTACCACCGCGTGCGTTCGCGCGGGTCGCTGATTCGGGCGACGAATGGCAAGTCCAGCGGCATTACGCCCTGGCTGAAGACTTTGGATTCTTCCGTGGTGGCGGTCAATCAGGGAGGCAAACGCAAGGGAGCGTGCTGCGTGTACCTGGAGACTTGGCACGCGGACCTCGAGGAGTTCCTCGAACTGCGTGACAACACCGGGGATGAAGCTCGCCGCACCCACAACCTGAACATCTCGAATTGGATTCCGGACCTTTTCATGCGGCGCGTGGACGAAGACGGCATGTGGGCGCTGTTTGATCCCAAGGTCGTGCCGCATTTCACCGACCTGTTTGGCGAAGCCTTTGAGTCGGCTTATGTCGAGGCCGAATCGAAAGGGTTGTTTGAGAAGCAGGTGAAAGCGCGCGAGCTCTATGCCCGCATGATGAAGACCCTGGCCGAGACCGGAAACGGATGGATGTGCTTTAAGGACGCGAGCAACCGCAAATGCAATCAGACGGCTATGCCGGGACGCACGGTCCATCTGTCGAACCTCTGCACCGAGATCATCGAAGTAAGTTCTAAGGACGAGACTGCGGTTTGCAACCTCGGATCAATCAACCTTGGCCGCCATGTGACCGGGGGCAAAGTTGATTTCGACAAGCTCGCGGCAACCACCGTAGCGGCGGTGCGTCAGTTGGACCGCGTCATCGACATCAACTTCTATCCCATTCCATCGGCGAAGGAATCCAACATACGATGGCGGCCGGTAGGACTTGGCATCATGGGTCTCCAGGATGTTTTCTTCACGCTGCGTCTGCCCTTCGATTCGGCGGAAGCGCGCGAGCTCTCGCGGAAAATCCAAGAGGAGATTTATTTCTGGGCGTTAAATACTTCAGCCGATCTCGCCGAGCAGTTTGATCCTCATACGGCATTCCCGGAAACGCGGACGGCGCAAGGGGACATGCAGATTGATTTGTGGAAGGCTCAGCCCAGCGATCCCGAAAGATGGGAGAAGCTGAAAGAACGCATCAAGCGGACTGGGTTGAGAAATTCCTTGCTGATCGCGATTGCTCCCACCGCGACCATCGCGTCCATCGCCTCGGCATTTGAGTGCATCGAGCCGCAGGTTTCGAACCTTTTCAAGCGCGAGACTTTGTCGGGCGAGTTCTTGCAAGTGAACCGTTACCTGGTGAACGAACTCAAAGCGCTCGGGCTCTGGACGGAAGAAATTCGCAACAAGATCAAGCTGGCGGAGGGCTCGATCCAGGGCATCAACGAAATTCCACAGGAGATTCGAACCATTTACCGTACGGTCTGGGAAATTCCCATGCGGTCACTCATTGATATGGCTGCAGACCGCGCGCCCTACATTGACCAGAGCCAGTCGCTGAACCTGTTTGTCGAAAGCCCGTCCATTGGCAAGCTGTCGTCCATGTATTTTCACGCCTGGAAGCAGGGCTTGAAGACCACGTATTACCTACGCTCGCGTCCGGCCACCAAGATCGCCAAAGCCCCCGTGAATCAATCAGCGAGCCCGGTGAGTGCGGTCACTTGTTCTCTGGAAAATCCGGGGAGCTGCGAAGCTTGCCAATAAGACCACATTCAACATATAGGAGCCCATCATGATTCTCGATCCCGGATTTAATCTGACTTTAAGACCGATGAAGTATCCCGCCTTCTATGAGCAATATCGCAATGCCATCAAGAACACATGGACGGTCGAAGAAGTCGACCTATTCTCTGACATCGCGGATCTCAACCAGCGCCTCACTCCGGCCGAGCGCCACCTTATCAATCGCCTAGTGGCGTTCTTCGCTACCGGAGATTCGATCGTATCCAACAACCTGGTGCTGAATCTGTATAAGCACATCAACTCTCCGGAAGCGCGGATGTATCTTTCGCGCCAGCTTTATGAAGAAGCCGTGCATGTGCAGTTCTACCTCACTCTCTTGGATACCTACATCGCGGACCACGGCGAGCGCGCCGCCGCATTCGCCGCGGTCGAAAACATTCCGTCCATCCAAAAGAAGGCCCAATTTTGCTTCCGTTGGATTGATTCCATCAACGAATTGCACGAAATTCAGACTCCGGAACAACAGAAGTCTTTTCTCCTAAACCTGGCCTGTTTTGCGGCCTGCATCGAAGGTCTGTTTTTCTTTGCCGCATTTGCCTACGTCTATTTCTTGCGCTCGAAGGGTCTTTTGAACGGATTGGCAGCCGGAACCAATTGGGTGTTTCGCGACGAAAGCATGCACATCAACTTCGCCTATGAAGTGATCAACACCGTGCGAGCGGAAAGCCCTGAGCTGTTCGACGCGGATTTCGAAAAACAAATCGTGGCCATGCTTGAGGAAGCCGTCGATTGCGAAACTGCTTTCGCCGAAGACCTGCTCGGTCAGGGCGTAGCCGGTCTCTCCCTCGCGGACATGCGCGCTTATCTGGAATCCGTTGCCGATCAGCGGTTGCAGGCGTTTGGCATCAAGAAGCGTTACGGCACTCGCAATCCTTTTTCCTTCATGGAGCTTCAGGATGTGCAGGAGCTGACCAACTTCTTCGAACGTCGCGTCTCGGCCTATCAGATTGCGGTCAGCGGCGCGGTCGCGCTGCATGAGGAGTTCTAAACGAAACCGTCGGCTCGACAGGGTGAGAATTTATCGGCAGATCGACGACCTCTCGCTATCGAACTGCTCGATTTGACCTGGGTTCGGCGGGCCACTATAGTCAAATTACTTTATGGCGTCTGATCCCTGGCGATCAGGCTGAAAAGGGAATCCGGTGAAAATCCGGAACTGCCCCGCAGCGGTAAGCAGGAACGAACGCTTCAATTAGCACTGGTTCAGCCATGAACTGGGAAGCTGGAGCAAGTAGGGAGCCTGCAAGTCCGAAGACCTGCCACGAAGCGTGCCCGTAAACGGGTATGAAAGAAATGCACATGCCTCCGAGGGGAGGCAGGGTGACCGCACCTATTTTCAGTTGCGCCTCCCCGTGTCCCCTTTTGAGACCAAAGGTTGTCGTTTCATGACTCAGGCATCGGCACAGGCGGTCACGATGATCGAAATGGTATTTCCCGATCAGACCAATCACTACGGAACCCTGTTCGGGGGCCATGCGCTTCGCCTCATGGACAAAGCTGCTTTCGTAGCGGCCTCACGGTACGCCCGCAAAACCGTCGTGACAGCATGTTCAGAGCGAGTTGATTTTCAGGCGGCTGTCCGTCATGGCAGCCTCATTGAGCTTACGGCGCGCGTTATAGCTACTGGGCGCAGTTCAATGACAGTAAGCGTAGAGCTGGTGGCGGAAAATCTGCTGTCAGGCAAGCGTCAGCTTTGTGCTCAAGGCCGCTTCGTGCTGGTCGCCATGGATGAGAACCAGCGGCCGGTCGCCGTGCCACCGGTGTCCACATCGTTCAATCAATTGTCCGCAAATGAAGGAACCGTATGATCCAGGCAAGAAACTTGGGTTTTCCACGAATGGGCGCAAAGCGGGAGCTGAAGTTTGCTCTGGAGCATTACTGGTCCGGCAAAATTGGCGAAGTCGTTTTGCAGCAGGCCGCATTGGAATTGCGAAAGACCCATTGGCTATTGCAGGTGGAGTGCGGCATCAGCGTGCCCCCCTCGAATGATTTCTCCCTTTACGATCACGTTCTCGACACCGCTTTCATGTTGGGAGCAATTCCTGGGCGGTTTCGATCCGATGACAGGTCGAGTCTTGAAACTTACTTCCACATGGCACGCGGATCGAAACAGTCTCCGGCCATGGAAATGACAAAGTGGTTTGACACCAACTACCACTACATTGTTCCCGAGTTTGAAGAAGGTATGACGTTTCGAGTGCATTCGACCAAGCCAGTGGATGAATATCTTGAAGCGAAACAACTCGGCATCCAGACTCGCCCGGTATTGCTGGGGCCGGTTTCGTTTGTGCTGCTGGGCAAGTTCAGCCAAGGCAAAGGGTCACGGGAAGCGATTTTGAAGGCAGTTGTCCCGGTTTATCGGGAGGTCCTGGAACAACTTCGCAAGGCAGGAGCCGAGTGGGTTCAGATCGATGAACCTTGCCTGGTTCAGGATCCTGATCCGTCGGCGCAAGAATTCAATCACGTCGTCTACACCGAACTGTTAAAAGCGGGGCCGATACCGAACGTTCTGCTTGCCACCTACTTCGGTGCCGTTGAAAGCAATCTCACGATCGCAACCAGCCTTCCAATCAACGGGCTACACCTCGACCTGGTGCGGGCCCCCGAGCAGTTAGACCCTGTGATGAAGGCGCTCCCGTCGCACATGAAGTTGTCTTTGGGAGTCGTGGATGGGCGCAACATCTGGCGCGACGATCTGGAAGCTGCGCTGGACCTGGTTCGGCATGCGGCCAAAATATTTGGCAGTGACCGGATTGAAGTTGCTCCATCGTGTTCTCTCTTACACGTCCCGTTCGATCTCGACCAGGAAGGCAATCTTGATTCTGAAGTCCGCAACTGGATGGCGTTCGCGAAACAGAAGTTACAGGAGGTATCCATCCTTGCGAGAGCAGAAGCAGGCCATCAAGCGGCTCTCGGCCAGATTCACGCCAATCAACAATCTCTTCACCAGCGCCGCACCTCATCGCGCGTGCACAACCTTGAGGTCCAGAGAAGAGCCGCACGCGTAGACGAAAGCATGTTGAACCGCAAGAGTCCCCATGACGTTCGTGCCCGGACGCAAGCTGCGGCGCTTCGCCTTCCACTGTTGCCGACGACCACGATTGGCTCATTCCCCCAGACTCCTGAAGTCCGGCAGATGCGCGCATCTTTCAAAGCCGGGAAACTTGACTCCGCAGGCTACGAAAAGTTTCTTGAGGAAGAGACCGTACGATGTCTGCGCTTCCAGGAGGAGACCGGCATCGATGTGCTCGTACATGGCGAGTTCGAACGAAACGATATGGTTGAATATTTTGGCGAGCAACTCTCCGGCTTCACCTTCAGCCAACACGGCTGGGTACAGAGCTACGGTTCCCGTTGCGTGAAACCTCCCATTATTTTTGGCGACGTCGCCCGTCCTTCCCCGATGACCGTGCGCTGGTCGCGCTTCGCGCAGTCGAAAACCGATCGCCCGGTGAAAGGTATGCTGACCGGCCCGGTAACCATTTTGCAGTGGTCATTTGTAAGGGACGATCAGCCCAGGTCGGAAACCTGCCGGCAGATCGCTCTCGCTGTCCGCGACGAAGTGAACGACCTCGAAGCTGCCGGGATCCGCGTCATCCAGATTGACGAGCCGGCGATCCGAGAAGGGTTGCCGCTTCGCCGCGGGGAATGGCCTGCCTATCTGACGTGGTCGGTTGATTGTTTCCGTCTCGCGTCGGCTGGAGTTTCGGACGAGACTCAGATCCACACTCATATGTGCTATTCCGAATTCAACGACATCATCGATTCGATCGTGCGTATGGACGCCGACGTGATCTCAATCGAGTGTTCACGGTCTCGCATGGAACTACTGGATGCGTTCCATCGCGTCCGCTATCCAAACCAGATCGGCCCGGGTGTGTATGACATACATTCGCCGCGCGTGCCGGAAAGCGGAGAAATCGAGAACCTGCTCCGAAAGGCGTTGGAGGTCCTCACTCCCCGGCAACTCTGGGTGAATCCCGACTGCGGACTAAAGACCCGAGGGTGGACCGAGGTTCGCCTGGCGCTTAAAGATATGGTGGGCACCGCAGTGAAGCTCAGGGCTACGCTGCCGGAACATGCCGCAGGCTCGGATCTTGCCGGTAACTGAAGCGCGAGACTTCGACCACCGCTTGCCAGAACGAAGGCTAGATTGAAGACTTCATCTGTTCTCAGCGCATGGCACAAGATACTCAAGGGCGAACGGCCTTCACTGTCGATTGAGATTACGCGCGAATGCCCGCTGCATTGTCCCGGATGCTATGCCTATGATGATGCGCACCTATCTGGAGCGGTAACACTACGGGGCCTTCGTGATCGTAAAGGGCAAGAACTGATCGACGGTGTCCTCGAGGTCGTGGAGCGCCTCAAGCCCTTGCATCTGTCAATCGTGGGAGGCGACCCACTTGTCCGGTATCACGAGTTGGAGTTGATGGTTCCGCTTCTGCTTGCTCGGGGAATTCACTTGCAAGTCGTCACCAGTGCATTCCGTCCTCTTGCGCCGGGTTGGGCGAAGCTTGCCAACCTGAAGGTCGTCGTATCCATTGACGGATTACAACCGGAGCATGACATTCGGCGTGCACCGGCAACCTACGATCGAATCTTGAAGAATATCGCGGGCCAGAAAGTCACAATCCACTGCACCGTCACCGGTCAGATGATGAAGCGGCCGGGCTATCTTAAGGAATTTCTAGAGTATTGGACCCCTCGGTGTGAGATCGACAAGGTGTGGTTCAGCCTGTTCACTCCACAGGTAGGAGATCGCTTGCCGGAAATGTTGCTGCCATCAGAGCGTCAGCAAGCCATCACCGACATGCTCGTATTGCGAAAGCAGTTTCCCAAGCTGGACATGCCGGAGGGGATGATTCGCCAATTCGCCACTCCTCCACGCAGTCCCCAAGATTGTGTGTTTGCGCTCACCACCCAAGTGCTGTCTGCGGACCTCAAAACCAAAGTCGTTCCTTGTCAATTCGGTGGAAATCCGGACTGCGGTTCATGCGGATGCGTCGCTTCCATGGGCTTGGCGGCGGTGGCAGCCCACAAACTCGGCGGCCTCATGCCTGTGAGCGCCATTTTCAACGCCTCCTTCAGAATTGGTCAGGCTCGGTCCGAACGGACTCCTCAGGCGTCACCAGTCGAAAAAGCGCTGCGAGTGCTGCCTTAAGGCTGGAGATCGGAACGTGCATGAGCCATTGGCATCGATCACCCCGCGCTATTTCCGTAAAGGCACTGTTGATTCGCAGCAAACTGCGGTTCATCTTTGACCACGGGCTGCCTGTCGAATTAGCTACATGTCTTCCTGAAGGTGCTTACGCAGTTCACCCCACAGGGCTTGCTCAACAGGCTTCATGTGAAGAAGTCGCAGAATTGTGTCAGCGGAAACATGGGATTCTTGTGACGGCGAATTCGGAGTACGCGTCCCTGCTCAGCCTTGATGTCAAGGCACCATGGGGAGTCATCTTGCTTCCGGAAAAGGAACCAACCCAGCTTGATGTCTTTCGTCGATTGTTTGCTGAAACCCTTGTGTTCAGGCCAGCGGTAGAACGCATGGCCATGATCGAACATGCAGGACGCAACAGACTGTTGCTTGATATGCGGCAGGATCAGCCTGTCTTGAGCATATTCTGCAGTTGTCGCTGGCTTCTTTAATCGCCAGGAACCCGTAAACTCCGATAAGTGCTGCCGTGGAAGCCGGATAGCTTCCAGTTAACCGACTAACCATAAATTGAATGGATAGTAATTCCAACCAGTGGATGACTCTCGGGCAACATGCGCTAAGGCAATCGCAGCCGATTCCTCCCTTCTGTCTTTCTCGAAGAGCGGGCTGCTAGCATGAGACTTGCCTGATGTGTCGCCTTGGTGGGCGGGTACGCTGTGCCGGAGGCCAAAATCATGAGTACACCGAACAGTGCAACAGCCCGGGGAGACGCATTCGACCTTGCCGCAACGAGCCTCGAAGAAGCCGCGAGCAAGGCCGCTGCCCTCTTCGTTTCGATCTATCGGGAACTTGAAAAGCGGCCAGTGGCACCGCCCGAGACACGGGCTGCGCTGCGAGAAACATTTTCGGGTACCCTCGTAGACGAAGGCGTGGGTCTCCTGCAAGCCCTCGACGAGTTCGAGCGATGGGTGCTGCCGGGCTCGATGGGCACCGCGCATCCCCTCTATCTCGGCTTGGTGAACTCTTCACCATTGCCGGGAGCGGCGCTCGCAGACCTGTTGATTTCATCGCTCAATAACAACGGCGGCGCATACCATCAGTCGCCGGCGATGACCACCTGCGAAGAGGAGGTGGTGCGCGCGTTCTCTCGCCTCTTCGGAATGCCTGATGCCGACGGCATGTTTCTGCCGGGAGGCAGCTTCGCAACCCTGCAAGCGATCGTGCTCGCGAGGGTGAAGCTGACAAGCGGTCGCGCGCAATCTGGGCTGCGGCTGTATACCTCCGGAGCGGCCCACTTCTCAGTCGAGCGCATGGCGATGATCGCAGGCGTCGCAGCAGAGGACATAGTCTCGATGCCCGTGTTGGAACGGGGCATCATGGACGTGAGCGCGCTCGGATTTCATATTCGTCATGATCGCGAGCGGAATAAACAGCCGTTCGCTGTGGTCGCGACGGCCGGTACGACCGGGACAGGTGCGATTGATCCGCTGCGCGATATCGCAGCCCTCTGCCGTGAAGAAAAAATATGGCTTCATGTAGATGCGTGCTATGGCGGCGCAGCCATGCTGCTCGGGTCAATGCGGTCTCGCCTTGCTGGTATTGAGTACGCTGACTCAATTGCGATCGATCCACACAAATGGTTCTTCATTCCAGTCACGGCCGCGCTCCTGCTGACTCCCCACCGCGACATCGCACAAAAGGCGTTCGCCACCACTGCGGGATCGTACATTCCTACCAACGGTGAGCCCGACGCCTGGCAGCGGGGAATCCCGACAACCCGAAGATCGTCCGGCCTGGCGGTGTGGATGGGATTGCGCGCACACGGATGGCGAACCATCAGGGCCGCCGTGAAGAGCAACATCGAGCTTACGCGTATGCTCGAAACGCTACTCGCGGAACGTGGATTCCGAGTCCTCGAAGGCGGTGAGCTCTCGGTCGCATGTGCTCGCTGGGAACCGCCTGATCAAACGGCAGAGGCGATCGATCGACTGCAAAATGTAATCGCACTCGACGTTGTCTCCTCCGGTAAGGCGTGGTTCTCCACTACACGCCACGCTGGCCGCACTTGGCTACGTTTCAACATGGTCAATCTCTACACGCGAGAGCACCATGTCCGCCAACTCGCGGACATACTCAGGTCAACTGCGGAGCACGCTACGCGCGAGGAATCGAAATGGAGACGGTAATGCTGGCTATGGAGCATGCAGGGCGGTCTCAAGAACATCTACAACAGCATCAAGGCATTTTCCAGAGACCGACTTTACCGAGGACCTCAAGAAATTCGATTTGCCAACACTGGTCATGCACGGTGACGACGACCAGATCGTTCCAATCAAAGACTCATCGAAGAAATCGGCCAAGCTCATCAAAGGTCCTGCAAGGCCTTCTGGGGCGAGCCCGGAAGTCCCATGTTTCGCCGTTCGACATCGCACTCATCTACACTGCACTGGGAGACAAAGATACAGCCTTCGCGTGGCTAGCAAAGGCGGTGGCGGAACGCTCCACCTGGCTCGTGACAGCAAGTGGGAGCCGCGGCTCGATCCTCTGAGAAGCGACCCGCGCTTCCAGGATCTGTTGCGTCGCATAGGCTTTCCAACTTAGCCCTCACCCACGCGGAAATCATGTTTCCTTAGAGGCGATGACCAAATCTAATTCATGGGACGCAGCAGCGCGGGCACGCGCGAGCGACCGTTGGACGAGAGCTTCCGCCGATTGGAACACGGCGATGACCGACGCGCTGCTTGCCGCTGCAGCGCTCGAGCCTGATTCGAGGGTGCTCGACCTAGCCGCGGGCTCAGGAGACCCCGCATTGAGCGTCGCGCAACGGCTTATTGGTGGAAGAGTCATCGCACTGGACAGCTCTCGCGCCGGTCTTTTGCTCGCCAACACACACGGCTGCGAGCTGGGCCTCGCGTCGAAGATGCTGTGCATTCAGGGAGACGCACACGCTATCCCACTCGCGTCAAATTGTGTGGACCGCATCACTTGCCGCTGCGGCATCATGTTCTTTACCGATACCGGACTGGTTATGTCAGAAATGCTGCGCGTGCTCAAGCCTGGCGGACGCGTTGCTCTGCTGGCCTGGGGACCGTTTGAACAGCCGTTGTTCGACGCCATGATCGCGCCTGTCCTTCGCCTCGTCCACGGAGCCGAAATGCCAGCCGAGGCCCGTACCATGTTCCGGTTTTCCTCGCCTGGTTCGCTCAAGCGCGAGCTCCGGGCTGCTGGTTTGTGCAATGTCCAGGAGAAGTCACTTCTGGTGCCAAGAATCTGGGCCGGATCGCCGCCGGAGCTTTGGATGTACCTGCAAGAAGTCAGCACACTGTGTCGTCCGCTTTTCGCCAGCATTCCTCCTGACCTGCGCGCTACAGTCGATGCGGAGGTCTCATCCGCACTCGGTCGTTTCCGAAGTGGTAGTGTTCTAGAAGTGCCTGCTAAGCTGATCGTCGCTATCGGACAAGCGCCAGTTTTGAGAAGTCAGCTTTCTCGGGGTTCCCGCGACATAGCGGCAAGACTCGACCCGTGAGGCATCTATGCCTTTCTATAGAGACCGCGTCTATCCCCATCTCGTGAGCGCATTGGGTAATCCGAAGCCCATTGAGAAAATCCGGCAGCGCGTCGTCCCTTGGGCTCAAGGAGAAGTTCTTGAGATCGGCGTGGGTCCCGGCGTGAACTTTGTTCATTACGATCGGGCAAAAGTAGCTAAGGTCTATGCTCTCGAACCTAACCCAGGGATGCTTCGGCGCGCAGACGAGCAACGGCGCCGAACGCAGCTGAATATCGAGTTCCTCGATCTGCCGGGAGAACGCATACCTTTAGCGGATGCCAGCGTCGATACAGTTGTGAGTACCTTCACGCTATGCACGATTCCCGGAGTGGTCGCGGCGATTCAAGGTGTCGGAAGGGTGTTAAGGCCGGGTGGCAAGTTCATTTTCTTCGAACATGGGCTCTCGCCTGATTCGTCTGTAAGGCGTTGGCAAGAGCGGACTGAGCCGTTCTTTCAGCGGGCGTTCGAAGGTTGCCACGTGACACGTGACATCCCCTCCCTAATCCAAGAAGGCGGATTCAAGATTGAGCAGATGGATACGGGCTATCTCGCACCGTTCCCGAAGTGCGGATCGTATTGCTTCTGGGGAGTCGCACAGCGGGGATGAAAAGCCCCTACTTCACCCGTCTCCCGTGGCTTTCGGAATAGATGGCGAATTCCTTTTGTGGCTCGGCAAGCTCAAACACTTCCGCGTACTCATCCTGATTGACAAGTTTGTATGTTTCGCGCGCTCGCCAACCTGCGGGAATGTTTTCGATTCTTTCGCTGACCAGGATTAGCGTCTTGCCGGCAGCAGAGCCCTCCTGCTCGACGTATTCGTTTACGAAGCCTTCCTTGTGAAATTGGCGGAAGACGAGCTTCTTCCGTTTGTTATCGAAGCTGTAGAACCCAAGGTCTTCATGAACTTCGCTCTTCAGATTCTTTTCCTGCGGAGGATAGATCGTCTTATTTTTTAGTTGGAAAGATTTTCCCCTGAGGACAAACTCGTAATCGCGTTGCCCTTTCCCCTGCCCAGGCTCACCTTGGGATGTGCCCCGCCAATGGCCGACAAAGAACTTCAACGAGCCCCAGGGCGACTTGGCCACGGATTGTTGCGCTTGCGGCGGGATAGAAAAACACAATAGTAATCCTCGGGAATATTCACACGAATGCCGCTGTATTAACCGCATAACGCAATTTCCTCTCGTGTTTAGCTTGAACTGAGTTTGGAGGGCGGGCCCTGGTTTGACTCCTAGAAGTTTAGCGAGAGCTACCACCTGCCGATGTTTAACAAATGTCGATCACGGCACAGTTACATCCCCGCTGGGGGGCGTGATGCCATAGTTCACCCACAGGAATAAACCCTGAAATGAATTCAGTATCTCTTCTGGTTTCACGTTACAGTGCCCGTATCGATTTACCGACTGCTGAACCAAAAAGTTCGAGGCATTGGCCCCGGCAACCACAGCGGCGTAATGCGCTTCCTGAGAAAAAGCTACCGTTGGATCCTGGGTGGTGTGGAGTGTGAGGGTGGGTATGCGAAGGTATCCGTTTGGGTCGTAATAATGGGCGACATAGTTCACGCCTCCCTGGTCAGCCGAATAACGCCGGACTCCGGCATTAAGAGCGGCATCATTGGCGGAGCCGGAATACACGGTCTTGGTGTTGTCGTAGAAGTTATGCCCGTTGGTGCGCTGCAGAAGCTCGTTGATTGCGGTGTAGCCGCCCACTAGTGTCAAGCCGGAAAAGATGATCTCGTTCACGTTGGAGCCGGGTAGTCCGGCGACATTCGCAAATTGCAAAGTCGGCTGACCAGGTGCGAATAACCCCGCAATGAGGCTGTTAGCCACCACTGTATAGGTAGGACTCCCGGGAGAGAAATCGAGGTTCGGCATATGCAGCAGGTCGCCGGGCAACACACCGGGAAAGAAATAGTCGAACAACGCCCGCCCATCGCCAAAGTGTTGGAAGTGGAGAGGCGTACCTCCAACCACTCCGCAAATGGCAAGCGTACCGTCGTATTGGCCGGGGAACCCTTCCGTCAGATCCAGCGTGATCAGTCCACCCTCAGACGTACCGACCAGATAGGTCCGGGTCGGATTAGACACCCGAGCGGCAAATAATCCGCGAAGCTGATGCGTCGTTTGGGCGCCGTTCTTCAGGGCCCAGCCGTTCTCGGCATAACTTGACATAGCGACCGCGAACCCTTGGCTGGTGATTACTTGAAATGCGGCCTGCTCTATCGGGGTGTTCGGAAGCGCGATCGGATCTCCGCCGACACATAGCCGTGTGCATACACAACCAACTGGCCATTCCAAGAGCTGGGAACGAGGAATCGGTACAGCGTGCCATCGGCAGTAACACCGTCAATGGTCTGCTGCGCTGTAGCAACACTCGCACACAGACTCGCCGCAATAACAACCGATGCAATGGCACAAATATGCCGACGGAATCTAGTCACTGTAGTCATCGTCCACCTCAAAATTTAATTTTGTTCTGCGCGATAGCTCGTTCATTGCTCGGCCGCGGGGATATTCCCGCAGAAGCCGAGATGGCCCCGCCCGCCGTTCGGGAGACATTGAAAGAGGGTAGAGACAGGAGCATCAAACGATTGTCCGATATGCAGCCCGTCGTCGCGTGTTCGGCGTGTTGGGACAAGGCTTTCGGGCAATTTTCAAGCAACGTTAGAAAACTCTGCAAGAAACAACCTCACGTACTCCTCGAAATCTTTCCCATTTACCACAATCTCACGCCAAACTAGTGGATCGGTTGTATACGGTGAACGCACCAGGAAGAGAAAGGTTCCCCTACCCCACTGAGCAGTGGGGTAGGGGATGCTTTCTCTTCCTGGCGTCTCTGCCTGCCTGCTTTACGCCTTCCTGGTGAAATCCTCAGCGGCCTACAAATGATCGGTTCGGCCTGCATGGGCCGTTGGCAGAGCTGACGGCCCTTATCTTTGCCCTGGAAACCCGCTCTAAAAATACCCCATGTGCGGTATCAGATAGAGTGCCATGTTTGACATCCTAAAATCGGGGTGTGCAATGCGCCACGTTCCCAAGCCTGAGTTGGTGGACGCAATGAAGGACTGTCTGCGTGATTTGGAGAAGACAAAGCTAATCAGCCCAGATGATCTCGACATCATTGACGAGAAACGAATCCTTCGCCAGAAAATAGCTGAACTGGAAAACGAAGATTCTGATGGTCAAGAGAAGCAGCCTGACTAACTTCGAAGTGCCCCCATCTTCAACTTTTCTTCGCTCGTTGTCGGTCTTTGCAACACGCTGCGACTCTACCCTAATCGCGGTACGCCGATTCTGCCCTGTGAACGGGAAAATCTTCTCATCCCCCGCGAACGTTTTCTGATCGGGCCGAAATACGCTGCCGCAAACACCTGTTTTGTTCCGCTTAAGGGCTCTCCAAACTTGGCCAAATGCTTGCATTACACTTATGTGCTTTCCGTAACCTTCGTCCGGGAGTACGCGTGATGAAAGGAAAACTGAAAGAGCAGTGGGAGCAGTTGTGCGAAAAAGCCACCGTTGAACAGGATTCTGAACAACTGAGGGCGCTAATAAGGGAAATCAATCAAATGCTCTATGACAAAGAGCAGCGCCTGAAAGACCCGCAATCGGGGAAAGCATCCTCCAATCGCTGAAATTATCGCGTTGCGTGCGGGTGCGCCGTCCGGTACACCCGCATCATCCTTCCTCTTGCCTCTCCTGCCCTTGCATTGGAAGCGCGTAAATCCCCATTTTGCTTGAGTCCGCTCAAAAGTGGTCCTGGGGCTTTCTTCTCTCCCAAGAGCCAGATTCAGCTAGAGCGGAAGCAGGATCTCAAGGCTCGTGGCTTGGCTTCTCCCGACCTCGGTGACTGCCTCGCGATGTCGCACAGCGTCACCGTTCGCCCCAAGCAGCGGCCGGCGAAGCCTCAGAACTTGATCTACAGCTTCCCCAGCGCTTCAACCTGGATGCAGTAGCCCATTCGCTCAATTCCCGCAGTCGTCTTTCCCGCGGGGG
>WNFZ01000662.1_pt1 | contig 33355 bp, 20 predicted proteins | sample 5400081 | NCBI WGS metagenome assembly WNFZ01 (sample SAMN13153365, study PRJNA577476) | soil metagenome | isolation source: 80 cm soil or saprolite under grassland replicate 1 | place: USA:California | collected 2016-06-15 | reverse complement strand
CTGGGAAAGATCGTCAACTGCTGGCAACCGGTTGAGGCCGCCTGCGCCGCGCTGCAGGCTGGGTTTCCAAACGTTGTCAGGTTGGATTGCGCCCGCAGGAAGTCCTGGAAGAACCCATTCTGAAAGATGATCACCTGGTTGGTGTCAAGACCACGCGTCAGCTTCACGCCGTGATTTCCGACGTAACCAACCGAAATGGCGGTGTCCTTGAAAATCTCACGTTCAATGCCAATATTCCATTGCGCGGCATAAGGCGTGGCAAGGTTGAACTCCGTTGTGAAGATTGTTGGTGTCTGACTAAGGCTCAGTTGATCAATCAACGTACGTGGGACTTTGAAAGCAGGCGTCGCCAAAGTAATTATCCCGCCACCGCTCACCGTGCCGGTAAGGTCGGGCCGCGTCACAGCTGATTGCAGACCCGCATTTCCATTAACGGCGGCATTGTTGAGCACCGTCGCATTGTTGTCGATGGCATAGGAGAGAGCGAACCCGCCACGAAGCGAGGTCTTGCCATTCTTAAACGGATCCCATGCGAAACTCACATTCGGGGCAAAGTTGTTCCAGTCTTTCCCCAGAAATGGCCGGCCAGTGCCCGCACCGGCAAAGTCAAGGACTGCATTAGGATCATTAAGAGCGGCAAGTGACGTGTCTTTGGGTAGCAAGCCCAAACCGTCTCTTTCCGTAAGCGGACTGATGTACTCCCAACGCAGTCCGAAGTTGAGCGATAAATTGGGCTTAATCCGCCACGTGTCACCGCCATAGAACGCCAATGTGTTGTAATCAAGGTGACGATTCGAACCGAGTCCGCGGGTGAATCCGGAGGTGCGGTCGGCGACGTTGAAAGTCTGCGTGCCTTGCCTTACCGCCCCGGTAAGGAATGCGAGGAGATTGGTGGCATTAGTGTATTCATTACTGGAGATGCCACCGGGAAAATTGGCCGTGGTGCTGGCCACAGGCATCGTATTTGTTGTCGTGTTGAAACCAATTGTGAATTGCGGCACGATGCCGGCGTCGTTGAAGTTAAGGATCCTGACTGCGCGGGACAGGAAGCCAAACTTGATCACATGATTGCCCTTCACCCAGGCAACGTTGTCCATCAAATCGTAACTCGTTGGGACACGGCCCTGTTGCAGGAAATTCTGAATTGGGTTGGTGATGCCGAGGTCAAACGCCAGCCGATACCCAACGTCGAATTTTTCACGGTTGATAAACGTCGGCGTGTTTTTAGAATAGCCGGCGCGCAATTCATTGGTGATGCTTGAAGTCGGACTCGAGTGCCATGCAAATGACGCACGCGGCCGAACGGATTGCTGCCCGCCGCCAGGTAGGCCGGGGAATTGTTCACCGATGTTGTTCAACGCAACATCGTTTGGGAGAACCGATACGAAGCGGGAATAGATAGCCTCCACCCTATTTGTGGCATTGATGTCATAATCAATACGGAAACCGATATTCCGGCCCGTGCTGCCGTTCGGTGTATTGAAGCGGAAGCCTTGCGTGTTACGGGTGTCACCAGCATCGTTGTTATTCGACGCGGGCGTCAGATTAATCAGGGTCTGAATGCGTGGATCAATCGTCCGACCGCTCAAATTCAGAAGATTGACTGTTTGTTGCTGCCCGTTGTCAGCGCGAATGTAAGTGAAGTTGCCTGTACGCGCTCCCGCGGACAACACGGTCCGAAGCGGCGTAAAGTCCTGGGTGGTGTCCGTTTTTTCGTAGAAGAAGTAGAAGAACAGTTTGTGCTTCTGCGTGAATATCGGACCACCCTCGCCGAACCTCGGGAGAGCAAACGGCCCGCCGACGTTGCCACCGTACTGGTGCTGAAGCAACTTTGGTTTCTTCAGACCATTAGCGTTGTTGAAGAAACTGTTCGCATCAAACCTGTCGTTACGATAGAAATCGAAAATACTGCCGTGATAACCGTTTCCACCACGCGGAGTTGTAAGTTTGACCTGGGCAATACCCAAACCGTCATCAGGTCCAGCGTTCTGGGTGGTGAGAGTGAATTCAGCCACACCGGCCACGGTGGGGGTGTTCACCCCGAAAAGCGCATCAGTGCGCACCAGGTTGTCGTTGATCGAGATGCCATCCCAGGTGATGTTGGAGAAGGATCCGCGCAGGCCGTTAATTACGGACTGCCGCACGTTCGTGTTTGTATTCACGCCAGCGGCGCCACCCGCCAGGTTTATTGGATTCCTTCCGTTGAGAGGCAAGTCCTGAACTTGCCTGACATCGATAATTGTCGACAGTTTAGCGTCCTCGGAACGGATTAATGATTGCGCATCCGAGGCTGTTACCGACACTGTCTCAGCGACTCCACCCGTTTCCAGAACAAGCGTGAGGACGGCCGGGACGTCGACGTGCGTGACAACATTTTGCACAAGTAACTTCTTGAAGCCCTGGTGCTCAACCATCGCCGAATAAGTGCCGGAACGAACGTCGGTGAAAACAAAGATGCCGTCTTCATTCGTAACTGCGGTCTTCGAGTCTTTTGTTTTAGCGTCGATCAGCGTAATCCTAACTCCAGGTATCACTGCATCGGCTTGATCCTTCACCGTACCAGTCACACGCGTATTTGTTGTTTGAGCAACGGCTACTAACGCCATGGCGCATAGCGCAATAGCAACCATAGCGATTGCCCCTACTCCGGCAAGACTAGGAAATCTTTGCATAGTGGGCTCCTTTGGTTTTTCCAGGTTTAGAATCACCGGTCCGGCGCAAGGCCGTGGGCGATTCAACACTGACGAGTCGTAAGTTTTAACGTTGTACTACTGGTTAGAACGGGGTAGAAAAGCATTTCGACGCTAGGGGACTACCAAAAAAGGCAATAATCATGCCGGTGGGATGGGGATAGGGAGGTGTAAAATTCCCAAGAATTGAGGTCTTCAGGCGGATCGACTTGACCGAGCGATATTGTAAAATTTGGATTCTTCTACGAATTACTGAATGCGAGTTTTGGATTGACCGGTGTGACAACAAAGAGTCTTTCCTCTTCGCACGCCAGGCGGGTCAATATTCAACGGCGTTTTGGTAAACCATTTCGGCAATCTTGAAACGCGTATTCAGTTTTAAGTTGGGCGCGTATTCGGAATAGAACCGCACTTCCCCACTCTCAATCGTAATGAACGGACGGCCGTCTACATTTCGGGGAAAAATAAAACGTGCTCCAAAACCGTCTCGGCCCGGTGGCACATACTCCTGCAGAAACAGTCGCTGTCCGCTGCTTAGTTCGAGATATGTACTGTTCTTTAGTTTGCCAGAGGACGCGCCGTTGAAGGCCTCAGTAATCTTCGCTAGAGATCTTTTATCGGTGGATTCAAAAGTCACTGTCAAGATAATGGAATCCGAGACTTTTAGTTCCGCGTAATCGCGCAGGCGTTGGGTGGCCTGTTGGTCCATCGACTGCCGCAGTTCAATTAGACGCATCAAGGCCTGACGAATCGGGCGGGCTGAGAAGAAGCGTATACTAAAGTTTATATTGACCTCTTGGTTGGTGGCGCCTTCTTCAAGACGCGCGGCAGAGTTGGGAGCGTTACGACCAGCCGAAGTCGGATTGTAGAACATCTCTGTCATATTAGTCTCGACCTGCGTCTTAGCCCACGGCGAGTCTTTGAGTAATTTTTCAGCTTCTTTTTTGGACCACTCGGTCCAGGACTTTTGTTGCGCAAATATGGTAGGTGATGAAATCAGACAAAGCACCTGAATTGTCAGCAGAAACGTGTCCGGATTTTTGTTCATTGCGGCCTTTCCGTCTGTCGGAAAAACAGACGGGTTTATTGCTGCGCAAAGAGCGCAGGTTTTACCCCGTAGGGGTGACATGTTTATGGCTCAACGGCCCGATCTCCTCCGGCGCGGTTCGGAGGGGCGGAACTCAACTTGACAAGTACCAATCGAGATTCATTCCGCCCCTCCGAACCGCGCCTGGGACGTCTTAGGGACCGGTCTATAAACATGTTACCCCTCCGGAGTGATCAACCACTACGGTGTGAAGAACCTTGATGACCGACAACTTCATCCTGAACCTGGGAATCTTCATCCTGAACCTGGGAATCAGATTCACGTACGTAGCGTCTCAGCTTTTTCCGACAGATTCCTGGCGGCGTAAAACTCACCAGCTCAAAGCCGCTTTGATGAGAACTCAGAAACCTCTCTTTACCGTCGGCTTTCCTGGATAAGTTTTTCAGTATTCAAGCTTACCCTCATACACCATCTCTGAAACCTTATATCTCATGTTGAGCTTGATTTTCTCGCTGATCTCAGCAACAAAACGGAGGTTATCGCTTTCAGGTGTTAAGAAAGCATGTCCCTCGAATGCGCGCTGAAAGATGAACTTTGCTCCAATGCCGTCGGGACCCGGTGCTCTGTAGTCCATCAGAAACAAGCGCTTGCCGTCCTTACGCTCAAGATAAGTGTTGTTCTTCAAGGTCTCGGCTGTTGCGCTGCCGAGAATCTGCAGCACCGGCCCGGAAAATCGTCTGTCGGTAGCTTCAACGGCAACAGCGACGACGATGTAATCACTGAAATCTCGATCAACAAATGATTGTAGTTGTCCCGTCAATCCTTCATTTGGTTTCTCCTGCATCAATAGCAACATTCTGGCAAAGGCTTCGCGTACTGGTTTGGCTGAGAGAAAGCGGATCCGATATTTGACAGACATCGGCGAATTGTTTGCTCCCGACTCCGTGCGACTGGCATCACTTATACGCGAATCCTCTCGTCGACCAGCGGTCGTCGGCGTAACGGTAGGCGAGTAAGTCATCTTGGAAGTATCCGTTTCGGTTTGCGTTTGCCCCCAGGCCGAGTCATTCAGCGTCTTCTCGGCTTCCTTCTTGGACCATTCGTTCCATGGTTTGGACTTTTGTGCCAGGACCGAAGCGGCGAGCAAGCTAAGCGTCAGACAGGTCGAAATTGTTCTCGTCATAAGTGCACCTCATTATTCAAGAAGTGTGGATTAGCGGGAGGATAGGAATCATAGAGCCTCGGTGCGATCAGGTTCTAGTCACGGCGTCGCAATCGAAGTCGTTGAAAGTGGAAAATCTATCTGAGCCATGATCCAGGGCAATGTCCGAACGAACGTAATCCAGGTGTATTACTGACATCAGTAATGTGGCTTGTTCGTCAACCAAACGCAGACTCAGATCCCTGGTGTTGCCGGACAAGAGGTCGGAAAGTAGATAGTAACGACAACCGAAGCCGGGCACGTGACCCAAACTTACGCGCGTTAGCAACCCGTTCTGGCTAAAGATCTCCAGGCTTGGCTCGCCACCGATGCCTGTATCGTCAATGTTCATCACGCCGATGATTTCATCGCGCAAGACTTTATTTGCCATTTTTTCAAAACACGCTCCTGAGGCAATGTAATCAGTAGCGAGCCCGCCTCGAGATTTCGGCTTTTGATACCCGCGAGCGGAACGAAGACCTGGTCTCAGATGGGTGAAAGCGTGTGCGCGCCATTCCGGAACCGAGACCTCAATCTTCATTAAGGTGTGATTTGTATTGGGCGCCACTGCCAGAGACAAGCCGCCGGAAAAATTTTGTGGTATGGCGATTTCCGAACAATCCAGAATGCAGCTCTGTCGTGCACCCAGCTTGATCACTCCGCGTTCGATTTGTCGTGAGGAGATTGCCGCAGGTAACTTTGTTTCAGTCGTTAACTGCCAGGGAACATTTCCCTCAGCGTCAGTTATAAATGGTCTCAGCCACAGGAATTCTTCCATTGGCGCTCCCGAACTCAGGTGAAAACGCGATTCGAGCGTAATACCTCCAATCTTCTTTGAGCGAAATAAGAGTGGCGTGTAAAGAACGTTCCTGGCCTTGAAACGCCCTTCTGCGTCAAAAGGAGTTGTCGCTGCAATTGGATTGTAAGGAGGTTGGTGAATCGGATGCTCGACACTGAATCGCTGGCGCTCGGAGCTCTTGATCAAGAGATAGCCAAAATTCTTCACCGAGCCTTGCTGATTGGTAACCACTATTGTTCCACCTTCAGATTTTAGAGACTTTCTCGTTTTGTCAGAACCTTTCTTTTGGGTGGCAATACCAAAAGTATCCTTCACGTCGATCACTAGATCGCCTTTGCGCAAATCGAAAAGAAGCGATGCGTGTGGCTTTAGTTCATACCGTATTTCTTTTAGGGTCAGCCCCAGCTGATCGTAGAGCGCGATAACGCCGACACTTCGTTGCTCATACGGGTTGAATAGACTAAAGATGCTTTCATACTCCGCAAGTGGGGGGAAAGGCATGGAGTAGAAAAAACTATCCGGGCGTTGCCATTCTAATGGGTCTGGATTCGCATGAACATTGTCAAAAGAGCTCGCGGTCTTCCAACGCAGAAAAGCCGAGCTGAATAAGTCGCTTGCATGCATGGGTAGACGACCACGTGGGCGGAGGCGAATCTTCATCCCACCCCAAAAACTCTTACTTGTGCCGATTAGTTCGCGAGCAGGGATCACCGTAGTCTGCATGGCAGGTACAGCCAGGCGTTTCGCTATTCCATCCGCACCGAATGCTTTTCCTTCAGCATCGTAAAGATAGATCTCGTATTCGGTGAGCTCAGCATCGTCTTCGTAACCTCGCCTGCCGACGAAGGTATCCGAAGTCAGGACTATTTCTGAATGAATCCCCAGCTCAGCGTCCTCGACAACAAAGGGAGCGCAGACATCGAGCCAGCAGGAACCCGGGTTTTGTTGGTCGCTGTGATTGTGAAAGCTGCCGAGGACACCAGGCAGCAATCTTCGAAGTGGGGTCAGCGGCACGGCCGCCAGCGTAACGAGCGAACCGGAGGTCAATGACAGAAAACTGCGCCGATCAAAGCGAGTCACTGCGAGCCTCTGAACGGTATTAATAAGGAGAGGAGAGCGGCCCGACCGCTCTCCCCTGTTTCAGATCCCAACTAATTCTCAGCTTCAGAAATTCCACCTGACAACAAGTTGGATTAGGCGGCCCCCAGGATCATTCGTGGTGGAAGTATCCTGGTAGGCATTAGTGATAATCCCGCTAAAGGTTGCGCTGGGCGTCACTGAATTAACGTCGTTGCCAGCGCTACCGATGAGGAAGTTTGGAGCGTTGAACGCATCCAGGAATTCCGCGCGCAACTCTATGTTATTTCTCTCCGAGAAGCGGATCTTCTTGACAAGGCTTAGGTCGGGCCGCACAAATCTTGGTCCCTTCAGGACCAAATTCGTAATGCCGCATTGGCCGGTGTAGGCCTGGATGCAATTCCCGAGACCCGCTGGGGCCAGGTATCTGCCAGTGGGCGCGCCATTGGTATAGATCGGCTGGTTTGTGCCTGTTGCGTAAGAGACAGCGAATGCCTTGTCGGTGTTGGCGATGACATCGTCCGGTAGATAGAAAACACTACTTACACCCTTGCGGACTTCGATCAGTTTCTGCAACTCCTTTCTGGTCATTCCGACTAGCTGGACATTGCCGAAGTTAACCGGATTTCCGCTTTGGACGCGGATCGAGCCGTTGAAACCCCAGCCACCCAACAGACCATTGACCAATCCGCTCGAGTGGCCCAGCCATCTTTGGCCTTTGCCAATGGGCAACTCATAGATGAAGTTGGTCTTGAAGCTGTGCGTGAGGTCGTATGGACCAACGCCCCTGTCCAGACCTCCGTTATGCAACGAGAAATAGTTCTTGAAAACCGAAGAACTGCTTGAATAGGAGTTAGTCTCCGATTTCGAGAAGGTATAGCTTCCCTGAATTAACAGGCCGCCGGAAAGTCGTCGACGCAACTCTATTTGAAAGGCGTCGTACCAGGTTTGGTTGCCGTTATCTACCAGGAAAGCGCCAGCACCACCCGCGCCGTCGCCCGGCACTGCGGGGTTGACAACGAAGAAGTTCGGCACTGCCAGGGCCTTTAAGGCTGGGGTAATGCCAGCTAGAGTGCTGTTAAAAACAGCGTTCCTGTTGTTTAAAAACGTCGAAGTGTTATAGGCCAGTCCGTTACCCGAATTAGTCCCCGGGACACCAATAATTCCCTGGATATTCGGCGCCAGCGGGTTTAGAGCATTGACAAAAGTAGTATTTGCAAAGCTCGTGCTACTGTAATGCGCGGGATTGTTGGGATCAATCGCGACACCGGAGGTAATCGTCGCTCCCTGGAAGTTGACCAGATGTATGGGAAGGGGGGAGGTGCCAGTGCCGGGACCAAAGTAACGGAAATTGAGTCCCCGACCCGCGTTAATATTGGCCATCAGGTTTTGCTGCGCAAGCTTGAACTCATTGATGTAACCGTTCTCGAGGGCATTGCCCTCGTTAATGTTGTACTGCCGCCATAGTTTGTGTCCTCGGTTACCTACGTAGCGGGCTTCAATTACTGTGTCCTTGTTCAGTTCTCGTTGCACACCCAGGGTAAATGACTCTACATAACCCAGCTTCAGGTTTGGGATAAAGGCATTTATCGAATCGGTAATTGCAGGCGAGAACGGATAGCTGATCGATGCCGGTATATTGCTGGGGGGGGCGATAGCACCACTGCGCAGCAACGTTCCGACCGGCAGACTGTTCGGTCCGGACAATGAGATCGCTCGGTTAGCACTAAACGATGGTCCTGCATTCGAACCAGTAACAGCCTGGAAGACATTGGTTCCTTCGCGCACGGACGCCATCGAGAATCCGCCGCGAATGACCGTCTGACCTGACTCGCCCAGCACTTTCTTAAGAATGCCACTCTTCCAATTCGGACTGTAGGTAAAGCCAAAGCTTGGCAGGAGGTTAATGCTATCCCGCGCGAAGGTCTGCTGACCTGACCCTTTCAATTGCGTGAGTGTTGGCGCACTTCCCGGGAGCGTGCCGGGCTTGAAGAAATTGCCGGCGCCAGAGACGCCAAAAAGAGTCTCATAGCTCGCGAACGAGTAGTTGTTGTTTTCCGCAACGTACGGCAGTAGTGCCTCGTTGCGCAGGCCGAGGGTCAAAGTGATGTTAGGACGGACACGCCATGTATCCTGCGCATAAAAACCGAACTCGCTCATGTGCATGCGCTGGATAAAGTCGCCGTTATATTTGTAACTGCCGCTTTCATCTGTGAAGGCAGTACCGGTTTGCTGGGTCACCCGACCGGTGAGAACCGCGTAGAGAGCAGCCGCCTGGTTTCGCTGAGCCGTAGTGGAGCCCGGGAAATTTGTCGTACTGAACATCGAATTAAAAAGCGTGGCATCGAGCGTCGAATCGACACCGAAGGCGATTGCCGGAACAACGCGCGTGAAGCTCTGCGAGAACAGATTTATTCTCGTAAAGTCGCCACCAAAACTGAACGTGTGATTACCGTGGATCCAGGTCAACGTGTCCTGGAACTGTTTGACCGGTGAATTACGTCGAGAAGGCGCAGCGGTTACCGTGGCGTTCTGAATACCGCCAGCAATAACTCCGTTAAGCCCCGTGATGTTCGATGCGTTAAGACCGAGGTTATAACCGCCTTGATTGGCAAACTGGCTGGGATTGACCTCGCCAAAGAACAACGTGATACCACCAACGAGGCCAAACCGTGCTTCATTGACCAGGTTGTTCGTTAACGTCGATCGCAAGGCAGTCACGTTAGACCAGCGAATTGAAGTCTGTGAGCCGTGATTCGGAAAGTCCGGGAAGGCAGGGTCGACGTTATTCAAGAAGTCAATCTTGCTGCCGAAGTTCTGGTAATTCCAGATATTCTCGATGTGGTGTTTACTCGAGGGATTAAAGTCAAGCCGAACGGTGGGAAAGCGGCGGGTTTGTCCGCCGATGTTGATGAAACTGACCTGTTGGCGGACCAGTTCGGCTGCAGAGCCGGCAGCCACGTCGATGGGACGAACGTTCAGGCCGGAGACTGAACTCCGAATCTGAGCCAGCACACCACCAACGGTTGGATCGGGTGTTGAGGGGAAAGATCTTGCCGCTGCCAGGCTGTACATATTGACGCTGCAGCGCATGAAGCCCGCGGTGGCGCCGGTGGTCGTACAAACTGCAGGGACGGAAGAAGTCGCGGCAACCTCGTAACGATAGACCCCTGCTTGCGCTTCCGGCGTCAACAAGTTGCGTGTTCTCGCTGTGCGCTCGGGGAGGCGGTACTCTTCATAGTTTACGAAGAAGAACGCCTTGTCTTTGCCGTTGAACAACTTTGGAATGGAAATCGGACCGCCGATCTTACCTCCCGGTTGATTCAAAAGAATGCGAGCCTGCGGGGCTTTGTGTGTCACCGGGTCGGCTACCTGATCACGGTTGTTGAACCAGTAGTTGGCATTGAGCGCGGGGTTGCGGTGATACCAGTAGAGTCCGCCGTGATATTCGTTCGTACCGTTCTGAGTAATGAATTTGATCTGAACTGCACCCTCGGCCGAACTCTCGGCGCCTGGCGTAGTGGTCGAGACAGTCACTTCGCTAATGGCATCAGTTCTCGGTCTGATGTAGGTAAAGAAACCGTCGTTGGATTTAAGCAAGTTGTCCTGCACGTTGACTCCATCGATGGAGATATTAAGTGCTCCTTTTGGCAGGCCGTTTACCGTTGATGTACGCGGGCGGCCGGGCGTGGCAGTTCCAGGCATAGCCACAACCAGGTCAAGCGCATCGCGTGAAGCTGTTGGCAAATCGGTAATCTGCCGACCCGTGAGCGTGGTGCCGATAGTCGCTGACTGCGTTTGCAGTAACTCACCGCCACCAACAACCGTCACAGTCTCATTGGCTGAGCCGATTTCCAATGCGACATTAATGCTTGACGGTTTGCCAACGTCAATTTTGATCTTGGTGACCACTGCCTGCTTAAAGCCGCTGCCAGCAATCGTGGCCGTATAGGTGCCTGAGTCAAGCACAGGTACGTTAAATGTGCCCTCCCCGGTTGTCTCGGTAGTGAACTCCTGATTCGTGGCGTTGTTTTTGAGAGTCACGGAGGCGCCCGCAACAACGGCACCCTTCGGGTCGACGACAGTTCCAGAAAGCGATCCTGTCGAAGTGCTCTGTCCAAACGCCGGCAGACCGCACATGGCCAGCGCCAGGAAAGTTAAGAGAGACTTCAATACATAATCTCGCATCACATTCCTCCAAGAGTTGGTTTTTAGCTCGATCAGCATGGTAAGAACTGCCCAGCTTTGAGCCGCTTGATTAAGGACTTGCTATTCTTTTTTGGAAAGAAGCGGGCCACCCGCTCAGGCCCGTAGGAACGATTGAGCCTGCGTTAAACGCAATCCTTGCGCCAATTCCCGCCAAACAAACCGTTTGTCGTTTTCAACTGGGGGTTTCGGAACTTTTGCTCAAATCGAAGGTCGCCAGCATACACGTTTATGGATTTAATATGCAAATTATTGGAGGGAATGATATGAAGGCGGTTGCCTACATGCTGGCTATCCGTTCTGAATTAACGGTGCCAACCGCCCGAACAAGCCGCTAATTCCGAATCAATCAACGACGGTAAAGTCGATGCTGCGTGCCTGGGTCTGGTTCTTACGGTCAGCCAGCAGGTCGGTTATGAGAAGGGTCAATACGTACCTACCAAGGGGAACTCTTGCAAGGCCCAACTGGCCTACCTTCATGACCGGCGAAGTGCTGTTGCTTTCAACGGGCTGTTCGGGTTCGCGAAAAATTACCCTGCTCCCCTGGCTGACAATCATCTGCGATCGTAACTGCGGTTTGCCGTCCTTCAACTTTGGATTGTAGATGACCGCGGCGTACCGTAACTCTTGCTTCCGGTTCAGCCGTCTGACCGCGAGCAGCGGAGTCGGATTGGCGCCGGCCGTTGCGTCAACGGCAAACAAAAAGACGCTGCTCATAGCGAGGCGTCCCTTGGTGAGGTCAGGTATCTCGAGATACTTCGAAAAGCTCCCCAAGCTCCCGGTACCGGATTCTCTGACCACTGACCGGATCTGATAATAGCCAGGCGGCAGTTCCGTGCTCGCCGAATAGGTCAGCCCCTGGACCAGTGCTCGCTGATACTCATCTGCAGTAAGCTTGAGATTCACGGTCTCGCTGAAACCGCCGCGCTGCCGACCCATTTGATCAAAAACAAAACCCACCAGGTCGAGCGAAGTTTCATGCCTATCGCCTACCTCGTTGAAACGCAACCGCGCTGGATCAATGAGCAGATGTATGTCGAGGACAGCTTTGTTATCCGGCAGTAACTTGATCGCGATGTTAGGCGTGACATCTATGTCATTCCTTGCCAGCGGGGAACGGGCCGCAGAGGCGATCTCATCCTCTTTGGTGCGCGGCCCGGTTAACGATCTTTCCTCTCTTGCAAGGTAGCCAGAGTGACTAAAAACTTTGGTATCGCTTCGTTTCACCTTGATCTCTATCTTGTGAAACTTGCGGTCGAATTTTTCGGTGGGAGTGTAAAGCAAGGTGTAGTAACCGTTGCTGCGGCTGACAATCTTATCCAACCCTGCTTGAAAGTTGTTGGTGTTGACAACTGAGACTCCGCCGGTGGCATTTGCTACGGTGCTAAGACCTAAATGTTCGGTGGCGCCTGCCAGCGGCAGACCGAATACAGCCTGGTCCAAAGCGCCGCCTTTGCCGAAGGTTGCGTCTGCAGGGTCGGCGCCTCCGAGACTGCTCTTCGCCGGCGTGGCTTTAAAGCCGACAACTCCCGGAGTCGCGCGCAGACCACGCGGATCCAGAGCGTTGACTACGACTCCTGCTCGGATCGCATTGTCGGTTAGCTGGTTTAGAACCGACGAAATATTTGAATACAGTGCACCCGAGGCGCCGTTCTCGAATATAGGAATTCCTCCAGAAATAATGACAAGGTTCTTTCGCCCGGGGATTTGTCTTAACGCGCTTATCACGTAGTTGGCGGTTGTGAGGGTCGAAAGACCTCGAAAGAATCGGTTCAAATCGTCGTTGGCACTATAGATCTCAGGCGTGTCTGGTTGGTCGGCAGACGGTGAGTCCGCAGCGGGCGCAGCGACGGGGTTTATTGCTTTGGGTGCCTCAGGCTCCGACGAAGCGCCGTAAGGGTGCAAGGTGATCGTTATGGCCGCAATCGCGCGTTTAAGAAGTTGGTGATCGGCGGTGAACTGTTGCAGCAGACCCTTGCCACCCACGACTCGAACGATAGCCACCAGATCACCGTCCCGCATTTTGTTATCGACAAAATCAAGCAGCATATTACGAACATAAGGTAGATCCTGGGCTTCCATTGTTAAGTCGTCGATGACGAAACCGATCACTCGTCTGACTTTCGTGGCTGTTAGATTATTCAGCCTGTCTGGTTCAACACCTCCCGGGAGGGCCTCTCGGTTGCCTTCGCTGCGACGCTCAGCGTTGATGCTTATGAACTGCATGACCTTGATTTCTTGCTTCTTGCCGTTGTCGTAGAGTTCAAAGTCTTGGAGGGTGAGATCTTTGACAATCTGTTCATTCTTGTCGGTCACGACGACATCTGTCTGCACCAGATTTGTCGTGATGCGAATCACGTCTTCCGGCGCCACTTCCTGCTGAGGCTTTTGCTGTGTTTGACCGATTGCCCCTTGCGCAATAAGGACAACCGAAAGAATAGTCGCGGTGATGCTTTTCATAACCAACTCCTTCACCGACTTAAGCTGAGTTTGGCGAACATTCTAACGCAAATCAAAAGGGAGAGGCCTTCTCAGGCTCTCTCCCTTCTTAAAACCCTCAAGCATTGTAACGAACTAGAAGATTAAGCGTCCGCCAAACTGAATTACGCGACGGGCCAAGGTGATATCACCTTTTTCAGCGAAGCCATTCCCGGTAACTCCGGCGTTTTCCACCGTGATCCCGGTTGGATTACTCGGCAGATAACCAGCTTGATTAACGCCGTATCCCGGATTTGGATGGTTCAGAACGTTGAATGCTTCGACACGAAACTGAAATGTAACGCGCTCTCCAATTTTCGTATTCTTGAAAACACCCATATTCAGCTGATTGATGGCCGGACCGCGCAGGTTATTGCGCGGGGCCGAGCCGAAGGGCGTTCCAAAAATCTTCGCCGAACCGAGGGAGTTCACAATGAAGTGAACGTCATTTGGCGTAGCCGGCACCCATTGCCCGGTCTGATTGAAGGTCGTCAGATTGTAAAAGGCAGTCGAATTATTGGTGGCGACTGGTCCGTTAAGCGTCAAGTAAGCATCGATAGCACTGATACCAACCTGTCTAGGATCCACGCTGGTATTGCCCAGGAAGGGTCGATCTCCAGCCGTTAAGTACGCAGTACCAAGCCCGTAGATGCCGTTTGTGTTTTCACCTGGCGTGTAGGGATTTCCACTGGTAGCTAACTGGACGCCGTTGATCTGCCAACCGCCAAGCAGGTGGCCCACTAGTCCCTGCTGTTCCTTCTTCCAGGGCACATCGTAGATAAAGCTCAGGGAGAAAGCATTAGGCCGATCGAGGTTTGACAACGCACGCTCGCAACGATTGATGCAGAACGGATTCTGTGCGCTCGCCGACAGGATGTCAGCGAAGGCAAAGATCTCGCTCGAGTCGTCAATGGTCTTGCTCCAGGTATATGAAGCATTGAGCGACAGCGAGTTGTTTAGGAATCGCCCCGTGTAGCGAGATTGCATCGAGTGATAAATTGACTGCGACGAGTTCTGTCTGATGGTCAAACCGGCTTGCCGGAATTGGCGGCCGTTGCAGGTTGATTCATCGATGAACACGGTGGCAGGGTTGTTCACGCAAACTTGCGCGGTAGTTCCTGGTGGCAGCAAGTTGGCGAACGACGGGAAGGTAAAGGTCGTACCGCCCTTGGCTACCGAAGCTCCATTAACGAGCGAGCGAGTAAAGAAATTGCCGTTAACGTTTTGGAACAGAGCCACACCGTGCGTCCCAACATAGCGAACTTCGAACACGTTGTTGCGGTTGACTTGTCGCTGAAGGCCAAACGAAAACTGCTCTGAATAAGGCGAACGAAAGTCTTTGCCAACCGTGGTTTGAGAAAGGTAAGTCGGGTCGAGTTGGCCCAGCGGCAGCACTCCCGAAGCGGAGGCCAGCGCTTGAATGTTGTTGCCGGTAGGGACGGCTGGCAACGGCAGCGGAGAGGTTGTTGTAGATGCCAGTGCGTTTGCATTTGAGAGGGCAAGCGCAGCCGAATACGGCGCTACATTCTGGACGTTAAGCAGAATGTTATAGAAGGCCGGGTCGTACGCGATGGCGAAGCCGCCTCTGAATACGGTTGCATCCTCGCCAAACAGTCGCTTCCAGAAGTGTGGGGTGTAGGCAAAACCAAGTCGTGGCGCGAAATTGTTTCTGTCGGGCTCGATGAACGGCACCGTCCGTATGCTCAGCGGTAACGCGGGATTGAAGAAAGCAGTTGAAGCGTTGCTCTCTCGCGCTACTGTTATGTCGTGCAGCACATTGATTGGCTGCCCGGTATATTCGTAACGGACGCCGAGGTTTAAGGTCAGATTTGGCCTGATCTTAAAATCGTCCTGAACATAGTAGTACTGATCGTTTTCCGAGTAGTCGGTTACCGGGTCTCCAGCCGTCAGCGATATTGCTGAGGGAGCGTTATTGATCAACCGAGTAACGGCAGCGGTTGTAGAGTAGCCAAACTGGCCGTTGTAGAGTGGTAGGAACGGCACCGTGTTTACCAGATGCTTGTATTCGGCTCCAAAGGCAAAACTGTGTCGCCCGCGAACCCAACTTAGGTTATCGGCAAACTGGTAGACCTTTACCAATCGTCCCTGAGGAATGTTGGTTGCTGGTCCAATCGTACTCAGCGTGCTGGTCGAACGAGTGACACCAAAGATCCCACCAAACGTGATATTAGCAATCGCCTGCCCAATGTTGGTCGGAGTGGGGACAGCAAAGACCCCGAAGCTGGAGTCAGCGCCACCGAACAGCACGTCGAGGTTCTGCGTGGTGGCCTTGAATTCATTTACCATTGAGTTTGAAATCTGACGAGTCCACGTGCCACCAAGGTTTTTGCTGACCGCCGGAACGTCGTAAGTAAAGCCACCGGAATTGGCTCCGTTGTTCGCAAAGACCTGTCGCTGTTTGAGGTACCGAAAATCGACTGTGTCCTTCTTAGTCGGTCTCACCGTAATTCGGGCACTCCATTCATTGCTTGTAAATGGCTGAGGAATATCACGCTCAGCAAAAGCAGCCTGGAACAGATTGCCGCCCAGGTTGATTACGTCATAAGGACCTGACGAACTTCCTAACCGGCCCAGAAATGGTCCCTGGAAGCCGGCTTGGGGTGTTGCCGAAACGGCGTTCGTTGTTGGGTTAACGAAGATCGTTGCCGAAGTTCCCTGGTCGGTGCGTGGATGGACGACTCCTACTGGGCTGGCAAACGCACTTAGCCTGGCGATTGCCCCGGTGGCGTTATTTCCTGGGAAAGTGGCTAATAGACGCGGGAATTCCGATGCCAAAATGCTGAGGCCGGTTCCGCGCGCAGTGATTGTCTGAGGGTTTCTCGCACCCTGATAACTAAAAAAGAAAAACGCCTTGTCGGTTCCTTTCCAAATGGTCGGGCCGCCCTCTCCAAAGTGCGGTAAATAGATTGGTCCACCGACTGTCCCACCGAATACGTTGTAAATGCTCTGGTTGGGGTCTTTCTGTCCGCTACGCCTCTCGATGTTGTTCAAGCTATTCAAGGGCTTCGCGTTCTGGTGATACCAGAAGAGGTCACCGTGAAATTCGTTCGTGCCAGACTTGGTAACGATGTTTACAACGGAGCCCGAGTTGCGGCCGTACTGAGCGGAGAAATTGTTTGTGATGATCTGGTATTCCTGGACCTGACTTTGGTTGTCGACGAACAGTGACGGTCCACCGATACTCAGATCGTTATTGTCGGAGCCGTCGATTTGGAAGTTATTTGATCGACCACGATTTCCATTTACCGAAAGTCCTGCTCCGTCTGTGTTCACTCCGCTGTTTCTCGAGGCAACGACGCCGGGAGCCAGCAAAGCCAAGGTGTCAATACCGCCACCTGCTCCGTTCGAGGGAAGATCCTCAATCTTACGCGTTTCGAAAGTCGAAGAGATTTGGGATTGGTCTTTATTAACCAACTCCTCACCGGTACTGGTAACCGTAACAGTCTCGGTTGGCGCCCCGATACTCAGCGCAACTGGCAGATCCGTTACCTGGCCGAGGACTACAGTTACATCGGTGACAGCTGTGCGGCTGAACCCCGAGACCGGTTCGACCGTTACGGTATAAGTGCCAGGCAGCAGACTTGAGAATTGGTAAATGCCTTCGGTGTTGGTGGTGACACTAGTGTCAGCGCCTTGTCCTTTCACCTTAACTGTCGCTCCAGCTACGACCTGACCGTTCGGGTCGGTTACGGTCCCGCGCAGAGTGCCTTTTGTGGCCTGAGCTGCCACCGGGGTTTGGGAAAGAATTACCAGAACCGAGATAGCTAATACAAAAACCAGGGCAGATTCGAAAGCCCTGATCTTGATTGCAGAGATTTTCATGTGGTCAGCTCCTCCAGTTTTCCTGTGGATTTGGTTTGGCTTGAAATACAACGTGGGAACTACGTGACGATGACGAAAGCCGCAGGTGGGATCAGCAACAACCATGCCGCCAGACAGGAAAGCACCTAAGATGTTTAGAAGATAGCTTTGGGTCGAATTACAGGATTTGACGCCGGCAGGTATCTCTAGGATTTTGGATTGTTTTTCAAATCTTTGGAGGGAACCCGAGCCTGGCCCGTTGAATCGGAAGGCAACTTTGTCTCAACGAAGCATGCTCATCAGCTTCCTAACTTCAGCTGCGTTAGGGCCATTTGGCGCCTCGTTCAGATATGTTTGAAACACCTGTCGGGCTCGTTCTCGCTCGCCCTTGTTCAGATGAATGTGGCCCAAATGGAAAAGTGCAAAAGCGTATGGGGGACCTCCGAGATCGTGGGCAGTGGTCAACTCTCGTTCCGCTGCTGTCAGTTCGTTCAGACCGGCCAGCGCTATCCCTAAATACAGCCGGGCTGCCGGTGAGTTGCCTTCCAGAACAAGAGCTTTTCTCAGGTTATCGGCAGCTGCTGAAAACTTTTGCTGTTGCACCAATACTATTCCGAGATTCAACTGTGGATTGAATGCCTTAGGGTCCAGAGCGATAGCTCGGTTGAGCTCTTGCGCGGCCTCGTCCAATGTGCCTTGCGATAAGAGCACGACGCCGAGATCATTATGGGCCATCAAATAGTCAGGATAGAACGCGATAGCTTTTCGCAGGTGAGCGATCGCCTCCTGGGGCTTTCCGTTCGCGCTCGCATCGCTGGCGCGGTCAAATTCCTTTCGCGCTTTTGCCGGAATTGTAGTGCCAAGTTCTGTAGCCGAAACTGCGGTGCCCCCTTTCTTTGGTTTTGCCGAAGAATTCTTTTCCCTCAGGGTGATGTTCAAAACCGAAGGGCCGCCGGGAAATACTTCAATATTCGCGGTAGTAATTTCAAATCGATCTTTGTCGGCCTCGACTACGACCTGATAGCTGCCCGCTGCCAGGCCGGCAAACTGAAACTGGCCACGATTGTCAGTGTAGATACTGGATCTGATGCCGCGAATAGTCTGCAGGGTGATCTTAACGCTCTCGTTCAGGTAGCTTCCATTTGGCAGCACTACCCCACCACGAATGCTTCCTGATGACGTCGCTTGAGCTGCAATGCAGACGGCAGCCAAGAGCAAGAACACGGGTGCCCGTAAAGCCAGCTTCAGCTGGTGAACCTTCTCTTGCATGAAAACCGTTTAGCAAAGCCCATGTCGACGGTTACCTTCCGGTAAGGTCAACGAATGCGCCACTCGAAGCTGAACAGAGAAGACTATTTAACGAAATTCCGGATCTATCTTACAAGTTTCTGAACGAACCGCATTCCCCTGGAACAGGAAAGACCGCACGGCAAGAATCTCTTTGTTATATCTTTTTCACAACCTCAAACTCGAAATGTAGTTCCTTGCCGCGAAAGATCGTCGAAAGATAAAACTCCCAGAACTTTCGCGTGAAGCGCATAGCGGGCCAATGCTGATCCAGATTGGTGAGCCATTCTATTCCGAGCGCTCGCCAGAGATTAGCGAGGCTTACGTAAGTTCTTCGTGGGCGTAACTCTATTTCGGTATAGAAGGGAAAGGGCGTTCGCTCGGGTACAAAGCAGGTGAACGAGTAGCTATTGAAATGATTGCGGTGAGTAGGATCTGTAGCCCAGTCAGGATTTGAATAATGCGGAGTAACTATCTTAATTCTTCCGCCGGGCTTCGTTATCCGGTGTAGTTCGGAAACAAACGCCATTACGTCGGGCACGTGCTCGATCACATGCCGGCATATGATCTCGTCAAATTCATTGTCGGCGAACGGGTAAGGGACACTACCCAGATCGTGGATGATATCGGCATGGCTCCGGGCGTTTGAATCAATTCCCACGGCGCCGGGAAACTTGTTTTGACCGCAGCCGACGTCGAGGATCTTTCTGCTCTGGACAAATTCGCCGGAGGTTTGACGCTCGGGTTTGGTCATCGATGTACGATGTTAGTGCGGCGCAAAACGAAGTCGCTGAAAGCACCGATATCAAAGGCATGGACCGGCAGACCAATCTCTCGTTCAACGTCTTGAAGTGTCAGACCGTCTAGAAAAATGTCTCCGTCGCTCTTGAGCATCTGACGCGGAATGATTACGAATTCACCCCGTATCTCCCCCCGCGCGCTCACCAGGTCGCCACCTGTTACCAGCCCTGCCACCGAAACATCTCCGCCGAAATAGCCGTTCTCAACGGCCTGGACATGCAAGCGACTGCCAGCCTTCAAATTTAGTTTTTCGATCAGCGCGCGGAGAACGGGAGCAAACAGAGTCCCAGTCATGATCGTTCCATGCAAAGGCTTCCCAGTGCGTGTCGAGACTTGATCGGTCTTTCTCAGCAGCGAGGCGAATTGAGCATCGAACGCTCGCACCATGCCAATGCCGTCTTCAATCTGTGGATAATCGCCGTAATGCCTACGCCCGGGCACGCTGCGGCCGGCGCGCAGATATATTTCATCTCCGAGAAAGGCGAAGTTCGTTCCCAGGCGACGACGCAGCTCTTTTTGCACGGGGGCAATTTCGCGAATGATCTCACGACAGAAATCCGGCGTCACCGCAGTCAAACGTGGATCCGTGTTGTAGCGAGTCAGACCAAGGGGAACGATTGCCACGCTTCGGATCTGGGGAGATTCACTGGCGAGATCGGCGACGGTTCGCTTCAAAATCTCGCCATCGTTGATTCCGGGGCACAGGACGACTTGCGCGTGTAATTCAATGCCGGCCGTCAGCAGGCGGTGCAGCTTGTCAGTTATATCCGCGCGCTTCTTATCAACTCCAAGCAGGTAAGCTCGAACATCGAGGTCGGTTGCATGCACCGAAACGTATTGAGGCGAGAGGCGCTGTTCAATGATGCGCTGCATCTCGTCTTCGGTGATTGAGGTCAGCGTCGTGTAGTTGCCGTATAGAAACGAGAGCCGAACATCTTCATCGCGAATGAATAACGAAGGGCGTGCATCTTGTGGATTTCCCTTACAAAAGCAAAAGAGACATTCGTTAGCGCACTGGCGCGGGACGATCTGCTCGAAGTTGAGGCCAAAATCTTCGCCCTCGTCGCGCTCGATCTCGAGTTTCCAGTCTTCACCGGTCTTTTTGCGGACCAGCATTTCAAGCTGAGTCTCTCCGGCTACCTGGAAGCGAAAATCGAGATAGTCGCGCACGGCGCGCCCATTGATCTTGATAATGCGATCGCCGGGCTCAAGTTCGAGTTCGGCACCCAGGCTCGCAGGAATGACGTCAGAAATCTCGACCCCACGTCTGCGGATGCTTGTCACGGCGGGTGCAACGGCGAACTCGTACATTTACTGTCCTTACTTACTTTTAGTTATGTCCGGCGCCCACTGTTACCACTTTGCCATCTGCGCCAAACTCGGAACTATAACAGAGTTTCGTCATTTATGTGGGTCGCCATCAGTGGCGGCTGCGCTTAACGTTTTCCAGACTTCGTGTATAATCGCCAACATTCGCAGTGACCCGGGCGTCCACCGAAAACAATCTTACCGAGACGTAAAGAATTTACCCTTCAGGAAATCATCTGTATGAAAAAGGCTTTCTCCCTGGTAGCTTTCTCCTTGCTGGCTATAGTCGCCTGGTCTCCTTCTATTAATGCCCAATCCAGTTCACAAGGTTCAAGACCAACGGAAAAATCTGTTATTGCATTTAAGTCTTCGGAAAGAGACGAAAGCAAGAGTCAGTCGGGCGCCCCCGAAACCACGCCAGCGAAGACCCAGTTGGAGGTCAACTCGGCTGCGTCGGAGGATTCAAGCAAGCCCGGAAACGCACAGGCAGCACACGATGCTCAAAAGCTGTACGAGTCCGGTATAAGCCTCTACGAAGCAGGGAAGCTCGAAGACGCAATCGGAGCACTCAAGGAAGCGGCGCGGCTCGTGCCCGACGATCCGCAAACTCACTTCAGCCTTGGCATGGCCTATTCACAGGTGAAGTCTTATAAGGATGCGGTCGACTCGTTTAAGAAAGCTGTCAAGCTTAAGCCCGATTGGCCCGAGGCTATTTTCAGATTAGGGATGATGTCGTACGTGCTTGACCGTAAAAGCCAGTCTGTTGATGCTTACAATAAGCTGCGGAAACTAAAGTCTCCTCTTGCCACTACCCTGTACCGGATTATTCAAAAAGAGGGCACTCCCAACAGTGTACCTGCGAACGCCGGCGTCTCTAGTGAGCCGGCAACAAAGCCTGTGCAAGTTCTTCCAGCGTCAGCTTTGAAAAAGGAAACCAATGCATCGGCTCGACGCGAGGCGCCTGCCGCAACAAGTGAAACAGCGCGTGCAAAACCGGCGGGACGCAATCCGACCGTTAGGGTCGAGCGCCCTGTCGACGAATCAGCCAAAGAAGCGTCTGCGACTGCTTCTGTCCCTGCACCGCTAAACGATCAAACAGCTACCACTATCTATCGCGTAGGCGTCGGCGACATACTCGACATAAGGTTGCTTAATTCGACTACTTCACGGTCGACACTTTACACGGTTGTCGACGGTGGCTTAATCGATTTCCCGATCGCCGGTGGTCCAATATCCGTTGGCGGGCTTACAAGTGAGGAAATTCAGAGTCGCATTACCGGCGAACTCAAGCGTCGCGCGGTTGAAGGTAGCTCACTCGTTGCCGTCGGCGTGCGGCAATACACGAGTCACTCTGTAATTATCACCGGCCTGGTAACAAATCCAGGCACTCGCTTTCTCCGTCGTGAAGCAGTTCCTCTTTACGTGATAATGGCGGAAGCACAGCCGCGCAACGACGCCGCGCGCGTGACGATCATGCGCGCGAGTGGAGAAAAGCAAACCGTTGATCTAAATGATTCGGCTGCGCTGGTCCGTACGGGAGACGTGATAAATGTTTCGGCGCGGCAGCAGGAGTTCTATTACATTGGCGGGCATGTCTCTTATCCAGGTCAGAAACCGTTTCAATCGGGAATAACTCTTCTTCAGGCGATCCTCGCAGCGGGAGGTACTGCTCGTCAAAACGATAACAACATCGATCTGTCACGTGAAGGCGTCGATGGCCGATTGACGACCACGCGCTACAAGCTGAAAGACATCAAGTCGGGCAAGACTCAAGACCCCAGAGTGCAACCCGGCGATCGCATAGAAGTCGTTCACTAACGGGATGACAAGCTCTAAACATCCAAGTCCCAAGTTCAAAGACGCACAACGGACGACAGACCACTGACAACTGACCTAACACCGCAATTTTATTGACAATGCTGCCCCTCTTTGTTAGTTATTCACCTCGTTTTTCGTTCCAATCCGTTTCGCCACTTTGACGATTTTTCCAACCTGATCACTGGGAGAGTGGGAGCCTGACGATGAACAAATTAAAGCCAGCCCTGTTGGGTGGACTCATTACGGGAGTGTTGAGTGTTATTCCCTTTGTAAGCACGTGCTGTTGTGTTTGGGCTGCTCTGGGAGGACTGCTCGCCACTTTCCTGTACGTAAGGAGCTCGCCAGTGCCCGTTTCGACGGGCGAGGGTGCCGTGGTTGGTGTGTTGGCGGGAGTAATAGGGTCGATAATTTATTTGATCATAGGACTGCCGCTTGCGCTGCTGTTTGGCACTGGCGCTCAGGTAGAGGAAGCATTCAGGCGGTCCGGAATTTCCATTCCTCTGACGGGTATAGCGCTTGTGTTACTGAGCGCTTGCATGGTTGTTGTTCTTCTTCTTCTTTTCTCGGCTATCGGCGGACTTATCGGTGTACCAATTTTCGAGAAGCGCAAGGGACAGTCTGCACCGCCGCCGCCGCCGCCCAATCTCGGTGGACCAGGTTACGGCACAGGTATGTGAAATCCGTCGGATTCACCCAAAGTTGGCCACAGTTTTTGTTGGCTGCTCACTTGGACCACCTGCTCCTAAACCGATGTTAGTGGCACAGAGGTCTGTGCCACCACGTCGCTTTCCCGTTAATAAACTACAGGACAAACAAGATGACTCGATATTGCACAAAATGCGGCGCGACCAATGATGAGTTTGCACAATTCTGCACGACCTGCCAGACTCCACTGGCTCCGACCAGCGGTTACCAGCCGATGCAGTCGGTGAATCCGCAGCAGTCTATGCAAGACTGGAAGGCGTTGGGCGCTGACAAAAAGATTGCGGCCGGCATTGTGGCTATCCTTCTAGGCAGCCTCGGAGTTCATAAATTCATTCTAGGCTATACCACCGAAGGAATTATCATGCTGCTGGTTACGGTCTTGACGTGCGGCCTCGGGGCTATGGTCACCAGTATCATAGGGATCGTCGAAGGCATTATTTACCTGACTAAATCTGATGAGGAGTTTGTCAGGACCTACATTCAGAGTAAGAAGGGTTGGTTCTAAAGACGTTTGTTGCCGCCGGTCAGCGACGGCGACGAGCGTTTGAATTATTTGAAAGCAGTGAAAATGTGATGCGTCGCTTACAGGTCGCAGCCGTCTGGTTCATTCTTGCCGGAGCTGCGACCTACTTATTTCTATTCGATCCGGCGAAGGGAGTCGGATATCCTTCCTGCCCTTTCCGAATGCTCACTGGCTTGCAATGTCCGGGTTGCGGTGCTGCGCGGGGCTTACATCAGTTGCTACACGGACATCCCCTTGCCGCTTTCGAACTCAATCCGCTGGTAATGATTTTGCTGCCATTCTTGGGTTTTGGTTTGTTGGCTCTGACAGGGTCGGCTGCAAGAAGTGAAAGCCCGCGCAGTAGCTTCATTCCACCGCGATATGGCTGGATGGTTTTAGGTGTGATCGTTAGTTTCTGGATCTTTCGTAATACTTCGCTCTATCCATTCACTTCGTGAAGAGTTTCCGGAGAGAGCAAGCGGAGCGCGCCCCAACATTGGCGGACCGCGCCCAACATTGTAGGGGTGGCACTCCGTGGCCACCCCTCGTCGCCCAAACGGACTCGGCGCGAGTAACACGGCAGGGCATCTGCGTGTGTTCTCGATGCTCAGTGAAATCAACCGAGGGGTGGCTACGGAGCGCCACCCCTACAACGGTGCCCGCGTTCTGCTCTCTCCAGGCGCCGCTCAGTCTACTCACGGCGGTCCACGACGACGCTGTACCTGCTGGAGAAACCATGCGAATGACGACTGCTTGTGTCGCGTTAGTTTGTATCTTCCTCTTAGGTGTCGCGCTCCTAACGACGAAAGCAAGCGCCCGGCCCGAAATCCAGTCCAGCAAGCCGTTGCGCCCCGTTCACACGTTTTCCATCGTCGCGCGCGATCCGCAAACAGGTGAACTTGGGGTCGCGGTCCAATCTCACTGGTTCTCGGTCGGTTCGATCGTTACCTGGGCCGAAGCGGGCGTGGGCGCGGTCGCAACTCAGTCCTTCGTCGATCCGAGCTATGGCCGTAACGGTTTGGACCTGATGCGAGGGGGGAAAAGCGCAACCGAAGCTTTGAAAGAGCTGTTGGCGAAAGATGACGGGCGCGAAGTGCGACAGGTTGCCATGATCGACGCTCACGGACAGGTCGACGCCTGGACGGGCAAGAACGATATTCAGGCCGCTGGACACAAGGTCGGCAAAGACTATTCGGTGCAAGCTAATCTAATGCTCAACGACAAAGTGTGGCCGGCAATGTCTCAGGCGTTTGAAAACGCGAAAGGCGATCTGGCAGATCGGATGCTTGCCGCATTGGACGCCGCCCAAGCAGTCGGTGGTGACATTCGTGGCCGGCAATCCGCAGCGTTGATCGTAGTGACTGGCAAACCTACCGGTAAGCCGTGGAAAGATCGCACCTTCGATTTGCGAGTAGATGATAGTCCGGAACCGCTGAAGGAGTTGCGACGCCTGGTGACTCTGCAGCGTGCTTACAATCACATGAACGCTGGTGACCTGGCGGTCGAAAAGAAGGACAACGAAGGAGCTCTGCGCGAATACGGTGCTGCGGAGAAACTGGTTCCCGGCAATGCCGAGATGATCTACTGGCATGCCGTGGCGCTGGTGAACATGGGCCGGGTCGACGAATCGTTGCCGCTATTTCGCAAGGTGTTTGCGAGGGATACGAATTGGGCGACCCTGACGCCTCGCTTGCCAAAGTCAGGCCTGTTGCCGGACGATCCAAAAGTGATCGAGCGAATTCTAGGAGTCCGTCGGAACAATCGGATTTCTCAGTGACACAAACCGTCAGATCCTTCTTTTCTTGAGCAGGTTTTTTGAGTTGAAACAGCGATCCACGAAATCACACGAACCAAATACACGAACACTGCAAACTCGAACCAAATATGACTTACAGGCACGGAATTGTTTTGCTGCTTGGTTTGATCCTGGCCGGTTGTTCCCATCAACCGCCAATTTCTCAGAACAACAGCAACAGGGCACAAGAGGAAGAAATGAAGATCAAGATTTCCAGCGCGGCCTTTCAGGACGGGGGCCAGATTCCGTCGAAATACACGTGTGATGGGGCGGATGTCTCACCGCCGCTTGAATGGTCGGGTGTGCCCAACAGTGCAAAGTCTCTCGCATTGATTTGCGACGATCCAGACGCGCCTGCAAAGACGTGGGTTCATTGGGTTGTCTATGATTTGCCGGCCACTACGACAAAATTGCCGGAAGGTTTGCCACCGACAGGAAAACTTGCGACGGGAGGCAAGCAAGGCAAGAATGATTTTGGCAAGATTGGTTATGGTGGACCATGCCCACCGAGCGGCACGCACAGATACTTTTTCAAGCTGTATGCGATCGACGGCGAGACATCACTCGAACCCGGAGCCACCAAAGAGCAAGTGTTGAAAGCGATCCAGGGTCACATTCTCGCGCAAGGTGAGTTGATCGGTAGATACAAACGGTAGTTCAGCAATGTTGCGGCTATCCGACTAAACTTGAGTTTGTCGGCTCTTCGGAGTTGGTTAGTTTCTCGACCGAAATAAAATCACACGAAGTAATTCTAACGACATTTTGCGTAAGTTCGTGTCTTTGGTTCGTGTAGTTTCGTGGATCGATCGTTTACTCAAAACAACCTGCTCAAGAAAACAAGCATTTGACCGTTTGTTGCACAGAGACCGCACGACTTCTTTTGTGCTTTCCGCTCCTCTGCTATTCTCGATTTTCATCCGGATGTCCGAATCCAACGACAGTCTCAAGGAACGAGTACGCGCTTTCTGGCAGGCGCACCCCTGCGGATCAAAGTTCGCTGCTGCCGAGCCTGGCACAAAACAGTTCTTTGAGTTAGTTGAGGCGCATCGTTATGAAAAGGAATCGCACATCCCGGATGCAGCCGGCTTTTTATCCACTAGTGGTCAGCGGGTCCTGGAGATTGGATGCGGGCTGGGAACCGACGGAGTCCAATTCGCAAAGGCAGGAGCCGAATATACCGGCGTCGACTTAACCGCAGCCGCGGTAGACCTGGCGCGAAGAAACTTTGAAATCCGCGGGTTGGCAGGTGTGTTTCAAACGGCAGACGCAGAGCGACTCGGTTTTCCTGACGCATCGTTCGATGTGGTCTACTCACATGGCGTATTGCATCACACACCGGACACGCAACAGGCCATCAACGAAGTTCATCGCGTGCTGAAACCGAGCGGACGCGCGATCGTGATGCTTTACCATCGCCACTCGTACAATTACGCCATCAATATTCGTCTGCTGCGGCGCATCGGAGCAGGTCTGCTGAGGTGGAACGGTGGCCTGCAGTTGGTCCACCGCTTAACCGGCGAACCGATTGACTCGCTGGAGGAGCACGCCGCGATGTTAAGAAAGGATCCGCGCGGCTACTTCAAGTCAGAAGAGTTTTTGAGTCGCAACACCGACGGCGCCGGCAATCCTCTGGCTCGGGTCTATTCGCGGACGGAAGCGCGACTGCTTTTCAAACACTTTCGACACGTTGACATGAAAACCTACTTCCTCAACAAACGTTTTATTCCGCTTGTCGGAGGATTGTTGCCGCACTCGATTGAGTCTCAACTTGCCAGTCGATGGGGCTGGCACTTGTGGATCTACGCTACGAAATAGTCAGTTGTCAGTGGCGGTAACGGGCAATTGACCACTGACCACTGACCACTAACAAACGAAATGAAAAATATTCTGATAACCGGCGGAGCGGGGTTCATAGGCTCACATCTTGTCGACCGGTTACTATCCGAGGGCCGGTGGCGGGTAGTTGTGGTTGACGATTTCAACGACTTCTACGATCCGGAAATCAAACGTGAGAATATTCGCGGGTCTTTGCGAAACGAGAATTTCTCTCTCAACAACGTCGACATCCGGGATGGAGTTGCCCTCAAACAAATCTTTGCCGCAACCGATTTTGATTGCGTGGTTCATCTCGCCGCGCGTGCCGGTGTGCGGCCATCGTTGACTCAACCGCAGCTATACGTTGAGACAAACATAAACGGCACTCTCAATCTGTTGGAACTGGCGCGCGAACGAGACGTTCCTCAATTCGTGTTTGGTTCGTCTTCATCGGTCTACGGCATCAACGCGAAGGTTCCTTTCAGCGAAGACGATCCGATTCGCCAGCCAATCTCGCCATACGCGGCCACTAAAGCGAGTGGTGAGTTAATCGCTCACACGTATGCACATCTGTACGGGCTTCGTTGTGTCTGCTTGCGCTTCTTCACCGTCTATGGGGCCCGACAGCGGCCGGATCTGGCGATTCACAAGTTCGCTCGCTTGATGAGTACGGGCAAAGCGATACCGGTTTTTGGGGATGGCACCGCCCGCCGCGATTACACTTTTATAGATGACATAATCTCGGGTGTTCGCGCCGCCATTGATTACGACGGTACTCCCTATGAAGTGATCAATCTCGGAGAATCCAGAACAGTGGAGCTGCGCGAACTCATCTCGCTGCTCGAGAAAGAGTTGGGCGTTGCAGCTGAGCTCGATCGACAGCCAGTGCAGCCCGGTGACGTGCCTCAGACGTATGCCGATATTGAAAAGGCTCGACGTTTGTTGAACTACGATCCGCAGACGCCCATCGAGGAAGGGATCAGGAAGTTCGTCCAATGGTTTCGGAACAATCCACGAAATCATACAAAATAGATCCAGGACTTTGTTCTCATTCCGTGTGTTCGTGGATCCCGGTTCACTGGTTTTGATCGCGCCGAAGTCATCGGGCTAATGAGACTGGGTGAAAAGTCAGAAATCCCACCAACGGAAGTTGGTGGATTGTTTCAGATCCAACCTACATGCGGGCACGCACTGAGTTCTTGAATCCTACCAACGGAAGTTGGTAGATGGTTCAGATCCCGCCTCGGACACAAAGCGGCCGAATGCATTCGAAAAGCGAGTTCAGTTTCATGGGCCCTTCTGTGTGGACGAATAGGTTGGATCTGAACAATCCACCAACTGCGGTTGGTGGGATTCTCAAAATTCCGAAGCCCATTTCTTTGTAGGCGGGATCTGAACCATCCACCCACTGCCGTAACTCCCGTGGGTGGGATTTCGGAGGTTTTCATAAGAGTCTTGGTGTGAATGAGAAGTCAGAAGATGCGTTTCCCGACAGACGTCTAGATTTCCCGCTAATAGGGTCTCCTGACCACCCCCTCCACTGCACTCGACCTTAATTTGCTTTACAATGCCTGACGGAGTCTTTCGGACGACCGATGGCCACCAATACCACAGTCATCAACGACCCGCTGCCACAAGAAATGCAGCAGCATACCTACTCGATCATGCGTCGGGTCGAGGGCGTACATTGGTGGTTTGTGGGCCGGCGCCGGATCATCGAAAGATTCCTGGAGCAGATTTGCGCAAAACTGAAGACAGATCGTCCGCATATCCTCGACGTCGGGTGCGGCACGGGCGCCAATTTGGAGATGTTGGCCCGCTTCGGAGACGCGGAGGGTGTTGATGTTTCACCGGAAGCCCTCACCTTCTGTAGAGAACGTGGGTTGGACAACGTTCGGCAGGGCGAAGCCGAGCGACTTCCCTTCGCGGATGATTCGTTTGACCTGATCACTGCTCTCGATGTGGTCGAGCATCTGGATGATGATGCGGCCGGCTTGCGCGAGATGCGACGCGTATTGCGTCCCGGTGGTCGCGCTTTGCTGTTCGTGCCCGCCTTCATGTTTCTCTGGGGAGTGCAGGACGATGTCAGTAATCATCGACGACGGTACACGCGGTCCAGTTTAAAGAAGTTGGTCCAGGAGTCAGGTCTCGTAGTCGAGCGCGCGACTTACGCCAACATCACATTCTTCGCTCCGATTCTGCTAGGCCGTCTGTTCATGCGCATTACGGGATTGCGTCCAGCGTCGGAAAATAACATCAATGTCAGCGTCTTGAATGGTGTGCTTGGCCGCATACTTGGTGCGGAAGCTGGGCTGCTGGCGAAAGCGAATCTACCGCTCGGCGTTTCGGCAATTTGCGTGGCGAGACGCGAGTAACGTTTCTGATGAGAATTTACGAAGAACAAATCGTAAACGTAACGAGCACGGCGGATTCTGCACACGAAAAGGGCCGTCCGGAGATCTCCGTCTTCCTTCCAGTCTATAACGAAGAACCAAATCTGCTTCCACTGCATGCGAAACTGGACGAGGCGCTCAAGAAACTTGGGCGTTCAGCCGAAATCATCTACGTCGACGACGGCTCTAACGACGGCAGCTTGAAAATCTTGCGAGAGATTGCTGAGGTTGACGAAAGAGTTCGTGTGGTTGCCCTCAAAAGAAACTATGGTCAGACGGCCGCGATGGCGGCAGGCATCGATGCGGCAAGCGGAAAAGTACTGATTCCCATGGATGCGGACTTACAGAACGACCCGGCTGATATTGTCCGATTGCTGGAAAAACTTGATCAGGGGTATGACGTTGTTTCCGGTTGGCGTAAGAAACGAAAAGACAAGATGGTGACGCGGAAGATTCCGTCGATGCTTGCCAACCGATTGATTTCGTGGATTGGGGGAGTGCCGCTACACGACTATGGCTGTTCCCTGAAAGCTTATCGCCGAGAGTCATTACAGGACGTTAGACTTTACGGTGAGATGCATCGCTTTATTCCAATCTATGCATCGTGGGCGGGCGCGCGCGTGGCGGAGATACCGGTTGAACATCACCCGCGAACCATGGGCAAGTCTAAGTATGGCCTCTCCCGAACCATCAAAGTCATATTCGATCTGATCACGATCAAGTTTATGGCTTCGTACCAAACAAAGCCCCTTTACTTGTTTGGTTGGGCCGGTCTGCTCACTTTCGCAATCTCGTTCCTTTCCGCCTTGCTAGCTTGTTTGATGAAGTTCGTCAGTTGGCCTCACCACGCCGACTTTATTCAAACGCCTTTGCCGGTTATGGCGATGGTGATGCTCGTGCTCGGGATTCAGCTTTTCCTGATGGGCCTGTTGGCAGAGATGATGGTGCGCACCTATCACGAATCACAAGCGAAGTCGATCTATGCGGTGCGCGAGAGGATTGGGTTTGACGAAAGCGCGAGCCTGTAAACGTGTGATGTTACTCTGATGTGCGGAATTACGGGATGGGCAAATTTAGATGCGCGAACGCCGCCGCCTCATGGCGGTTGGGAACTCCTCTACTCGATGTGCGAGCGGATGGTTCATCGCGGACCCGACTCGGAAGGCTTGATGGTCTCGACCGGAGTGGCGCTGGGAATGCGGCGCCTTGCGATCATCGATTTAATCACCGGCGAGCAGCCCGCGTTCAGCGAAGACAAAAGTATTGCGGTTATTCTCAACGGCGAGATCTATAATTATCGCGAACTTCGCGAGCAGTTGGAAAAGAAGGGCCACTCGTTTGTAAGCGCTTCTGATACGGAAGTTTTGCCTCACCTTTACGAGGAATATGGCCTTGAGATGGTCACCCGCCTCAATGGGATGTTCGCCTTCGCGTTGTGGGATGCGAAGCTTCGCCGGTTGTTTATCGCTCGCGATCGTTTCGGTGAAAAGCCGCTTTATTGGGGTGTCTTCGACAATACTCTTTTATTCGCGTCCGAACCAAAAGTCCTGCTGGCCCATCCCGCCGTACATCCTTCGCTGGATCTCCAGTCGTTGCGGCAGTACCTGTCATTTGATTATGTGCCTGCACCGCGTTCGATTTATGAAGGCATTCAGAAATTACCCGCGGCCCATGCGCTGACACTCGAGAATGGCCGGATAGAAGTAAAGCCCTACTGGCGCCTCAGCTACAAAACGCGAACACCACTTGAAAGCGAAGCTGAGGCCGCCGAAATATTGCGCGACCTGCTGGCGGATTCGGTGCGGATGCGTTTGGTCTCAGACGTTCCGCTCGGAGTTCTGCTTTCCGGCGGGGTGGATTCTTCGACCATCGCCGCGCTCGCCGTGCAGACGTCTTCCGAACCGGTTAAGACCTTTTCGATTTCGTTTGCTGAATCCTCATTCGACGAATCGTTTTATGCGCGAGGTGTGGCAAAGTTTCTCGGCACCGATCACCACGAAGAGCGTTTGAGTGCGAATCTCGCCGCGAACCTGGTCAGTGAAATCGGTTCGTGGCTTGACGAACCATTCAGCGATCCTTCACTTGTGCCCACTTATCTGCTTTCCCGATTTACGCGTAAACACGTGACTGTGGCCCTGGGAGGTGATGGGGGCGACGAATTGTTTGCCGGTTATCCAATGTATCGGGGTCATCAATGGGCCGAGATGTACAGGCGCGTGCCTGCTGCGTTGAAGGCTGGAATTGTCGAGCCCTTACTACGGCTGCTTCCCGTAAAGACAAAGAACCTTTCCTTCGACTACAAAGCCAACCGGTTTGTGGCCGGCGTAAAGTATGATCCGGTGACACGGCATCACGTTTGGTTTGGCTCGTTCACTCCGGAACAGCAACAGCAAGTGCTGACTGCGGAAACACTCAGGGCCACCGATGGCGACATTTACCAGGATGCGCGGCGAATGGCCGAGGAATGTGAGGCCGATGACGTTGTTACGCGCATGCAGAGTTTGGATACGCGGCTCTATCTGGCCGAGGACATTTTGACAAAGGTCGATCGCGCGAGCATGGCTGTGTCCCTCGAGGTTCGGGCGCCGTTTCTCGATCCGCGGGTAGCAGAATTTGCTGCGTCACTTCCCGCCAATTACAAACTGAGTAGAGGAAGGACGAAACACATTCTTAAACTCGCAGTCAAAGATCTCGTTCCACGGTTTGTCACTCGCCGCGTCAAGAAAGGCTTTGGTGTGCCCGTCGCCGAGTGGTTAAAAGTGAAGTTGCGGCCCATGGCGCGCGACCTGCTATCGCCTGAGCGTGTGCGCCGGGCGGGAGTCTTTAACCCTGAGTTTGTGACCCGTTTGCAGGACGAACATGAGCGCGGTGTAGCCAATCATCGCAAGCTTTTATGGACATTGTTAATGTTTGAGCTCTGGCATGAGAGCTTTATCGAAACACCGCGACGGATCGAGACGTCAGTAAGCGGCCGTTGATGTTCGACGAGCTTCAGCTTGTCGAACTGGTTCCAGCAAGGGGTAGCGGCCTAATTTCACTGCCCTCTGCGACCTCTGTGTACGCCGTGTCTCCTTAGAAACTTCGTTCTGGGGTTGGGCGTGTAATTAGTTGACAGCGAGTGATTTAGCTTCCGTCGCGCGCTCCTAAAAGTTTCATCTCGTTATCTGCTGGTCGCAGTACGAGCAAAGGGGCTCAGTGGTGAATGGTCTCAGTGGTGAATGGTCTTCGGCGCTTTGATCACCATGGAGGCACAGAGAACGCAGCGCGGCTCCGGCCGCAACCAAACCTGACTCAAAACATGATCCACACGCATCACACGAAGTGCGCATCACACGAAGTAACACTAACAACATTTCGTGTCAGTTCGTGTTTGGTTCGTGTAGTGCGCGTGGATCGATTGTTTACTCAAAAAATCTGCTCAAGAAACAAGAAGTTGACGGTTTGTTACACATAGAGAGGTTCGTCTCCCCATTAACCAACTCCTGTTGTTAGCCAACGAATGCACATCTGGATCGATCTGGGAAACTCGCCTCACGCACCCTTTTTTCGTCCGCTCGCGAAAGAGTTTGAGCGACGGAGTCACCAGGTAGACACCACAGCGCGCGCCTTT
>WNFZ01003912.1_pt1 | contig 33360 bp, 27 predicted proteins | sample 5400081 | NCBI WGS metagenome assembly WNFZ01 (sample SAMN13153365, study PRJNA577476) | soil metagenome | isolation source: 80 cm soil or saprolite under grassland replicate 1 | place: USA:California | collected 2016-06-15 | reverse complement strand
GAATGGTTGGTGGCAGGGAAAACGCCGCCGGATCTGTCACCGACTTGCCATTTTCGCTGAAACGCAAAAAAATACGCATCGACTTTGCTCGCAGACCGTAAGTGGTCCGCAGTGCCAGGGCAGCTGGCTCTCCGCCGCTGAGAACGAGTTCCCAAATATGGTCGTTTAAGTAGTCAGGGATGGCGAGGCGTGAATCTGCCGCAAGGGTTAAGCAAAGCGGGTCGCCTTTGGCGAGTGACCAATCACGCATAGGTGTATTGTACGGGCAGTTGGTCAAGAGGTCAAAGGGTATAATTTAGTCTCTTAGTCTTCTAGTCTACTAGTCAGCTGGTCTGCTAGTGAGAGACGAGAAGACTGGAGACTAGCAGACGAGGAGACTACATCATGGGACTTTACTTTGAGGATTTTTTCGTTGGACAAAAGCTGGATACACAGAAGCGAACCATCAGCGAAGACGACATTATGAGCTTCGCTCGCTTGACCGGCGATGACAACCGCATCCACACCGACCCGGAGTTCAGCAAGACAACTGTCTTTGGCAGACAGGTTGCTCATGGATTGCTGGGCTTATCCATCGCTTCGGGTCTTGCCTGGCAAACAGGAATCCTCGACGGAACGGTGATCGCGTTCCGGGAGATCAATGAATGGAAGTTCGTCAAACCCGTCTTTATCGGCGACACGATTTACGTGGAGCTGGAAGTGAAGGAATGTAAAGCTCTGCCGCGAATCGGCGGAGGCTCCGTGACGATCACACTGGAAGTGAAAAATCAAAACGATGAGGCTTGCCATCGCGGTAACTGGACGGTCTTAATGATGAGCAAACCGAAATAATATTGAATGAACCTTGCGAAGGTTTAAGAACCTTCGCAAGGTTATATGGAATGAATAATGACAGACGAAGAAGAAGAGAGAAGAAAACGAATTCAACGATTGCTCGATTCAGAAGCGGAGACCCGCGCCGAGTCTCCTGTGGATCCGAAAGATCAACCTGCAGACCCAAACGGTACAACAAAAGCACAACTGCCGCGACGCACGCCTACCCCTCCAGCTAACATCCCACTTGATAAAGATAACATGCCGCTGCCGCGCCGCGTCAATGAAACGGATATGGAAGGGACGCGCGTTGCCCCGATCGCGTATGAGCCGACGAATCGCCCCAGAAATGGAACGCCTGTTGCTCGCCGCATCCAACCCCAACTGCCAATAAATCCGTCAATACAACCATCACAACCCGTCTCACGTCCTGCTGCGCCAGTATCTACTGGACTGGTCTCCGCCGGGTGCCTCATCCGTTTGGTAATTGCTGCATTGTTCAGCGTTGTGGTCATGCTGCTCCTGGGTGGGACAGCACTGCTGTTCTCTTACTATTCCATCGCGCGCACGCTGCCCAATGTGGAAGATCTGAAGACACATGCCTCGCAGTTTGAAACCACGCGCATTCTCGATCGCAACGGCAATGAGCTCTATGAAATCCTCGATCCCAGCGCAGGGCGCCGCACATATGTGCCGCTAAGCCAAATTTCCCCGGTTCTCGTCGCAGCGACAATTGCTACGGAAGATAAAGACTTTTACACACATCCTGGTTTTGATCCAGTGGCAATCATTCGCGCTTTGTGGCAAAACTATAAAAGCAATGGACAAAGTGGCGGCGCTTCAACAATTACGCAACAGCTTGCCCGCGCCTTATTGCTCTCCCCAGAGGAGCGCGCACAACGTACTATTTCACGCAAAGCACGGGAGATCATTCTGGCGGCGGAAATTACGCGTCGCTATTCCAAGGATGATATTCTCGAGCTGTATCTCAATGAGATCTATTACGGCAATCTCGCCTATGGCGTGGAAGCGGCTTCAGAAACGTATTTCGGCAAGACTGCCAATCAACTGACACTTTCCGAGGCGTCCTTCCTTGCGGGTCTGCCGCAATCGCCCTCGGTCTATGATATTTACACCAATCGCGATGTGACCCTGGCTCGGCAACAACAGGTGCTGGTGTTGATGTATGGCATGAGCAAGACCAATGGCTGCATCAAGGTTAGCAACAGTCCGACGCCGATTTGCGTGGATGAAGTTGCTGCAGCGAATGCTGCTAATGAAATGAAAACGCGTGTGTTCAATTCGCCGAACATCAACACACGCTATCCGCACTGGGTGAACTTTGTCCGCGAGCAACTCGAAGCAGAGTACGATGCGCAAACGATCTATCGTTCCGGATTCGTCGTGTACACAACGCTCGATCCAACACTCCAGGACCAGGCGCAGGCATTAGTCACGGATCAAATCTCCCAACTTGCCGATAAGAATGCACACGATGGCGCCTTGGTTGCGATCAAGCCATCGACTGGTGAGATCCTTGCCATGGTTGGCTCGCCCGATTTCAACAATGAAGTAATTTCCGGGCAGATCAATATGGCAGATAGTCCCACACGCCAGCCAGGCTCTTCGATCAAGCCGATCAATTATGTGGCTGCCTTTGAAAAAGGATGGACGCCGGCTACGTTAATATGGGATGTTCCAAGTGAGTTTCCGCCCTCTGGTGATCCGAACGATACGCGTGAGCCATATCGTCCCGTCAACTACGATGGGAAATTTCATGGCGCGGTCACGGTTCGCACAGCATTATCAAATTCATTGAATGTTCCTGCTGTCAAAACATTGAACTTTGTCGGCGTCTATGATGATCCATCCACACCGCAAAAAGATGGCATGGTGGGCATGGCACAACGCCTGGGCATTACCAGTTTAACGCGCCCCGACTACGGCTTAGCCTTAACGCTCGGTGGTGGCGATGTCAGTTTATTGGAAATGACATCCGCTTTTTCTGTGTTCGCAAATTACGGAAAGAGAATCCCACCGGTTGCGATTTTGAAGATCGTTGATTTCCAAGGCAATGTGATTTATCAGTACCAGCCACCGGCTGGCGATCAGGTGATCCGTGCAGAGCACGCCTTTCTCATTTCGTCCATCCTATCGGATAACGATGCGCGCTCGATGATGTTCGGTCGCAACTCTGTTTTGAACCTGCCATTCCAGGTCGCGGCAAAAACAGGAACGACCAACGACTTCCGCGATAACTGGACTCTTGGTTACACTCCCGATCTTGTGACCGGTGTATGGGTTGGCAACGCTGATTACACACCGATGGTCAACACAACCGGTCTAACCGGCGCGGCCCCGATCTGGTCACAGTTCATGCAATATGCTGTGCCATACGTCTCCAACAATGCGCCCACATCGTTTAGTATTCCACCTGGCATAGTGGAGAAGGTGATCTGTGTCACCTCAGGCACAGAACCTTCTGATACATGTCGCGGTGGGCAGCGCAGTGAATTCTTCGCCAACGACCAACCTCCTCTTCCCAAGAACAAGGATTTGCTACGCAAACTCAACATCGACACATGGACTGATTTGGTCGCGAACGATAGCTGCAAAGACTTTGTCAAAAATGACGTGGTGATGAATGTGAGCGACAAATGGGCACGTAAATGGTTGCGCACTGGCGATGGAAAGGACTGGCTCGAAGCACACGACTTTCCGCGCAATCCTGCATTCTCAGCCGATAAAGAATGCAGCGCTTCAGATCCGCATCCGGTTTTGGATTTCCAAAGTCCGAAGAATGGCGATACGATCACACAAACAACACTTCCCATCCAGGGAGTGATCGATGTGAAGAATGGCGGCTTTACAGGCTGGCGACTCGAATATGGAAACGGTAACGATCCCTCAGATTGGACGGTACTCACGCAGGGCAACAATGCCTTCCCACAGCCCGGTCTCATTTACACCTGGGATTTAAGTGCCGTGCAAGGGAATCAAGTGACACTACGACTCTATCTGGAGAACGGCGAGGATGGCTACGCCGAAAAGCGGATCACTCTTAACCTCAGCCTGCCAACGCCAACTCCGTTGCCAACTGTCTCCCCCACAGCGATCCCGCCCACCGCGTTCCCAACAGATACTTCCATTCCTGTCATTCTTACTCCTACCGAAACAGTGACCCCGTTCCCATCAGAAACACCAACACCGACGGCAACTACAGGACCATAAATCAATGTAGTAGGTCACGTTTCAAACGTGACCTACTTTTATAATAAACCTTATGAATGGACAAACTCGCTCCAATATCAAACCCGGCATGACCGTGCTAATCGTTCTCAAACAAGATCAGCGTACAGGAAAATTGACGAAAGGCACTGTCAAGGATATTCTTACCAAATCGCCCACTCATCCACATGGAATCAAGGTCCGTTTGGAAAGCGGAGCCGTAGGACGTGTAAAAGAAATCGTGGAAGCTTCTGACTCTTAATTTTCAAAGAGGAATAATGTCTGATCCCCGCCCTATACGTTATGTTGTTTTTCACACGCCCGGTCCAATCTGGAAATACGGCATTGACTTCCGCGAGCAGGAAGGGGTTCATGAACATGTTCAACATTACTTAAAATTATAGGAACAAGGGAAACTGGACGCGTTTGCCGCTGCCGATCCTGCTGTACAGGCAGGATTATTGAACTATGAAATCCGTCCCTGGCTGACAGCCATGGAACACAAACAAATCAATGGAAAAGAGGAACAATGATCCGTCAACTTGCGCATCTCAATTTTCTCACGAACGATCTTTCCAAGATTATTGATTTTTATGTCAATAAACTCGGCATGAATGTCAAATTCACACTCGACAATAAACAAGGTCAGCCATAATTTCCATGGGAATGGACAATTCCCGCCAGGCATGGATTGCCGATCCTGACGGGAATGCCATTGAACTGATGGAGTATGGAGCAGCGAGTCTGCAGTTGACTGGAATATCTTAACTAAGTTCAAAGCACATAGACCTCCAGGTTTTTCGGAGACTCGAACAGTTGCATATTTATTGAATTTGAATGGCGTCGACGTCCATAAAATAGTTTCCACCTGCAAATTTAAATTGGACCGTATGGGTTCCAGAGGAAAACGTCGGGCTGGTATAAGTCTTTCTCCATTGCAGACCACCATTAGCATTGATTGTGGTGATTCTGCTGCCATCCACATACACATCGATGTTGCCGCGATTGGAAGCTTGCGTATAAGTCAGGATAAACTGTGTTCCATTGAAGCGGAAGGAAGCGGTATCTCCCACCGAGTAGCTGTAATGAACGGTATCATTGATTGGTCCGCTGCCATTGTATTGCACCCATGTGCCGCCATATTGCCAATTGGAATTGGTGTCATCATAAGTGCCCGCATCAGGGGCCGATGTCACAGTTTGAATGAGAGCAGTATGATTCGCCGGATCTACAACCACATAGCCTTTGCTAAAATCTCGTCTCCACCGGCTTCCCACCATGTATCGCGGTCCAAGAGGACTTCCCAAATCTAATTTGTAATTATCATATAGCCATGCCTCTCGGTATGCAGAAAATTTTGCATAGCGGAATGCAACTTTGCCATTGCTAATCAAAAGATAAGAGGCAAACGCGAAATTTTGACGGTTTAAATCATTTTGATAACCTGGTGAAACCAAAATGGCATATTTACCCTGCGCTTGTGTCCTTTCCATCAACTCCATATCATCTTCCCATTTGTTTACACTTAAATAGGATGTCTCATCCCAATTCACGGCAAAACGTTCCGTTAGAGCCCCATCGAGATACTGCAAATAGTTGAACCAGACATCATCACTGCCAAGGACAATAATATTCCCAAAAAACGGACGACTGTACCTCTGTGAATAATTTACGTCCACATATTGCAAAAACCCCGCCACAGCAGCTTGATAACTCGCCTCGTCAGGATATCTAGCAGGATTGTTACCAAAGAATTTGCCGAGGCTGGCTTCCACATTATCGAGGAAAAGAGCGGACCAACCATCTTGATTCTGACTCTGGACCACACGTGAAACGAAGAAATCTCTCCAACCCGGATTTCCCGGATCCATCCGATAATAATTTCCACCCCCTGTGACCGTGAGTCGTACGCCATGTGAGTCCAGGAGAAACCAATCAGGGTGATTTTGGCTAATGGAGCAAAAGTCACCTGGCTCGTAGGCAACCTGATTATTCAGAGGAACAGCAGTACAGCTTTCTGGGTCCTGAATCGCTTCCGAACGGAAGTACTCGGGGATGGTCGATGAAAATCCATTTGCCCTAAGCTGATCACGGTATGTATTATCCCCATTCGTCAGAATCATGGTGTCGAAATTATTTGCAGCACTTGCAGCATCCATATTAGGCGGCTTATAGAAATATGCAATATTAATTGTTTGTGCAGGGGTGAGGGCCGGGTTTGATATGGCGCGTCCTGGTATGTATACGCCCAAGGCTGAAACGAACACGACAAAAAGAGTTATGATTCGAAACACTTTGTTGTTCAAGGGAGGTCTCCTTGTAAGTAGCTGCTTTTTGATAGGTAACTGAACCATCTAGAATATTAGTAAAGGTGAACGAAAGTCTTCTGCCTGCATATAGTTTCCAGCAACGATAGTGTCCCCACTGCGACATCAAACCAACTAAAGTCAGTTAAGATAATATTCGCTATAACAAATTTTTAAATAGGAGCGCGGTACTGAATTGCTTAACATATGTGTAAAGCCAACTTGTTTGCAATGAGAATGCAATAAAAGATGGGCGATGCCTATGCACCGCCCTATCTTCAACTACATTATGGAATACTGACCGCGTCGAGCGAAATTTTACTGCCCGCTGGACCGACGAAAACAAGTTTTAGTCTATGGGTTCCACCGCCGAGCGTTCCTTCATAACTCCACTTCTGCTGGAACAAGGCAGTGGATGTGTTTTGAGTGAGAGTATAGATCAGGTTTCCATCCACATAGATTGCCATGTTTCCCAACGCAGGGCCCGTCTTGTAGAAAATGCTGAATTTTTGACCACGAAAGTTCATGGTTGCATACGAATTGACCGTTTGAGTCACTTTGAATTCGCCTTGATACGCCCTTGTATCGTTAACAACCGTCCATCCGGATGAATATCTAAATGCTGAATTGTCGTCATTATAGATAGTACCGGTTGAAGCATTGGCGGCTGTGGCCGTATTAACTGGAAGTACCGTGGATGAGCTTGTCCCAACTAGAGTTGGAACCTGGGTCATTGTATTTGTTGCAGCGATAGTTGGAGCTTGGGTACCTGTAGATGTAGCGCGCGGAGTCGCAGTATTCGTTACAGCGATGGTCGGTACTACTGTCGCGGTGTTTGTAGGAACAAAGGTTGTGGTGGGTGCTGGAGATGTGGAGATCGTTGCCGTATGGTTGGCTGGATCCACGATGACATATCCATTCGTGAAATCGCGTCGCCAGGTTGTGCCTGATTGATAACGTGCCCCAAGGGGTGTCCCTAATGGAGCGTTGTAATTATCATAAAGCCAGACCTGGTTGTACACAGAAGAGTTCGAATAACGGAATGAAGCTGTCCCATTGCTAACCAGCAAATAGGAAGCGAAGGCAAACTTTTGGCGATTCGTATCGGTTTGATCACCTTGAGCAATGGCAATGAGAACTTTACCCTGGCTCTGCGTTCTCTCAGCCAATGCCATATCGTAATTCCAGGCGGTTGTAGAGAGATAACTGGTGGAAGACCAACCCACAGACCAGCACTCCTGCATCGCTCCGCTTAAATATTGCATGTAATTAAACCATGTAGATTCATCAGAACTGGATCGCTCAATAATATTGGCAAGCACAGGGCGGTTATAGACTTGGGAATAATTCACATACAGATATTGTAGAAATCCTTGTACCGCTGCCTGATAGCTGGCGTCACTGGAATATCTGGCTGGGGTGACTCCATCACGTTGCATTTTGCTGAGGCTGGCTTCAATATTATCCAGGAAAACGCCGGACCAGCCTCTCACCTGATTTGCCTCGATCAGCCGCGCAACGAAGAAACTTCTCCAACCAGCATTGCCGGGGTCCATCCGGTAATAATTATTTGACATCACAATTCGTCTGCCACTCGTATCCAAGAGGAACCAATCTGAATGATTCTGGCTGATGTCACAGAAATCACCGACTTTGTAAGCGACTTGATTCTTATAGGGTGCCGTGGTGCAGCTACCCGGATCTTGAATGGCTTCTGAACGGTAATACTGTGGGATTGTGGAAGAGAATCCGCTGGCTATCAACTGGTCGCGGAAAGTTTCGTCTCCGGCAGTCAAAACAACATTGCCGAAATTGCCGCTAATGGTTGTTGCGTCGCCATTGGAGGGTGGTTTATAAAACCACGCCAAATTGATAACTCTATTCGGCATCAAGGTGACATTCTGCGATGTAGCTCGTCCCGGAATGAAAATTCCAAATGCCAGGGCGATTGCAAGAACCATACTTGCACTGCGAAGGATTGCCTTATTCATGATGTGATCTCCTTTGTGCAATGAACAGTCTGATTTCCAGACAGTTGTTTGCGTGTTATCGTGTTCACATGGACATGTGTTCCATGGTTGTGTGTTGTAGCGCCAAGGGAGTGCGTAAGGGATTGGCTTTTACAAACTCGCCCCATAATATGCATTGCAAGAGAAAAAATTATAGGAGTACGGTACTGGAATCAAAAACATATCTGTAAAGCTGTTGATTTTTTGGAGGATTCCGTATGTTTGGAAGTGTCTTTGAACGCAACAACAAAGATGTAAAGTGCTACTAAAGAAGTCCGATTAGAGATTTACGCAAGATTTTATGAAGTCTTTTATGATGAATCGATATGCTATACTCGCGAGAAATGAACATTATTTTCTACTTGCTCTTTCCTATCCTCGGTTATCTTTCAGGCTCGCTTCCTTTTTCCATCTGGATCACGCGCTTCGTGAAGCATGTCGATGTGCGCGAGGCCGGTTCCGGTCACGCGACGACAACCAATACGATTCGACAGGCTGGTTTCGGCTGGGGCGCGCTTGTTCTGATTCTTGATATTTCAAAAGGATTCCTTCCCACACTTCTTGCGCTCAAATTTACAGGTAACCCGTGGATTGTTGCGCTTACCGCTGCATTTGCGGTGGCAGGACATTGCTGGCCCCTCTTCGCTCAATTTCGCGGCGGGATGGGACTTGCCACGTTTGGCGGCTCGCTTCTCGCGGTAAATTGGCTTGCGATGGTCATTGGGCTTGGTCTGTTAGTTGCCCTCTTGTTGATCACTCGTCATGGAGCGCGCGCGAGTGTCTTCACCGGGATATTGATCGCGCCGTTATTCTGGCTCCTTCACTTACGCGGCATAGAATTATGGATAGCCATCGCCTGTGGTCTTGTGGTCGCGTACCGCTTCCTGATCGATTGGAATCGCAAATATCGTGAACTCTGGCTGGATCGGGAAAAGCGATGAAGATCGGAATTGTCACCGACTCCACTTGCGATCTGCCTCAATACTTCGTCGAACAACATGAGCTGGAAGTAATTCCCTGTATTCTTGTGCTGGACGGAAAAGAATATGTAGATGGGATCGACATCACCCGCGATCAGTTCTACAAGCGACTTCCCACGCTTCAAACGCATCCGACAACTGCCGCGCCTTCGATCGGCGAATTTTCTTCCCGCTACGATTCGCTCTTCTCGCGCGGCTGCGACCATATACTTTCCATCCATGCCGCAGAAAAGCTAACTTCCATTCTCAACATAGCACGCCAGGCTGCAAAAGGCTTTGGGGACAGAATCACCACCATCGACAGCACATCCCTCTCACTTGGACTTGGCTTTCAAGTGCTCGCTGCCGCCGAAGCCGCTGAGTTGGGATTGCACTCTGCCCTCGATGCCATCGAATCTACGCGCAGACGCCTGCATGTTTTTGCCGCTTTAGACACGATGCACAACCTCCGCCGGAGCGGACGAGTCCCCACTGCGGTTGCCATTCTCGGTGGAATGTTGAATATCAAGCCGATGATCGAGTTAACAGATGGTGAGGTTAAGCCTATCGTCGCAGTTCGCACCACAAAACAGGCAAATGAACGAATGTTGAACTTGCTGTTGCAATTAGGTTCCCTGGAAAGATTGGCGATCTTGCACACCGGCGCAGAGCTACGTGCGAAACAATTCCTAAACATGGCAATGCAAACTTCCAGTCAATCCGTGCCGCGCGATATCCTGATGGTCAACGTGACTCCATTAATCGGTACACACGTCGGTCCAAATGGTCTGGGATTTGCGTCTATAGGGAAATAAAGTGAAAACTCGGAGACTATCGAAATCTCCGAGTTTTCACTTCTTATGTTTTGATTTTCAAACGTCAATCATTCTGCAAATCGGGCCTGTTGCGTTTTATACCGATTTTGCAGCCATGCAAGAAAAACAATGATGAGCGGAAGAAGCATAAAGAATGCATAGACCCTCGGAGTCAGCAATGCTTGCTCGGAAGCAAAAATACTCACGTAATCACGACTTAAGCCTAGCACTAAACCATAGAGGCCCAGCCCCAACCAGCGAAGATTACGATTCGTTGCTATAAAGAATAACGCCAGAGTAATTAGGGTTCCATAAAAGGAAATGTAATCCCCAGAACGAGTCATATATACATATAAATGCAACAAAATACGATCTAGAGAGCCAAGTGGACTAGGGGTATGAGGCTGAATTATTAACATAAGAATGCCAGTAAATCCAAGAACCAAGGGGAGTAAGCCAAAAGTGATAGTCAGAAGCTCCTGCCGATTTTGCCAGAGAATGTAGGCAAGTAGAGCGATCAAGCCCAGCATAAGTGCAAACCACGTGGTAGTCTGTACCATTCCATAATATCCGTGTGTAATCAGCAACATTGCCGCAATTTGTATGGCTAGGGTACCCGCCCAAAACAATACCAATGGTGCCGACCTGCGCCATAGCCCAGCAGCAATGAGTGGCAAATGAATTAAGATATCTAGCCTTACATCTGCCCAGGGATACTTTGGCATGAGGTTCATATAAAGCATATTAAGAAGTGGATAGAGAAGGGAAGGAACGGCGATCCACAAATAATCAAGGAACCCGCCTTGGCGATAGATCGTCTTGAAATTTGCGCCTAAATCTTTGGGCGAACCCATTTCAGCCATAAGTCTTTTTCTCCTTTGCTCGATATTTTTTCCCATTCTGGCATCTTCCTCGCCACTCTCAATATGAGAATTGATTTCATCCAGGAATGCTTGCTGTTCCTCCGATGAAAAGTCTCTTAATTGCTTGCGTAATCTTTGCCTGTAATCTTCGCTCATTGCTTTTACCTCTCAACCATTCATAGACGGTTTCAGCGTCTTTTGCAGATTTTTTATAAACGCCTGCCATTCTGTTTGGCTGTCGGTTAACGCTTTCCTGCCTTTGGAGGTGATGGAATAATATTTGCGTTTTCGTTTCCCTTGACCTTCCTGCCATTCACTTTTCAAGAGACCATCCAACTCCAATTTATGCAGAGCAGGGTAGAGTAAAGCGGCCGTCATCGTGAAATAACCTTCACTGCGGTGCTCCAACTCCCGCATGATTTGGTAACCATACATCTTGTTGGATTCCAGTACGCTTAGGATCAGAAGCGGTGTGCTTCCTTTTCGTAGTTGTTGTAATTGGGTCATAAGTTCTCACTAGTTCAGTAATTATATAAGTTTATTATATATAAGATAGTTACATATGTCAATAGGGTGATTTTGGGATCCTCTTCAACAAATCGTTTTGTTCTGCATGATAAAATTACCTTATGCAGCCTTCACTTGAAAAATTGCGTAAATTCTTCCGTCTCGAACATGAGAACGGATACAGTAACAGTGCCATTATCGGCGGACTCGCCAAAATGCTCGATTATTGGGAAGGGGATGCCCGTGCCGACCAACTTCAGGAAGAGGTAATCCAGGCCGTTTTACAGAGACTCCGCTCTTATGATGGGCTTACCCCACAGTCCCGCGCCGACGCGCTCAGAGGTTTGTGGAAGCGTATCGGAGAGACCTATCCCGAGGCAGCGCAGAGAACGCGTCCAGTTCAGCCCGTCGAAGCCTTGCCAAGACAGCGGCCTGCCCAACCTCCTGCGGAGGAGACACCACCCCTCCCGCCAGAACCACCGCAACTCAGAGAACAACCTCAGCAACGCCAACAGCATGTTGCACCACCACGCTCCCAGAATGTGCCGGGAGCAAAGACATCCGCTACGCCCGCCGCACTGGATGCTAAATTGACCGTGCTCCAGGGTGTCGGTCCAAGTAATGCATCTTCACTTGCCAGGTTGGGATTGCACACCCTTGGCGACATGTTGTATTACTACCCGCGGCGCTACGACGATTATTCCCAACTCAAACCCATCAAGAACTTGTTCTACGGCGAACAGGTCACCGTGATTGGAACGGTACAAACCGTTCACACACGACCGATTCGCGGGGGCAAAGCGTCGATCGTGGAAACAATTATCAGCGATGGAACGGCTGGGATTCGTCTCTCTTTCTTCAATCAACCCTGGCTGGCGAACCGTTTCAAACCAGGTGACGCGATTTCGGTCTCGGGCAAGATCGATCAATACCTCGGTCGTCTGGTCATGAACAACCCCGATACCGAATCGGTTGATATTGAAAACCTGAATACGAATCGCATCGTACCTGTTTACTCTTTGACAGAGCGCATCACACAGAGGTGGTTGCGTCGCATCATGAACCAAGTTGTGGAGTTTTGGGCGCCAAACGTAGTCGACGCCCTACCCGAGAGCGTTCGGTCATCCGCGCGAGTGATGACGCTCAACGAAGCATTGATGCAAGTACACTTCCCCGATTCGCAGGAGAAACTCAAAGCTGCGCGTGAGCGTCTTGGCTTTGATGAAATCTTTTTCCTGCAAATGGGAGTGCTGCGCCAGAAGCGCGATTGGAAATCTGTGGACGCCAAGCGCTTCCCTGTCCCGGATGAATGGCTAAGCATGCGCATCGCCAGCCTGCCCTTTTCGCTGACATCTGTCCAGCAAAGCGCGATCAATGATATCCGCAACGATTTCGATTCCGGGAAGCCGATGAACCGTCTTCTGCAAGGCGATGTCGGTTCCGGGAAAACAGTTGTCGCTGCAATTGCCGCGGCAATGATTGTTCATAACGGTGCACAAGCCGCGATCATGTCACCTACGTCTATTTTGGCGGAACAACATTATCGCAGCTTTACGCGTTTGCTTGTGGGGGAAACCCACGAAAACGGGATCATACAGCCGGGTCAGATTCGTTTGCTGGTCGGCGACACACCAGAACCGGAGAAGGAAGTGATTCGGCAAGGGCTCGCGGACGGCTCGATCAAAATTGTTATTGGTACACATTCGCTCATTGAAGATCCGGTCATCTTCCAGGATCTGCAATTCGTTGTCATCGATGAGCAACATCGCTTCGGCGTAGAACAACGCGCCGCATTGCGGACGAAGGGCACAAACCCACATTTACTCGTAATGACCGCCACTCCTATCCCCCGATCTCTCGCCCTGACACTCTATGGCGACCTCGATCTATCCATCATGGATGTGATGCCCGCTGGACGACAACCGGTCAACACGTATGTATTGCGACCGCAGGAACGAGAGCGCGCCTTTACATTACTTCGTGGACAAGTCAAAGACGGCAAGCAGGGATTCATTATCTATCCTCTTATCGAAGAGAGCGACAAGATCGAAGCCCGCGCTGCGGTCGACGATTACGAGACTCTATCTAAAGAAGTGTTCCACGATTTGAAGCTTGGCTTGCTGCATGGACGCATGCGCCCCGATGAAAAAGATGATGTCATGGTGAAATTCCGCGACCGTCAATATGACATTCTCGTTTCGACAACGGTCGTCGAAGTCGGCGTGGATGTGCCTAACGCAACGGTAATGATCATCGAAGGCGCAGATCGATTCGGTCTCGCACAATTGCATCAATTGCGCGGTCGTGTCGGACGCAGTTCGGCACAATCGTATTGTCTCTTGATCCCAACGCATGAAGATGCAACCGAGAATGAACGTCTGCAGGCAATGTCTGAATCCAATGATGGCTTTATGCTGGCGGAAAAAGATTTGCAATTACGCGGTCCCGGTGAATTCCTCGGAACACGTCAATCCGGTTATGCCAGCGGATTACGCATGGCAAGCATTACCGATGTAAAGCTGATTGAGAAGGCGCGCGGAGAAGCACAAAAATTATTCGAGCAGGACCCAGATCTTTCCAAGCCCGAAGATGCATTGCTCAAAGAAGCATTCGAACGGTTCTGGGGCGAAGGCAAAGGGGATGTGAGTTAAAAAAACAGCCTTGCGAAGGTTTTGACGAAGACGTTGGTCAGTCCGTGAAAATCTTCGCAAGGTTCTTAATCGCCACTCTCCTACAGAGTGCCGCAGAATTAGGTAAACTTTCAGTTTGAATTTTAGCCTACAAATCCATTCAAAAAGTTTACTTACGCATTTTCTACATGCGTGAGACAAGCGGTAGTCACGGATTGGCGACTTTCCATATCACCAGAGACTAGCAGACAATGAGACAAAGGACTAGCAGACTAAAAATGGTCAGAGCATTATTCCCGGGGACATTCGACCCCATTCACTATGGACACATTGACATTGCCCAACGAGCCTCACGCTTGTTCGATGAGGTCGTCATGGCAGTATACGACAAGCCTCTCAAATCTTTGATGTTCTCACCAGAGGAGCGCATGGGGCTGGTCAAGGAAGCGTTCCAGGATAACCCCAAGATCAAGGTCACGGGCTATAGTGGCTTGACGATCGAGTTTGCTCGTCAGATCGATGCACAGGTCATTGTGCGCGGCTTGCGCGTGTTTTCCGATTTTGAATTTGAATTCCGCATGGGACTCGCCAATCAACGGCTTGCCCCGGATATTGAAACTGTGGCGTTCATCACGGCAGAACAGCACACGTTCCTTTCCTCGAGTACCGTTCGCGAGATCGCATCGCTGCATGGCGATGTTTCGAGCATGGTCCCGCCGCATGTGGATAAGGCGCTCAAGGGGAAGGTCAACGATTTGGGCGATGGACATTCTCCCCCGAATGCACTACGCGATTAAAAATAAGATACAGAGTGCCGCATAATCAGGTAAACTCGAGATTGGAATCACAGCCTACAATTCAACTCAAAAGTTTAATTTCGCATGTTGTACATGCGTTAGACAAGCGGTAGAATAGAAATCAGCCATTCACGGAGGCGATTATGGATATTCTGCAATTGATTGACCGTCTGGAAGAGCTATTCAACCAAAGCAAAACCATTCCGCTCACGCGCAATGTGATGGTGGATGAAGACCGTATGCTCGACATCATAGACCAGATGCGTATTGCCATCCCCGAAGAAGTGAAGAAGGCGCAGCAGTTGCTGGGACAACGGGATCGAGTCCTCGCCCAGGCACAGGAGGAGGCGAACCGCACTCTTGAGTTAGCTCGCCAGAAAGCCGATCAACTCGTCACAAAAGACATGATCGTTGTCGAAGCCCAACGGCGTGCAGATCAAATCCTTTCGCAGGCACGCTCCGAAGCAGAGAACGTACGTGCAGGTGCGGATGATTATGCAGTTGACAGCCTCCACCAGCTCGAGTCGGAACTGGAACGCAATCTCAATCAGGTACGGAATGGCATAAGGATGGTGGAGGAAGAACAGGCGCGGCGAGTCCCATCATCCACCACTACACCGCAATCAACACCCACTGAAAAGTGAGTTTCTTCTTACCGCTTGTCTCATAGATCACCAAACTTTTCCGACGCTTCTGCAGGCTGAATTTTTGATCTTGAGTTTAGAAAATTATGCGGCACTCTGTAATCAATCCCCTCGCAAAGCCCTCGAGGGGATTTTTATTGTACAATCGGGGCGATGACAACACTACAACCAATATTTGATTCGGCGGGTCAGGCTTACCAGCAGACCCGCATTGCTCACTGGGATGCCATTGCCTGCAAACGCGATCAATGGCAAGGCATGGGGAAATGGTATCACGACCGCCTTATGGAAATTTATCGCTTCCATGTTACGCCAAATCAAAAAGTACTTGAGCTTGGCTGCGGCAATGGACGTTTGCTTGCCGCGTTAAAACCATCCCGCGGCGTGGGCGTTGATTTTTCGGAAGAAATGATCCATCGCGCCAAACAAAAACACCCGGATCTGGAATTCATCTGCGCCGATGTTCATGATCTTTCCGAAATCAATGAACAATTCGATGTGATCGTTCTATCCGATCTGGTCAATGATCTGTGGGATGTGCAACGCGTTTTGGAACAGATCAAACGACTCAGTCATCCACGCACACGCGTCCTTCTAAACTTTTACAGCCGATTGTGGCAGACTCCGCTCAGCATTGCGCGCGCATTAAACCTGGCCACATCAAATCTGTACCAGAACTGGCTGACGCGCGACGATATCGAGGCGTTATTGGTCTTGGCCGGATTTGAAACAATTCGTGGTTCGCAGGAAGTTCTGTGGCCTCTCCCGCTGGGTGGATTTGCAAATCGTTTTCTCGTTCGTTGGTGGCCCTTCAATCATTTTGCGGTATCAAATTTTGTTGTGGCGCGTCCTGCCACCCAACCGGCAGAAAAACCATTTGTTTCTGTGATCATCGCGGCACGCAACGAAGCTGGGAACATCCAGTCGTTGTTTGAGCGCACGCCCAAAATGGGACGCGAAACTGAAATTGTCTTCGTCGAGGGACATTCCAAGGATGATACTTACGCGGCGATCGAACGCGAGATGGCAGCGCATCCTTCCACGCCCAGTCAGCTTTTCCGTCAAACAGGTATTGGCAAAGCGGACGCGGTGCGACTCGGCTTCGAAAAAGCACGCGGCGATGTATTGATGATTCTCGACGCAGATATGACGGTCCCGCCTAAGGATTTGCCGCGTTTTTATGAAGCCTTGGTTTCGGGCAAAGGTGAATTCATCAACGGCGTTAGATTGGTCTATCCCATGGAAAAAGAAGCCATGCAGACGTTGAACTTCTTTGGTAACAAGTTCTTTAGCATGGCATTCTCGTGGCTGCTAGGACAACCGGTCAAAGATACATTGTGTGGAACAAAAGTGCTGTGGAAAAAAGATTATGATCTAATTGCCGCCAACCGTTCCTACTTTGGAGATTTCGACCCATTCGGCGATTTTGATTTGATCTTCGGCGCGGCAAAATTAAACTTGAAGATCATTGATCTTCCTATCCGTTACCGCGAACGAACCTATGGCAGCACAAACATCTCCCGTTGGAAACACGGAGTACTATTGCTGCGCATGGTCACATTTGCGGCGCGGCGGATTAAGTTTGTTTAACCCGTCATTGCGAGGAGGCACTTTCCCCGACGAAGCAATCCCGATTGATGTTGTATATAGAAATTTCATTTGAGATTGCTTCGCCGCTACACGGCTCGCATGACGGTATTTATTTTAGTTGTGGACATTGCCGCACACCCTCCTGCGGCACATACAAAGCAACATCATCCTCTGCGAAAATCGCTTCCTGGCGATAATTGCAGAGGATTTGTTTCATCACCCGCCGTACCCAAACGTTATTCTCATCGGCAAAGCTTCGACTGCGGCTTATGACATTAAAGCTTAATGGGTCAACGACAATCAAAGCGAATCGTTGGCTTTGCATATCTGCTTGAAATCTGGCAAGATATTTCGTGTTGTTCGACATTGCCATTTCCATCAGGTCTTCGCGCTCGTAGTCGGGCACAAGAGTTACATCTTTCAGTATGTGCATGGAAATGAGCTGGCGCTGGGTAATGAACAGGATTTGACCATCTTGAGCATTTACATCGTCCACATAGCTTTGCAGAGTTTGCAATACTGCTCCTGTTTCCTTCGGATCATATGCTTTGAAAGTAATATTAGATTGTAAGGCTGACCAGGCGGGCATGATGATGACTGCCAAAACAAGAAACCATGGCAACAATACTTTTGGGGACAGTTCTCCATTTTCCAAACGATAACGTGCAAACACAAGGTAGGAAAAAACAATCAACAAAACACAGAAGTAAGCGTCAAAGTTATGAAGGTCAACGCCGCCGCCAATTTTGAGGCTGACGAGAAGTCCGCCGACCAATAACACAAATAGCGCAGCAAATATCAAGGACAAGCGAACAGAATGCCAGGCTTCCTTTTTCTCTGTGCGGAGCACCCAGTACATCACCAGCCACATTGGCACAGAAGCTAGCAATATAGCAGGCATTAAACCTAGAGAATAAGATGCATTCGGCCACAAGCGATCCCAAAGCAAGTCGGAGGAAAGGCTCGAGTAGAAGAGTGGGCTGTCGATTCCAGATAGAGCAATATAGATTCTTTGGGATACGAACGCGATGATCGTACCGAGGACAAACCAGAGAAACGGCTTGAGAAGATAATTCCACAACCGCTTTCCATCGATCGGTTCTTCCAGCAAATATAAAACAACGGCAATCATTCCCGGCACAGGATACCAGTTGGAAGAGGAACATCCACAAGCCAACCAACCAACGCAGAGGACGATTTTCGATGGATATCCGCTTGATCAGAGGCGGAACTATCAAACCAATGAGCACGAAACGGATGGCGACCTGCCAGAAGCGATGAAACCATAACGGAGCATTAAACAAATAGGGTGGCGCCAGCAACAGATGCAATGTCGGATGAAGAACGGGCCAGGCAAACTTCTGCCCGTACACTTTCTCAGAAAGAAAAAGGGACGGGAAATAATAGCGGCTCGTTTCCGACCATCCCATCGCAAAGGGGTAAGACGTGACTTGTGTAAGATAAAAAAGAAAAAGTTGAATGATGGACTGACACAGCAAAATGCTGATCAAGGATGTCATCCAAGGAGTCTCTGGTCGCAGCATTTTGAGTCCCCACATTCCAATGATGCTGAATAACAACAATAACAAATATCGAGCGCCGCTTGCACTTCCCAAGACTCGAATGAAATAGGAATTGGACGTAAAGAGAGCAAAGCCGATTAGACCAATAATCAGAAGCAATCCGCCCAAGTATTTTTGTGGCGTGGATTCAACAACAGAGGACTCTAGGGATTTTATTAAACGACGTCCAGCCTCAGAATAACTTATGACTAACAGAGATACGGTGGCAATAACAAAGGCGGCTAAACAGCATACACGGCAAAAAATAGATTTGCCGCAAGGATAAAGCGCCAAAATGTCGAAGCTAAAGGTTGTTTCATCGGTTGCAAGTTAGAATATTATAGTATCTTCATCTGAAGATACTATAATGCCGGTTTCCCCATACGTTTGCTCAAGCCGCCTAGAGCATGGTTTATGGCAGCCAAATGGTTGCTGCACCAGCCAGACAGATCTCGCCATTTTCATTGAGGATATTCGTATCCAGCACTAAGCGGCGCTTTTCAAGAATAACCTGAGTCACTTTAATTTCCACTGTTACGGTTGTATCCACAAACACCGGTCGTTTGAACATGGAGTTTTGAGAAATATAGATCGTTCCCTGTCCGGGGAAATCCATACCAAGAACTTTCGAGATCAATCCGCCGAGGAATGCACCATGGACAATTCTTTTTTTGAAAGAGGTCTTTGCAGCGAATTCCTCATCAATATGGACTGGATTCCGATCGCCTACAACTTCCGCAAATTGCTTGACATCTTCGGCAGAAACGAATCGTTCCCACTTGAATTGATCGCCTTCCTGAAAAGAGAACTCTGTCATCTTGAAGCTCCAAAGGCTACTGCATAGTCAATCCCATCAAATAATCGCCGTAGGTGTTGCCAGCCATTGTCTTTGCCAATTCGCACAGTTGCTCCTTGGTGATGTATCCCATGCGATAAGCAATTTCTTCCGGGCAGGAAATCATCAGTCCCTGGCGTTCCTGAATGGTCTGTATGAACGAGGCTGCTTGGAGAAGAGATTCGTGCGTCCCCGCGTCCAGCCAAGCGACGCCGCGGCTGAACACTTTTGCTTTTAGCTGACCTTTTTCCAAATAGACTCGATTCAAATCGGTGATTTCAATTTCGCCGCGCGCCGAAGGCTTTAATTTTTCGGCGATCCCAACCACCTGGTGATCATAAAAATAAATTCCGGGGATGGCAAAGCTGGACCTGGGGTGTATAGGCTTCTCCTCTAGGCTCAACACGTTTCCATCGGAATCAAACTCAACAATGCCGTAGCGCTCCGGGTCGTGTACCTTATATCCAAAAATAATAGCACCCTCCTGCAAAGCAGCACATTCCTGCAACAAGGTCGCCATTCCCTGACCATATAAGATATTATCGCCAAGCATTAAACAAACGGAACTGTCACCAATGAACTCGCGCCCCACCAAAAACGCATCTGCAAGACCGCGCGGCTCAGGCTGTTCTGCATATTCAAACTTGAGTCCCCATTGCGAGCCATCTTTCAATAACTGTTTGAATCCGGGCAATGCATCTGGTGTGCTGATAACAAGGATTTCACGGATACTCGCCAGCATCAACATCGAAAGCGGATAGTACACCATTGGCTTGTCATAGACAGGCAAAATTTGTTTGCTCAGCGCAAGCGTCAGGGGATAAAGACGCGTCCCTTTTCCGCCCGCCAAAATGATTCCCTTCATTTGGTCTCCTTCCCTGCACGCCAAGCATAGTTCTTCTCGATCCATTCGCCGTAAGAACCGCCGCTTGCCTGATCCACCCATTTGGGATTCGATAAATACCACTCAATCGTGCGACGCAGCCCCGCTTCAAAGTTGACCTCGGGCTGCCAGCCCAGTTCATTGTGCATCTTGGTGGAATCGATCGCGTAGCGGCGGTCATGACCTGGGCGGTCTGTGACGAAGCGGATCAGTTCGCGATAACTCGTCAAACCACGCTCACGCAATTCCGGGATTTCAATGGACGGAGCTACATCGTCAAGGATGCTGCAAATCTGATTCACGAGGTTCAAATTCTTTTGCTCATTGCTCGCACCGATGGCATACGTCTCACCGGGAACGCTTTTTTCGAAGGCTAGTTTGACGCCCTTGCAATGATCTTCCACATAGATCCAGTCTCGCACATTCGAGCCATCACCATACACGGGAAGTGGCTTACCCGAAAGCGCATTCATGATCATTAAAGGAATTAGCTTCTCGGGGAATTGATAGGGTCCATAATTATTCGAACAGTTTGTAATGATCGTCGGCAAACCGTAGGTATGATAATAAGCACGCACAAAATGATCACTGGATGCCTTAGAGGCAGAATAAGGCGAGTTCGGCGCGTAGGGCGTCTCTTCCGAAAAATATCCCACCGGTCCGAGTGAACCGAAAACTTCATCTGTAGAAACATGCAGAAAACGGAACGACTTTTTCTCCTCATTCGGCAAACCGTTCCAATAGAGACGCGCCACTTCCAGCATTGTGTAGGTGCCGACGACATTCGTCTGCACAAAATCATCTGCGCTGACGATGGAACGATCTACGTGCGTTTCCGCTGCGAGATGCATCACGCCAACAGGATGATATTTTGCAAACAACGACGAAATCAGTTCACGGTCGAGGATGTTGCCATGCACAAATTCATAATTAGGGTTGCCTTCCAATGCTTCCAGGGAATGAGGGTTTGCGGCATAGGTCAACGCGTCCAGGTTGACGACGCGATAGTTCCCGCTGTCGATTAACAGCCTTACCATGTTGGTGCCAATAAAGCCACATCCTCCGGTAAGCAGAATGGTTTGTTTTTCAGCCATGTTTATCCTTTCAAAATATTGTTAGTATAGGACGCTATTTTACAGACCAAGTTACAAATCAATACACCTTGAATCAAATTCCGATTTTATATGACCTTATGGACAATTGGAGGCGGTTGGGCCTGGCACATATACAACAACATTGGTAATTTCCACGTCAATTTGAGTGGCAGGTTGGTAATAGCACAGAATGTATGGAGAAATGCGCGAATTCCACACATTGTTTTCCTCCGCTAACGCGCCTGTTTCCTTGATGCCCTTGTTTTGTTTTGTGGCGACGATTGCTGAAAAACGATGATCGGCAAGATCACTGTAAAACTTATCCAGATACGGCTGATTTCCAGACATTGCCATCTCCATCAGCGTGACCACTTCATAGTCCGACACCAAAGGCACATCCACTTCTTTGAAGGTGACGAGTTGCCGTTCATTGATAAACAGGACCGGTCCGTTCTTCCCAAGCTGATTCACACTTTGCACCAATTGATGATACCCGAATTGAGCGGCGCTCTCCTTGAACCTGGGATAAGGAGAAAGCAAAGGGATCAAAAATAGAAATGGCATCACCAAGCCATACGCAAATACTGCCCACGGATGGATTGCCGCACCTGGTCGTTCGCTTTCGGTTTGCACGTTCCCGCCGATAAAAAAGAGTGTGACGACCCCAAGCAAGGTGGCATACACATCCATATTATGCAAATCGCCGCCACCACCGATCTTAGTACTGACCACGAGACTACCTGCGAACAGAGCAAGGATCATCGCAAATAATCCCAGCCAGCGCAGTGGATGGATTTGTTTCCAAAGCCGAATCGCGCTAATGATAAGAATGAGCAGTAAAGGCCCGCTTACAAGCAGGATGCCCGGGACAACTCCCAATCCATAGCTTTCGTTGGGCCACAACCGATTCCACAGCAGGGCGGAGGAAAAACTGGAACCAAACGCTTCGAGGTTGTTTGCATTTCCCGAGAGCGGAATATACGCCGCTTGTGCAATCAATGCCGAAGCCAAACCAACGATCAGCCATAGAGCCGGTTGGGCAAGATATTGCATCAAGCGTTTGAGTGTCAGCGGAGGAAACGTACAAACTGGAGTTTCGAGCAGATAAATTGCAACTGCAATCATACCGGGAACGGGAAACCAATTTACTCGGCTAATGCCAGCCCATAAGGAGGCAACAATCACTGCAATCAGCGAGCGCCAGGGATGCTTTGTGGATACAAATAGTACAGGCAAAATTGCCATAACTTCAAGGTGGTAGTAAATTCCAACACGCAGTAGATAGATAAAGTACCATCCAGCTACTAACCAGGGCAACGCTTTCTCTGTTGAGGAGATTGCTCGTCTTGAAATGACAGCTGCTGCGGTTGCCGTCAAAACGATCCATAAAAGGAATTGCCAGAAACGATGAAACGCGAGACCTAGCGAGGGAATTAAAAATGGAATGGACTGTAATAAATAACGGGATGGATGAAGTGTTGAAAGAGCAAAAGACTTTCCGTAAATCCACCGGGAAAAATAAAGCGAGGCGTAATAATAGCGGCTGCCCTCTGACCATCCCATCGAGAGCGGATAGTTCGTCACTGCATTGAAGCGGATCAGTATCTCGTAGCAAACACCAAGAATGACAAGTGCAGATGCAAAGCCAACTTGCCAGCGTGTATTGAGCGCCAACTTCAACGCAGCCATTGCGACGAGAAATGCCCACCAGCACATCCAGTAATATAAGATGAGGAGCATGCCCGGGTCAAAGTCATAAAACGGCTTTTTTACATTTTGCCCAATCTGGAAATGAAACTTTGTGTAGGGAATCAAAAATAGAATAAGGATAAAAACAACCAGCCCTAGAGCTCGCCACAAAGATTTATCAAACTGAAATTGTGCAAAGTAAGATTCGATATTAAAACCCAAATCCCCCACATGCATTATGCGCAAGAAGAGCCAGGTACACATTAGGATCGTGCCAAAATAGACCACCAGCATCCCGCCCCAAATAGATCGCTGTAAGATAATGTCTGCCATGCTGGAACGTGAATAGGTCGATACCGCCGCATAGAGGCTGATGGCAAATGTAAATAATATGAGGGTCAGCCAAAATGGACGAGAGGCTTTCTTTTCGTCGTTCATTGGTTTTGCGACAATGCTGGATCCTTTGATGATCTTTGCTTATCCGTGATCGCAGCCAGAGCTGACGGCAGAAGCAGCGCACCCGGTAAACTGGCAATCACCAGATAGGCACGAAACAGGATCCCCACTGTAAAACTGATGGCAGGCGGTACACCCGCGACATTGGAAAACAGAAATGTGAAAGAAAGTTCCTGTAAGCCATAACCGTTGATTGAGATAGGGATTTGAGTAATGAAATAGGTCAGACTATATAAACCGGCGACCATCCAAAAGGAAACATGGCTTCCCAGGTCATCCATAAAAATATAGATCGCTGTGAAAAGGCAGATCATGTGAATCCAAGTAAATAGCAGCGATAACAATAATGAACCGGGCTTCTTGAGCCAGATCGAAAAAGTAGAAAACGTGCGCTTCACAAATTCCAGCGGTTTCCGGATAAAACTCAGAAAAGATAATTTCGATGGAATGGCAGGGATAACATTCCAGGCATAAACGAGTCCCAGCGGAGCGACCATGAACATACCGAACATGCCAATGATACGATCCGCGACGATAGAGGCAAGGCAAACGGCACGATCGAAACCCATTTGCATCGCGCCTCCGAGCCGTATCACATCGCCACCAACGGTGGTCGGCAGAAAGTTCGATGCAAATAAGCCCGTAAAGGTCAGTGAGACGCTGTCTTTGAAGCGAATGTCAACGCCTCCCGACCTCAGTAAGACATGCCAGCGTGCCACAACCGCAAAACGTGAAATGAGAAATAGGAGCGCCACCCAAAATAGATTCACAATTTGAATCTGTCGCATCGCTTTCAGGATTTCATTCCATCCACCATCGCGAAGTAGAAACACCAGCAAAACAATTGCGAGAATGGTTCCAACCAACTGGACAAGACGCTGGCGATTACGAGTCAGCCACGAAGTCATGCTTATTTTCCTAATATTTTCCGAATCGTGTAAGTCGGTTTCCTCTGCGACTCATGGTACGTTCTCGCAAGCAATTCCGCGATCAGCCCCATCAGGATGGATTGGAAGCCCAGAATAAAAAACATCAAGCCCAATTGGAAAAGCGGCGAGCCTAGAATGGAAATCCCCTCAATGATCTTACGGATAATGATTATGAAAAGCAGGATACCACCGCCGGCGATCAGCGTGATACCTGTGCCGCCAAAGAGACGCATTGGCTTATGGGAATAATCAAGCAGAAACTTTACGGTGAACAAATCCAGCACGACCTTGATCGTTCTTTCCAAGCCGTATTTTGCTTTGCCAAATTTGCGAGCATGGTGGTGAACAGGGAGTTCTGTGATGCGCGCACCGATGGAATGAGCAAAGACCGGGATAAAGCGGTGCATCTCGCCATACAAACGGAACCCTTCCAGGGCTTCGCGGCGATAGGCCTTGAGAGTACATCCATAGTCATGAAGATGGACACCCGTTACCCAGGAGATCAGCGCATTCGCCATATTGGATGGAAGCGTGCGTGTCAGCTTGTTATCCTGCCGGTCCTTTCGCCAACCGCTGACAAGGTCATAGCCTTCATCTAGTTTTGCAAGCAGCATGGGGATATCGGCCGGGTCATTTTGCAAATCGGCATCAAGCAAGATGATGGTCCCGCCATGAGAATGATCGATCCCCGCTTCAATCGCAGCGGTTTGCCCGAAATTACGTCGAAAGACCACCGCGCGCACATGCTGAGGATCTTTCTCTACCAAACCTTCCAGAACCTGGAGACTGTGATCGCCTGAGCCATCATCGACAAAAATAACCTCCCAATCTTTTTTGAGAGGTTCAAGAGCGTTACAAATTGCATCCATCAGAAGCGGAAGGTTTTCCTCTTCGTTGTAAACAGGGACGATCAGGGAGAGAGGCAACATAGTTTAGATTTTCTGACTCTGTCGTTTGATATCTGAGTCGACCATTATCGTGACAAGTTCTTTGAAAGTCAGTTCAGGTTCCCAACCTAAAACAGAGCGTGCTTTAGATGGGTCAGAAATAAGAAGATCCACTTCAGCGGGACGATAGAAGCGCTCATCCTGAATGACATAATCATTGTAGTCAAGGTCAGCGTGTCCAAAGGCAATTTCACAGAACTCGCGTACAGAGTGAGTCTCGCCCATGCCAATGACAAAATTGCCGGGCGTATCCTGTTGCAACATACACCACATGGCTTTGACATAATCACCGGCGAATCCCCAGTCGCGTTGAGCTTCCAAATTTCCCAGGCGTAATTCCTTTGCCTGACCAAGTTTGATGCGCGCAACGCCTTGCGATATCTTGCGCGTTACAAACTCCAACCCGCGGCGTGGACTCTCGTGATTGAACAGAATTCCTGATGTGGCGAACATGCCAAATGACTCACGATAATTTACCGTAATCCAGTGCCCATATACTTTTGCCACGCCGTAAGGACTGCGCGGATAAAAGGGAGTCTCCTCGCGCTGTGGCACTTCCACAACGCGCCCGAACATTTCACTGGAGGAGGCCTGATAAAAACGAATCTTTGGGTCGACGAAACGGATCGCCTCTAACATGCGCGTGACGCCGAGGGCAGTGATATCGCCCGTCAGTGCAGGCTGATTCCAGGAAGTCGGTACGAATGATTGCGCCGCAAGATTGTAAACTTCTGATGGTTCATATTCTTCCAGCAGCGATAATAATGAACCCTGGTCATGCAAATCCCCCTGGACAACTGTAATATCATCCAACAAATGCTCTATGCGCTCATTCGTCACAGTACTGGAACGGCGAGCAACGCCAACAACACGATATCCTTTCGAAAGCAGTAATTCAGCCAGGTAGGATCCATCCTGTCCTGTAATTCCTGTAATGAGAGCAGTGGGCATTGAAACTCCTTGATTTCCAAAATTCAACGGTTGAATTATAAACTTACATGGGGTACTGTCAAGCGCGCCTCTTATCCACAGGACTGCTTCGCTTGTCCACAGGATTGCTGCGCTTATCCTGCCACCAGCCGATAGCCAGAATAACGCCCCACAATCCCAAAATCAGCGCAATCATTCCTGCAAATGGCAATTGACCTGGCCAATGATAATAACGGCTTCCGTACCACTGAGTAAAGATTACCAGAAACAAGATTTCCATCAAAACGATTCTCATGAGCCAGGCGTTCCGCGTCTCGCGCCACCAAACCCAGACATATCCGGCAAGTATTGCTTGCCATATAAACAAGATCGTCCGGTAGCGGGGATTATCCCAGAGATCGCCGCCGCCGCGCAATGCAGCCAGCACAATCCACAACCAGGCGACGAGCGAAAACCATAGGATAAGGTTTCGAGTCTTGCCGGAGCCCGATCTGGCCACGGCGACAAAAGACAGAAGCATCAGCGGAAGCAGTATATACCAACCGAGCCCGCGTAGAAAGCCGATCATCGCCCAAATCACTTTTGTTGGATGAATGAGAGTCGCCGGTAAAACGGGTTGGAAGACTCCATAAATCGCAACAAAGGGCAGCCGAATCCACGCTGGACCTTCATCGAATATCTTTTGCACCCAACCAGAATCACGCTCGAGTTGATAAGCATCCCATTTGACAGCAGATTGAAGCCAATCGTTGATGACATGCAATGGTGAGCTGGCGTTGAACTGACTGGAACGATTGAGCGACGAGGAAAGAAGAAAGATTCCAATCATAAATACAAAGGCGACCGCCGCAATCGCTTTCCACGAAATCTGACGGTTCTCATTCGCAAAGAAAATCCATCCCGCGAAGATTACGATTGTCATGAGTGCAACAACCGGGGAAACGAGCAACATGCCAAGCAGACCAAGTCCAAGCCAAAGATACGCGTTTCTTTTGGAGTCGGACAGCTCGCTGTCCGTTGCGGGAGCGAGTTCCTGCACTCCAAAGGAATTGACAAATCCCCATAATGCCAAGGCGCTAAATGTGAGTAAATATGGCTCACGCATCGCGGACGCGCCGAGCAGAATACTTTCAGGATAAAGGGCAAATATCCAAGTCGAAGCCCAGGCAACTAAAAAATGTCGAGAACAAAATCAACAACAGCGGGCGCTGTGCATCTGGCGACAAATAACGATAGATCAAAGCGTTGAATGTCAGCAACCCGCCGTATTGATCGGAGGCGTATTTTTTACTGAACGCTTCGATAATTGGAGCATCGGAACTCGCCAATTGCCAGGCCTGATCATCACGATTATGCGCGTCGGTGAAGACGTAACCAGCACGGTCATCTTTATCGCTGTACCCATAGATCGGCAAACCTACATGTAATGTAATCCCGACCGCCAAGCGCAAGAGGAAAGCGAGAACAATGATATAGCCTAATACTTTTCCACCATTTGACCAGTTGTGAGCAAACCTCAAAAGAGCAAAAAATACAAGAGAGATAAGGGAGAATGAAATAAATCCCCATAACCAATTACCACTTTGAACGGATGCAAGTGCTGCCCCCAATATAAGAGAGCCAGGAACAATATAAAAGAAATCTTTGATAGTCAGATAGTTTACTTTCATGGAAACTCATTCAGGACGTGTTGTGCGCGAGCCAGCCATGTATAGCCCTGCACATCCTGTTTCGCCTGTCCACTCAACTGATGACGAAGGTTTTCGTCTCCAAGTAAACGTTCAATTGCATGCTTCCAGGAGTTGATGTCATCAGGCTTGCAAAAAACGGCATTCTGCTCATTTAAAACTTCCCGGATGACAGGCAGATAGGAAGATACGATGGCGCGGCCGGTCGCCATATATTCGAACATCTTCATCGGGCTGGCTACACGCGACGAGTCTGCGGTTCCGCTGGAACCCATAATAGATTGGCTGTAGGGCATCAGTAATATATCCGCCGCAGCTTGATAGAGGGGAAGACTGCCATTCGGAATAAAACCAACAAACGTAACATTGTAAATGCTGTTTGATTCGACGCGCTTTCTCCAAATTTCAATGTCTTCGGGACGTCCACCGACCCAGACGAAATGCCCATCAGGTATGGTCCTTGCCAGAGCGATAAATAATTCCGCACCGCGACCTGCATATAAATGTCCCGTGCATATTACTGTTGGAGCTTCGCGAAGTCCAAGTTGACGGCGCGCTGCGACCGGGTCCGGCAATGAGGCGAAGCGTTCCAAATCCACGCCATTCGGGGCGATAACTACTTGATCGTCCGGCAGGTGTATGTGAAAGTCGCTCTCCAAAAGTTCCACGAGAGCATGCGTGATGGAGACCAGTCTTTTACGTCCGCGTAGGCTGGCAAACGCTCGATGCCAGAGCGGACCGAATGTTCCGGTGGGTTGAATATGGATTTCAAAGATAACCGGCATTCGACCCAATAAACCAAAAACTGCCGATTGCGGGAACCATGTATAAATTAGATCCGCTTTCAAGGCGCGGGCGCGGCGGACAGAATTCCATGTGAACATTCGTCGGCTCGACGAGGAAAGCCACTCAATTGGGAAATCTGTCTGTAAGCCGTAGTGGGATTTTAGATTTACGATTTGCGATTGTGGATTTTCGGTTCCCTGTTTACGATTATCGGGGACAAGCAAGGTGACATGGTGCCCAATTTGCACTAAAGCATTACAAGCTTTCATCACTTGAATGCTGTTGGCTGTGTCAGAAGGGATTGTTGAGCCTGCGATGGCAACGATGTTCATGAAGTTTCTTCGCGTTTGAGAATAGTCAGTCCGCGCCAAACATTCCAGAGAATGGAGATCGCAAGATAAGCAGAGAAGATCGCCGCACCAGTGAGGTAATTTCCATGCGGCAAAAATGTAAAGAGAAGAGTGACCTCAACCGCGCCCGTCACTGCTGCGACCATAAGCGGATATGCAGGATGTCCCAGTGCAAGCAATAAAGGACGATTCCAATTCATGACATTGGCGAATGCATAGCCGATGAGAAGGATCACGAGGCATGGATATGCAGGCGACATACTGCTCCCCCATACGAGCGGGACGATCCACCATCCTAACGCAACCAGGCCACCGCCCGCAACAAGAGTCCAGACTCCGCCGATGGTGCTGACCTGTTTCAAGAGTTTGCGCGTGGCCCCCCATTGTCGCTGACCGATCGTACGCGTGATCTCGGCATATGTAGGTCCGATAAATGGTTCAATCGGAAGCATCATCAAATTGATCAGAGTGGAGGCAAGTTTGAAATAACCGATCTGGGCATCGGGAAGAAAGACCGCCAGATAGAGACGAATATTGTCGCGTGCGAAGAGGTTGACGGTCCCGTTGAGATTCGTGCTGAATGCAAAACGCAGCATCGGCTTCCAATCATCGACCAAACCAAGCGGCGCACGGAGCCAATCTTTTCCCAATGTTTTGTTCAATCCCCGCAAGGCAAACACGACGATCAACAGCGCGGCGGTTGTCTTTCCAATCAGATAGGCTGTCAGGATGCCCGTGATGCCCAGGTTCAAAACAGCCGCGATAATAATGGCGAGTGTTGTGATAATACTTTGGTAGAAATTTGCGTTCGCAACGCTTTTGAACCGATCCGTGACCTGGAGCACCCCTGTTGTGGTCTCATAGATAAGATTAGCCAGCAAAAATACTCCATAAAAACGGAAAAGGTTTAGAACCGGTGCATTGTCCGCAAACGTGCGCGCTCCCCATCCAGATAACAGAAATAATGCAACATACGCAAGAATAGATGTGAGTGCTTCTGCTAATCCAATACCTTTGACAAGTGCCGCGGAGCGTTCCTGGTTGTCTTGGGCGAGCGCCTCTCCCACATATTTGACCACCACCTCACTCATGCGGAACGATAGTAACCGATTCACATTCGACGCAAAGTCCATAATGATGGTCAACAAACCATAACCCGAATCACCTAGCAGGCGGACCACAAAGATACCCTGGACCACATTGAGCGCGGCAGAAGCTGTATTGCTGCTGAAAAGATAACCGCTATTTCGAACTACGCGTTTAAGCAGTGGATCATCGCGCCATCGTGCTAGTCGTTGTGAAAACATTTAGCCTGTTTGAATCTCACTCGCCCATTCACGCTCAGCGTTGTACCACTCTACCAGTTTTTCGATGCCGGCGCGCATGTCGTATTGTGGTTCCCAGCCGAGTAGTGCACCCGCCTTGCTGACATCCGCCCAATTGGAACGCATATCGGCAGGGTCGGGAGGTCCGTATTGGACGTCAGCCTTTTTGCCGACGATATCTTCAACGAGTTTGATTAGGTTATTGATGGTAATCACTTCGTGCCCACCGAGGTTGATGATCTCATAACCAACAGGTTTCAGCGCAAGGATGACACCGCGAGCAATATCGTCAATGTACGTGAAGCCGCGCGACTGTTCCCCATCGCCGTTCACGCGGACGGGCTGCCCTTCGCTGATCCATTGCACAAAGCGGAAGATCGATAGATCCGGGCGACCGGCGGGTCCATAAACTGTGAAGAAGCGAACTACAGTCACATCGATATCATATAAATGATGATACGCATGGGACATCGCCTCCGCACCTTTTTTGCTGGCAGCATAGGGTTGCAGAGGTTCACTACTGGATGCAGATTCCGGTGTGGGATACGGAGGGTTCTCTCCGTAAATACTTGAGGTAGAGGCGACGACAAATTTCTTCGTCCCTGTCTGGCGACAGAGTTCCAGCATGTTCAGGGTGCCGGTCATGTTACTGTCCACATAGACCCACGGATTCTTCACACTGTTACGTACGCCTGCCCAAGCTGCCAGATTGATTACACCATCAAAGCTTTGTCCCTTGAATTCATCGATCATGGATTTTTCTGAAATATCCAGCTTACGAAATGTGAATCCTTTCAGCGCGTTCAATCGACGGAGACGATAGTCTTTCATGCGAAGATCATACGCATTATTCAGATTGTCCACGCCAACAACGCTATGTCCATCCTTGATCAGCAGTTCAGATGTACGCGCACCAATGAAACCCGCTGCACCCGTCACCAGATAGTTTGCCATGTATGTTCCTTTCGAGGTGGTACCGTCATTGCGAAGAGGGTGCTCGCCCCGACGAAGCAATCTTTTACTTGATTTTCATAAGGAATTTTATATGAGATTGCTTCGCGGAGTTTACAATGACGAAAAATGTATTTACAAACGCACAACATTCTCCGCGCCTGGCATAAACTTGCGCGTCGCATTGCGGCTGTCGAAGACAAACTTTGCGCACTCGACAATCGCTTTGTAATCATAGCCTGTATGATTCGTAATGATCACAACACCATCTGCGTCTTTGACCGATTTCATCAAGTCCGTGATACTGTCCATGTGCCAGCCCTCGGCTTCATGATGAATGTGAGGAATATAGGGGTCATGATATTCCACAATCGCGCCTTTGCGTTGTAATAGACCAATTACATCTAATGCCGGAGATTCACGGACGTCATCAATATCCGGTTTGTATGCCGCGCCGAGCACAAGGATCTGCGATCCCTTCAATGGTTTACCGCGATCATTTAGTGCTTCCATGACCCGACTGACGACATAACGCGGCATGTTCGTGTTGATCTCCGATGCCAACTCAATGAAACGGGCGTTGTAATTGAACGATTTCATTTTCCACGAAAGATACAGCGGATCAATTGGAATGCAGTGACCACCTAATCCCGGACCCGGAGTGAATTTCATGAATCCAAATGGTTTGGTCGCTGCCGCGTCGATCACTTCCCACACATCCACGCCAAGACGTTCACACATGATCGCCAGTTCATTGACAAGACCAATGTTGATCATGCGGAAGGTGTTCTCGAGCAGTTTCGCCATCTCGGCGGCTTCTGCCGAACTGACCGAATGAACTGTCTTGATCGCGCCTTCATACCAGGCTGTGGCAACTTCGCTGCATGCCGCAGTAATTCCGCCCATCACCTTGGGCGTATTGACTGTCGTCCAATCTTCGCGACCAGGGTCGACGCGTTCCGGGGAAAATGCCAGAAACCAATCCTCGCCGACGGTGAGTCCATGTTCGACGCCAAGTTTGGGAAGAAGCAGTTCACGCGTCGTTCCAGGATATGTTGTCGATTCGAGGACCACAACCATGCCCGGATGCATATACTTCGCCAACCCCTCTGTTGCGGAGATGATGAACGACATATCCGGGTCGCCAGTTTGACGCAAAGGCGTGGGAACACAGATGCTGACCGCGTCAATTTCTTGCAGGGCAGAGAAATCCGTTGTCGCGGTTAGATGACCGGACTTCACTAATTTCTCGATTGATTCGGTCTTTACATCCGGGATGTAGGAGATGCCCTTATTAAGGAAATCCACTTTTCGTGAGTCTGGGTCGAACCCTGTCACATGGAATCCGGCTTCACCGAATACGACCGCGAGCGGCAGTCCTACATAACCGAGTCCCAAAATCCCAACACGTACATTTTTATCTTTTAGTTTTTTGATGAGAGTTTCTTTGGTAGACATTTTTCCTTCTAATTCACCATCGCGCTGAGCGCAGCCCCGCATTGTTTTTTGCGGGGCGCAGTCGAAGCGGGGTGAGGTCATTTCTTCTTTTTCGCCTTTGATTTTCCCGACGCAGCTCTGGCTTCTTCCAGGAGCTGAGGGAGTTTTGCAAAATCTTCCAGCAACAGGGGTTTGAATCGTTCCTGGTGCAATGCCGCGGCGGGATGGAACATCGGAATTACAAACCACTTGCCAACCTTTTGCATTTGCCCGTGGATCTCTGTGATCTTGGCATTCGGGATGAATTTGCTCATCGAATGGCGTCCAAGCGTCACAA
>WNFZ01002026.1_pt1 | contig 33361 bp, 24 predicted proteins | sample 5400081 | NCBI WGS metagenome assembly WNFZ01 (sample SAMN13153365, study PRJNA577476) | soil metagenome | isolation source: 80 cm soil or saprolite under grassland replicate 1 | place: USA:California | collected 2016-06-15 | reverse complement strand
CAGCATACTTCACCTGGACCATCTCAGGTGTGTGACTCGCAGCGAGTTGGCCGGCCTTTTCGAGTTGCGCATATTGTTGCGGCGACGGATTCTGCGGCGACCCCATTTTCTGCCAGGCGGCGAAAGAATTGCTGTGATCGGCGTCAATTCTAAACTGTTGTACTCGTGCTTTACCTGACCGCAAGGGCAAATTGTTAAGTCTCAGGTCCACCGCAGCATCAAGACCCGAAACATCGTCGTCGTGGTAATGCCAGATGAGAACGTAAAGTCTATTTTTGTCGAGGCTCGCCAAAGCCGCTACGTCAGCACGGGTGCGAACCCCTTCCTTCACGATAGTCTCAAGCGGTACCGTCCCATCGCTTTCAACCGCGAGCCGTTGTCCCTTCATTTTGCTGAACATGCGGAAGACGTTCAGCACAGGCAGATCGAGACCATGGCTCGCCAGGGCACGGAAGCCTGCGAAGTAAGGTTGATCTTCAAACTCAAAGGCCCATGTCAGGGCGCCCTCGAGATTAACTCCGTGCTTATCCGCCAACTCGTATTCACGAGCGAACGAGGCGGCAGTGTAACTGGAATACATCGTGCCGTTGCGGTAACCCAGTTGTGGGCCCTGGCAGGCGGCGCAGCCATCGGGATCGGACTCGCCGATGATGATGGGCTTGTTCTTTAGGTCCGGATACGAGGCGATAATGCGAAAGCCCTCGTCAATACCACGAAGTTGATTGGCGATGCCCATTTGCACATGGCCATCAACAAATTTTGGAGATCCTTTGGCGTGGAACGAGATGAAATCTAACGGCGTGCCTGCCCCTCCGTTCGCGTAGTTAGTTCCACGCAGATTGTGTTCAATGAAGTCACGCATAAACTGACCGCCGTTCCCCGCTGTGTCAGGACCGCCTACTCGCGCGCCCGGTAGCGCGCGTCGAACCGCATCAATCGCGTAGTCGTGCAGCTTACGGAATCCTTCCGGCGTGCCGCGCCAGTAGCCGATGTTCGACTCGTTCCAGACCTCCCAATACCAGGTCTCAACCTCGGCACGCCCATATCGCTCGACACAGTGCCTCGTCCATTGATAGACCAGCTCACCCCACTTCTTGTAATCACTGGGCGGATATGCCCAGCCAGTAAAGATCTCGTCATACTTCGCGGTCGGTGTCCAATGATGTTGATACGGCTCGGGTTTGCTGGAGAGTGCTTTTGGCATAAAGCCAATTTGCACGTAAGGTTTTACACCACGCCTCAAGTATGTATCGAAGATACGATCGAGAATGGACCAGTCGTAAACTGGATTGCCTTGTGCGTCTTCGCTGTAAGCGTTGGTGCTGCCCCATTTCAAAGCGGGCGTACCATCGCCAGTTGTCAGCAAGTTGTGCGTGCGAAAATAGATCGCCTTTGGGCGCAGTTGGCCCAGTTCCGCGAGGAGTTTCTTGCCGTCTTTCATGTAGGCGTAGTTTGGCTCGTCTGCACCAAAGAAGCGCCAGATGGGGCGCAACTCGCCCTTCTTACGAGAAGCGTCGACGCTGATGGCGACGGGGAACGCAGTCGCGCGAGGAATGACCGCCGGTTTCAGGTTCTGGGCCGGCGCGGACAAATCTCCTGACTGCGACCCGACAACGGCAAACAACATCGCAATACTAACAACTACTGATGTGGCTTTCATTGAAGATCTCAGTCCGTGCAATCCGGGTTAATCCGCGGCTAAGACTTCGTACGCCGCCTGCGCCCGAGCATGGCCCCCGCCAAGCCGGTACTGAGCAGCACCATCGTGGCCGGTTCGGGCACGACGACCGCTTGAAACGCTGCCGCATTGCTCACTTGGCTTAAAGCTGTCGGGCTGCTGCCGCCCAGGATTATGAAGAACCCATTGTAGATACCGGTTGCCGCATTGGGATTGATGGTCACCGTGAACAGGACGCCGGTGTAGGTTTCGCCAGGATTCATGAAAAACGGCGCGTTAAGAATGAAGGGAGCATCATCGAGCGTGAACGGTCCTCCCAAGCTCAAGGAATCTCCATTCAAATACACCACACCGCTGTTTGAGTTTGGCGCCGTAATCGTGCCTGTGAAAGAGAGAATATTGCTAGGGACACCACTCATCGGGGAGACCAGGCTGAGGTTCAGTGCGTCCGCGCGAGCATCGGATACTGACAGCAGCATGGCCGTGGTCAATAGCATCAGAGTAAGCAAGAGTTTCATTTTTCGGTTCCTCTCTTTTTTCCTTTCCTTTTGCGTTAAGGCAATATCGCGCGGATACTTCCCGCAAAAGTCCCGCCCGAATAAGTTCCCGTGTATCTTTCGACCACGCCAGCCCCCGAGTTACCAGCACTCGCCGGAAAAGTCATCGTCGTGGTCACAAAAGCGCCGGCAGGGATGTTGACCAGAGGTTGTGGGCTCGGAGCGCCAACTGACGGACCGAGCCTGCCGGATGTCAACCAGACGTTCTGCGCCGTACCAGTACCATTGTTGGTAACCTTGACGGTGGCTTGATAACTCCCATCACCGAGCTTCTGCAGCGTTGCTGTGGTGATCAGTTGAATAGTTCCTCCATCAGGAACCAGAACGAGGGCGTTTAGATAAAGCTCCAGGTTTGAGTAACCACTGCCCGTGATCGCTTGGCCGTCAGCGGGATCACTGGGATTCAAACCGTGCTCAGTTTCCCATTGGTCGGGCATGCCGTCCTGGTCCGTGTCAACCGGCGGATTTGACGAGTTGAGCATGGGCCAACCGCCCACCTGGTTCTGCGAGTCGATCTGATGGCCGCCCTCATTTTGCACTTCGGAAATAATGCGTGTGTCCACAGCGTCGCGCACCAGGCGTTGTCCGGCGAGATTTAGCACACGCCCGTAAGCGGTGGGTGCGTCATCGGTTTCGACTTGTTGGAAACTGAAGCGGCCCGGCTGTTGTTTAGTGTAAGAGCCTATGAACATAGCCCACTGCGTGTCTGCACCATCGTGAGCCCCGTTCAGATTGCTATCGATAAAGTTATTCGACTGGTAGATAAGCGTATTCGTGCTGGCTCCGTTGAAGGCTCGATTTCGCTTGGACGATGGAGTGGAAGGTCCGGCAACGAGATAATTACCCACGTAGTTCAGCCGCGGCGTGCCTTCCGATGCCTCACCGCTATAACCAGCCTCGCTACCCCAGTCGTAGACTATATTGTTGACGAAATCGAGACCGATATTATCGCCGAGCCGAGGATTGCGACTGTCGTGATGCGCGTAGAGATTGTGGTGATACGTCACCAGACCATCTCCGTACCGAATCAATGATCCGTATCCATGTGCGCCTTTTACATGACAAGAGTTTTTCATGCTCTCGGTAATGAATGACCACTGAATCGTGACCAGACTCGATTCGGTTACCGATAACGTCTCGTCAACGCTCCAGGAGGCTGAAACGTGGTCGGCGATGACGTTGGTGGAGCGGTCAACAGTAAAGCCGTCATCCTGATAGTTGGGACAGTTGATATCACCGACGCGGAAACGCATGTAACGCACGATGACATCGTGCGTGTCGGTGATTGCTGTGGTCCATCCGGCGACGGTTATACCATCTCCGGGCGCGGTCTGGCCGGCCAAAGTCAGGAACGGTTTGTTGATGCTCAGTTTTGATTGCAAATAGATCGTGCCTGAGAGATCAAAGATGATGGTGCGCGGTCCTGATGCGGTTTGAATACCGTAACGAAGACTGCCTGCGCCGGCGTCGTTCAAGTTGGTGACGTGATAGACATCACCAGCGCGCCCTCCAGCAGTGAATGCGCCGCTTCCTTCAGCTCCGGGGAAGGCTCTAAGCGGAGCCGTGCCGGGCGCGTAGATCGTTAGGGTGGCGGAAGTGCCACCCTGATAGTTAGGATCGTTGATAGTTGCGACGACAGTGTATTGACCCACCTCAGTAGGCGGCGTCGTTGAGCCGTTGTAGGTAACGGTAAGCGCTGTACCCGGAGGTGTGACGGTCACACTAACCGCTTTGGGCGAGCCGTCGTAGGTTTGGTACAGCTTGCCGAGAGTAATCAGCGCGGATACAGGGTTGATGACGAGAGTGCCGGATGTAGCGCCCTGGTAGACCGCGTCCTGAACTGTTGCCACAACATTATAGCTGCCTAGCGCTGTCGGCGTCGCCGTGCTGCCGTTGTATGTAAGAATGACATTGAGTCCTGCCGGGTCGGTAACCACGGAGGGTGAGATGGGCAAGCCGGTATAAGTCTGGCTCAAGTTGCTGAGGGTAACCGCGGCAGTAAGCTTGGTTGAAGGCGCCCAGCCGCCGAGCACGAACGAGGGGTCGCTCCACTGCGCGGCTTCAGTGACCGTCAGTTGCCGCGAAAAGGGAGCGCGCAGACTAACATCGAGCGGCGCCCCATTAAGATCAGTGCTGTTGTATTCCCAGAACTGAACATCAGGAGCCATTGTGGCATTGTTAAGCAACCAGCCTGCGGGAATTACTTGTGGGCCTATCGCACAGTTGATGTAGATTACCTGGCTGAAAGGAAATACGTTCGGGTCGATGCGCGAGAGGTAAGCACCCGTGACGCCCGGTCCACCAGTTAAGCGGCAGTTTACAAACACATTGCCATTCTTTCCCTGCACATTTCGTATCTGTGTGTAGTAGCCGCCGGAGGTGAGCATTTTCAACTCGCAGTTTTGAAAGAATACTGCCCCCGTGCCCCACATAAAGTCGACATCGCCCTCGATGTAGCTGTCGGTGACGAACCCGCCCATATTGTTGGTACCCGTGCTTTGCAGTAGGAGAGTGTCCTGAAAACTCTTCAGATTGACGCGGTTCAGCACGATCCGGAGAGCATTCCCACGAAAAGCTTCCGCCTGCGAGCCACCCTTCGGCGTTGTGTTGATGAGCGTAATGTTTTCCAGCGTGAAGTCCGAGCCGTCGACGCCGAACATTGCGCGGGTAGTCGTGGAGGTAGGATTCAAGACGGCATTGTTTGCATACTGGATAATTGTTTGCACGCGATCTTCGCCGCGCACAGTAACGAACGGTTTGTTCGAGCCGATGTAGACAATTTCCGTGTAGGTGCCATTGCGAACGGTGATAACCGTCCGATTGCCGTTAGCAGCAGGAATGAAATCGACAGCGCCCTGAACGGTGCAGAAGTCTCCCGTGCCGTCAGCAGCAACAGTTAGCGCGTTGCTGCCCGCAGCAGGGCCGGCAGACCTGGTTGAGAATTGCCAGGTGTTTGCGTCGGAGAGGCCAACGAATGGCGCTCCGCTGGAGTCAGTTATCACGCCGGGCTCGATCGTAACGTAGTAGCTCCGGTCGTAACTGAGTTTCTGGTGCAAATAGATAGAGGCAGTGTTGCCACTCACTATAATCGGGTAGTAATTAAAGGATACGGTACCATTCAAGCGTGATTGAGTGGCGAGGCTCATGTTGATTGTGTCGACTAGTGTGCCGTCGTCCTGGTGAACGACGAGTCGCCCGCTATTGCCGACCTGCGGCTGCTGATTGAAGGTGATGCGCAAAGGCGTGTCTACGCAAAGATCAGTAGCGCCACTTCCTGGAGCAAAGTTCGTTATCGCCATTGCCGAGACGACAAGGAGTTTGGCTGGTGAGCTTGTGACGCTGCCGCTGGAGTTGCTCACTACTACCGTGTAGGTTGCGGAATTGCTGATCTGCGCATTGCCGAAATTGAGTGCTGCTCCCGTCGCTCCCGGAATCAGCGTGCCATTCTTAAACCACTGGTAAAACAGATTGTCGCCCGTGGCTGCCACGAAGAGGCTCGCTGGGCTTCCGACCGTGACGGTCGTGTCGGCCGGTTGCGTGGTGATATTGGGCGGCGGCGGCACCGGATCCGTGCTGACGTTGAGAGTTACAGGATTGCTGGGAGTACTACCGGAGGGGTTACTCACGACGGCGACATAACTACCGGCGTCATCGAGCTGGACATTGGTTAAATTTAGCGTCGGCGTTATTGCCGAGGGGTTTACGGCTGCGGGGATCGAAACGTTGTCTTTCTTCCACTGATAAGACAACTGGTTGCCGCTTGCTCCGACAGACATGGTGACGTTGCTGCCAACCTGCACGGTCAGGTTAGACGGCTGCGGCTGGCTTGTGATAACGGGTGTTGCCGGCGTGTAGTCGATTAGCCAGTTCGTAAACTTGATCTTTTGCGCGAAACTGTTGTTGGCGATGCGGAAACCAAAATAGTCGAAAGCGGTGTTGGGAGACTGGCTCGATTCGACAGAAGAGAAGTTAAGATTGGCGAGCGTGCCGCCGATAACCGAAACCGAAATCCGCGTGTCAGTGGCTGTGAGCCGCTCGATAGAATATGAGAGCGTGTACAGCGTTTCACTCGCCAGGGTTTGTCTTACTGTAGCGCCAGTGCCCGGTATGGCGGTAAAGTCGGCGATTGTATTGAACGGGTTGTTGCTGCTGAGGGTCGTTCGACGGTAGATCGTGAAAGGAGCGCCGCTGCCACTCGGCACAAACTGCAAGGCATAACCGGGATCGCCGCTAAAAGTCGCATCGTTCATCCCGCCGGTAAGATTGTTGGCATTGCGCGTACCCAGCGAATTCAAAACCCCAAAGCGTATGTCCTGTCCGCCGGCGGTAAAGCCTGTGAAGGAAAACGTTCCTGAGACGGTCAGCTTATCGCCCAGGTTGAGATTCACTGGTGCGCCCGAGTTGGTAAAGAAAGCCCAAAAGGCATCAGCACTCGTGGTGTTCGTGAGATCGAATGTAACCGATCCCACCGCGTCCGTGCGAATGGTCGTGGATCGGCCGTTGAAGTGCCTGAGTGAGTTATTCGCCAAGTCTTGATTCTGACTATTCCCATCGGCGAAGGTGTCATTGACGATTGAGGCGGCGAGCGCTACGAAGGGTAAGGCCAATGAAACAACCACCGTGAGCAACAGTAGTACTGTTCTGGCTCTGTCATTATTGTTTTTCATTTTCTTCCTCGCTATCTCAGTCTGGTAGTGGCTCAAAACATCAGGACGACAGGATTCTTCATGCATAAGAAACTCGGACCGTTCGGAGATAGTGATACGTGGTCCAACCGCATTTGCTTGATTGCCGGAAAAGCGCTAACCAGAAGATCACCAGGCATTCTAGTTAACCGCTTAACCTTGCGGACTGGAAACAGATGTAATTGAAGTCCGCAGCGATGTATTAATACTTGAGTGGGGCGAATCCTAACACAGACTTGCCTGAAAATGCTTCATAAAACGGCGTAATCTGTCTAATCTGTGGATTGTCAGAACTACCTCGTCAGGGGGAAAGTCCGAAGTGCCCCGCAGGTAGGCGGCCTGCATCAAGGTTATCTGAGAGTGGCGCAGAGTGATTGGTCGAACCTTTGGTCTCAGTAGACGGATCGAAGGCACAAGATGAGTTTCGAAGTAGCAGAATGCTTTCGAATGGGCTACCGGTGTTAGGCGAGACAGACAAAAACCAATTGCTCGGGGCACGGAGCAGCAAGGCTCGTTCGAGGGAAAGCTGCCAACCCCGGGCTCAGATTCAATTTTCGATATGCACAGACGTCGACTGAACAAGCAGCAGTCAACGCCAGCTTCTAAGTCATTTGGCTTTCGCCGACTTTGACGCGCGCTTCGTGCTGTCGATCATTCCATGCAAGTGGGCAGCGGCCCTTTCGATGTCGAAATGCTTGTATTGCCCGGTGCGGCTTTCGGCAGCACTCCGCACCGATGGACATCTTTAAAGTCACCGTACGGAAATTCATAATGCGTTACTTCGGTGTAACGGAAACTGTTTCCGTGGATACACGGGCTTTTTGCGTTGTTCTGCTTTTAGTTAGAGAGGGAACGGCATTGAAGGACATCAACGTTTTTCCTGGTGCGCGCAAAGCCAAGTTTCCCGACTTTATCGCGCCGCAACTCGCAACACTTGTGAAAGAACCACCTTCGGGAGGTCAGTGGTTACACGAACTGAAGTTTGACGGTTATCGAATGCTTTGCCGCGTCGATCGTGGCAAGGTCCAGTTTTGGAGCCGCAATGGTATCGACTGGACAGAGAAGTTTTCCAAGGTAGCTGAAGCTGTGAAATCGCTCCCAATCACGACCGGATTTCTTGACGGCGAGATCGTGGTCGTAGACGCAAAGGGACGCTCGAGTTTTCAGAAGTTGCAACGTGCGATGGGCAGCATGACTTCTCGATTCGTATATGAAGTTTTTGATCTCATTTACGTTGACGGTTTCGATATCACGCGCACGCCACTCGCACAGAGAAAGATGGTATTGAAAGATCTGTGTAGTTCGATCCCTCGCCGCGGCGTCTTGCGTTACAGCGAGCATTTTCAGGGAGACGGGGCTACGTTTTTCAAACACGCCTGCAAGCACGGAATTGAGGGGATCGTGTCGAAACTCGCCAACTCACCTTACGTATCCGGTCGGACTAGGAATTGGCTGAAGGTGAAATGCGTCAAGCAGCAGGAATTTGTAGTCGCCGGCTATACACCATCGTCAAAAGGATTACCCGGACTTGGTTCGCTGATTCTCGGCGTCTACGACGAAGGAAAATTGGTCTATGCCGGACGAGTCGGCACTGGCTTCACGTTCACGGAGAGGAGCGAATTGAAAAAGCAATTGGATAAGCTCACTCGCGCGACATCACCTCTGGCGGTTGTTCCTAAAGATCCCGGGCTGCGCGAAGCTCGCTGGGTTGAGCCGAAATTTGTTGCGGAGGTGGCATTCACGGAGTGGACTTCGGATGGATCTATCAGGCATCCATCGTTTCAGGGATTGCGTGAAGACAAGAAGCCTAAAGAAGTTGTGCGCGAGCTTACCTAACGCTCCACTGAATATCGTAGGAATAATCAGTAAAGGGTTTTTTGATCTTCAGCTTCCAAAAAGTTCCTACCAACATTTGGAACCCGAAGAGAGCTGCCGCAAGCTCGGCATAAAGACCAATCACTATCGCCAGCCACGAACAAATTCGACCACCGCAATCAAAGTTCCCCAGACGATTCCCGGTTTGAAACCCATCTGGACAAAATCGTTCGCGTTCGACTGGAGATTGCGTATCTTCGGCCAGCCGTAATACAACATGATTACCGCCAGAACTTCTCTGACCAACAGCAGTATCCACTGAGTTTGAATTTGCATAAGAGACTCTATTAGCGGCTCCGACTTGACGTGTTTGTCCCAATCGCACGTTCTTCTGTGGCGATTAGGTATCGGACAAACCACTCGCGCGCTAAGCGAGCCACCTCATCCAGTGCACCCGGCTCTTCGAAGAGATGTGTAGCGCCGGGCACGATCACAAGTTGCTTTTCGCAGCGAAGGTGCGCAAATGCCCAACGATTCAGATCGATCACCTGGAGATCGTTTCCTCCAACAATAAGCAACGTAGGTGCACGAACATGTCCCAAAGCGGGACCGGCCAAATCCGGACGCCCGCCCCGCGAGACGACAGCGCCTACAATCTTCGGGCGTGCTGCCGCCGCGACGAGCGCAGCCGCAGCGCCGGTGCTGGCGCCGAAGTAGCCCACCCCGAGGTGCCGCGTGTCCCGGTGTTCGGTAAGCCAGTCGGTGACGCCGACAAGCCTTTCGGCGAGTAGATCGATATCAAAACGGATTTGCGTCGTCCGCAGATCGACAGCCTCCTCGTCCGGCGTCAGCAGATCTACCAACAGGGTCGCAAGTTTCTCTTCATTGAGCAGTTGAGCTACGTAAAGATTTCGAGGGCTGTGGCGACTACTCCCGCTACCGTGCGCGAATAGTACGATCCCACTGGCATCTCTGGGCAGGCTCAGGTTGCCCTCGAGCATGACTGAGCCTGCCGGGACGCTAACCCTGCGCACTTCGGCTTGCGCTTGCGTTGGCCTATCCATTTTGGTGCCTCCTCTTTTCGGTAAATGGTGAATGGTAAATAGTAAATAGTTAGTTTGCTCTGGTGTCCTGTCTCTAAAGTGCGCTGACAGAAGTAGCGAAGTCACGCGGTAGATGGTCAGCAAGGCTGCGAAAGAGTCTGCCGGGAAAAAGCATGAGCCGACACGTTTTTAGCGAAGGCAAAGAGCTTGGGTTTCACCCCGTTAGGGGTGAGATGTTTATAGCGCTGCAACTCCCAGGCACAGCCCCTCTCCGTTCGAAGTTCTAAGAAGGAGCGGAAGGGATCTTGAAGAGTACAGGGCTAATTGCGTTCCGCTCCTTCTTAGAACTTCGAACGGAGGGGGAGAGGAGGTTGCTTCAAGTATATAACATGTGTCACTCCTCCGGAGTAAACTCCTCCGGAGTAAAACCCTGGCAATGAATACCTCCGACTTGGACCGCTATTATTAGTTCAAAGCCGTGATCTGGGCGCGTTCGTGGTAGAAGTCGTGCGTGCCATGCGAGGCCTCGCCTATTAGAACGAAGCGCGCGTCACCAACCAGATCGATGAGCGGGTCATAGTCCTGGGAAGCGCCGGTGAGCGTGCGCGCACACCTTCGCACACTGTTTTTGTGAGTGTCGACTCGGTTCTGTTTTGCACGTTTTTTTCTCCCTTCGGTTGTCTCAGGCGGCTTGACCTTTCCCAATGCCGGTAGCGAGCGAGAGGAGGTTGCGAATTTCTTCATCTGTCGTCTGTGAAAAGTCCTGGTACGACAAGATCAGCGCAATTGACGTTCCCTTTGAGAATGCGCAGAAGACAGCGTCTCTGACCCTGCGGTTCAAGGATGGTGGGTGAAGTCACCCCCGCAACGCTGGGTGAAAACTCCCAGAGTCTAAGCCAGCTTGAAGGTTATCGTAGAAGTTCAGGGCCAACCGTCCCGAAAGAGGAGAATTGCAAACTAGTTGAGAGACTAAAACGTCGAGGCTGGTTACGGAAGCAACGGTTCTGGAAGAGTGCGAAACTTGCTCTCGATTAAAAAACGGCGTAGCAGTAATGTAACGAGATGACTGAATGGTGGGACAAACAAATTCAAAGGGCCGATCACTTGGCCGCCGTGTCTACCGGTTCCAGCGAATTGCTGACGTTCTACGCGCAATTGCTTCGAGCGCAAAAAGAGATCTACGAATTTCTCCGCAGCCGCAAGGGTTGGCTTCCATCAGGAGATCTTGAACGGGACTTGTCAGTAATTCGCGCTGCCTTAAAAGGATTCTTGAGAGCGGTTGAGTCATACGGCCCGGCGACTCTCGCTAGTGAGGCTCATGATCTGTCGCAAACAAGTGCAGATGTGATTAATGAGATGCTCACGAATCATTGGCGCAGCCCATCGGACATACAGTTTTTCGCGAAAGCATTTCTACAGCCTTATGGTCGCTGGTTAGTAGAAACTGGAGCACAGCCTCTGGGACGAGATCTTGCAGGAGGCGAAGGTCACTGTCCGTTCTGTGGTGGCAGTCCTCAAGTCAGTTTTCTCGAAAGGAAAGAAACTAATGCGGAAAGTGGCAATCGCAGTCTGATCTGCGCGACTTGTCTCTCGACCTGGTCATTTCGCCGGGTAGTGTGCGCAAGCTGCGGAGAAGAACGGCCGGCAAAGCTCGGCTATTTTCATTCACCAGAATTCGATCACGTGAGAATTGAGACTTGCGACACCTGCAGGCATTACATCAAAGGCGTCGATCTCACTCGGCTGGGTCTTGCCGCTCCTCTGGTTGATGAAATCGACGCCGCGCCTTTGGATCTTTGGGCGCGCGAACACGGCTATACTAAGATAGAATTAAACCTTGTCGGTCTATGATAAAGGTTTTCCTTGCTGCTGCTGGACTGCGTCGCACAGCTAAAGTTTAGCCGTGAAAGAAAAGTCATGGTCTCGGCAGAATAGCTACACACGTTTTGCTTACACCTTAAGATAGGTAGTCTCTAGCTTCGATGGATACTGTGAGTGAGATTTGGAGCGCACAGTTTTTTTGAGCCGGACCCGCTTAAGATCGACTGCCCACTTCTAAATTTCCAACCCTTTTAGCTCACTCCACCGACTAAAGACGTTCCCCGATTAGTTAGCCCCTAAAGTTACATTTTGGGTTTTGACGGAGTGGCTTGCTATGGAAGTCTCAAGACGAACCTTCATTAAGACTACTTTTATAGGCGGCGCGGGTGTCACTGTTTTTGGTTTTAATCTCGCTCCGGTCTATGCGCAAACGCAGGGACTCAAAATTGCCCGCACTACGGAAACTCGCAGCACCTGTCCATATTGTTCCGTCAGTTGCGGCGTCATCATTCATACACTTGGCGACAAGGCCAAGAACGTGATTCCGCAGGTGGTACACGTTGAGGGCGACCCGGATCATCCGATCAGTCGCGGTACTCTCTGCCCGAAAGGAGCTTCGCTCGAGCAGGACATTGTGAATGAGCGCCGTCTTCTTAAACCGCAGGTGCGGCGTCCGGGTTCGGACCATTGGGAGGATATCTCCTGGGATGATGCCTTTAGTGAGATCGCCCGCCTGGTAAAGAAGACTCGCGACGAGACCTTTATAGAGAAAGACCCTCAGGGCCTTCCTGCAAATCGGATGGAAACGGTCGGCTGGATCGGCGGCTGCACGGATACGAACGAATTGAATTACCTCGCGGGAAAATTCATGCGCGGTATGGGGGCCTGCTATTACGAAACGCAGGCCCGGGTTTGACACGGTCCGACGGTCTCCAGTTTGGGGCCCACATTCGGACGCGGAGCAATGACCAACGGTTATATCGACATCAAGAACACCGACATGATGTTGATTATGGGTGGCAACCCGGCGGAAAACCACCCTTGCGGATTTAAATGGGCAATCGAGGCAAAGTTAAAACGTAACGCGAAAATGATTGTCGTTGATCCTCGCTTTACCCGCACAGCAGCCACAGCAGACCTCTTTCTCCAGATTCGCGCCGGAGCAGACATCGCATTTCTCGGCGGTCTGGTCAACTATGCGATTCAAAACGATCGGATTGCCAAGGAGTATCTCGTCAACTACACGAATGCGGCTTTTTTGGTTAAAGAGGGATTCAAGCTGCCGGAAGATGGTTTGTATTCCGGATTCGATGCCGCAGCCCAGACCTACGAGAAGTCCACCTGGAACTACGAAGCAGGCGGAAACGTTGGTCCCAACCCTGCGACCGCAGCAGGAGTCTCAAATGTCGGAAACGAACAGCAAAAGCAAGGTCAACAATCAGTAAGTGATTTTGAGAAACAATCACCTGCTGTACAGAACCGGCCGTCAACGCCACAACCTACAAGAGCGGCGTCAGCCCAGGGCGAAACGGACCGGAACACCGGTGGCGGTCATCAGGCCGCTGGTCCAGTCGGGGCGGCAGCGCAGGGCGGTGTGAAGCCACCACCAATGCTTCCAGCCAACACGGCATACGACCTTTCACTCGAGCATCCCCGTTGCGTCTTTCAGTTATTGAAGAAACAGTACTCACGATACACGCCCGAAATGGTCGAACGCATTACGGGCATTCCCAAAGAGCAGTTCTTAAAGGCCGCCGAAATGTTCACCTCCGTGCGCAAGGACGGCGACATGAAGAAAGCCGCGACAATCATCTATGCGGTTGGCTGGACCCAGCACACCTTTGGGACACAAATAATTCGCACGGCGGCTATACTCCAACTGCTACTTGGTAATGTTGGTCGCGCAGGTGGCGGCGTTAATGCGCTGCGGGGCCACTCAAACATTCAAGGGGCCACCGACATGGGCGGGGTGTTTGATATCCTTCCTGGCTACCTGAAAGTGCCTTCTCCCACAGATGTCGACCTTGCCACGTATCTCAAGCGCACCACGCCTACGCCGTCGAAACCTGGTGAGTGGGACTCTTACAACTACTGGTCCAACACACCAAAGTTTATGGTGTCGTTCCTAAAAGCTCTCTACGGCGATGCCGCGAAGAAGGAGAACGATTTCGCATTTAACAACCTACCGAAGGTCAATCGTAACTACGGTTGGACGGAACTGTGGGACCGAATGTATCGCGGCGAGGTCAAAGGCTTATTCGCTTTTGGCATGAATGGAGTGGCAATTGGGCCGAATTCTCGAAAGAACATCGAAGCGCTCAAGAAGGCGGACTGGTTGGTGGTCGGAGAGATATACCCCGAGGAGACGAGCGAGTTCTGGAGGTCTCCTGGGATTACTCGTGAAGAGATGCAGAACATTAAGACCACGGTCTATCGGTTAGCGTGTGCGGGGTTTGCGGAGAAAGATGGGTCATTTACAAACTCCTCGCGCTGGTTACAGTGGAAGTATGTGGCCCTCCCCACGCCAGGCAGTGCAAAGCTCGATCAGGAAATTGTAGCGCAGATTTTTTTAAGGTTGCGTGAACTTTACCGAAAGGAAGGCGGCAAGTTTCCGGATCCGATTTTGAACCTCTCCTGGTCCTACACTATGCCGGAGAACCCTTCATTGTCGGAGGTTGCGAAGGAAATTAACGGCAAGGCCCTCGCGGATCTCACCGACCCACAGTCACAGCAAACGATTAAGACTGGCCAGCAACTGCCGGGCTTTGCCTGGTTGAAGGATGACGGGACCACGGCGTGTGGGAATTGGATCTATTCCGGTAGCTGGACCGAAGCCGGACCTCAACTCGCCCGCCGAGGGACAGAAGACCCGTCCGGCCTGGGCGTATTCCAAAACTGGGCCTGGTCGTGGCCGGCCAATCGACGTGTGCTCTACAACCGGGCATCGTGTGATGCGCAGGGCAGGCCCTGGGATCCCGAGCGCAGACAGGTCTGGTGGAACGAAGCTCAGCAAAAGTGGGTTGGCAATGATGTACCTGATTTCAAAGTGGACTCGAATCCCAAGGATCACATGGGTCCGTTCATTATGAATCCCGAAGGAGTTGGCCGAATCTTCGGTCCGCTCGCGGCATTTGCCGACGGGCCTTTTCCAGAACACTACGAGCCGATGGAAAGTCCTATCGCCAATCCGCTTCACCCGAGTCAGTCGAATAATCCAGTGGCTAAGAAGTTCACGTCTGACCTCGACAAGTATGGTACTCCGGCGGACGGGTTCAACGTCGTCTGCACTACCTATCGTTTGACCGAGCACTACCACTACTGGACCAAAAACAATCCCATGAACGTGCAGCTGGTACCCGAACCTTTCGTAGAGGTTCCGGCGCAACTGGCGAACGAGATGGGCATCACTGGGGGAGAGAAGGTAAAGGTGTCGAGTGCGCGCGGCATCTATATCGCCAAGGCGATGGTGACCAAACGAATCAAGCCGATGATGATCGACGGGAAGAAAACATACCAGATCGGCATTCCCATTCACTGGGGCTATCGCGGCATCAAGGAGGACGAAGGAAAGACCGCGCTCACTCCAGCGAATCAACTTTCGCCGGCCGCGATCGATCCAAATGCCTACACCCCGGAATTCAAAGGCTTCCTGGTCAAGATCGAGAAGGCATAGAAAGGAGGGCTGGAGATGAGTAATCCGCAAACATTTCAGATTCAAGAGATCTCGGCCCATCCTGGTCCAATTCCCGGCCAGGGCACCCGCCGTGAGGAGCAGGTTTGCAAATACATCGACGTGACGACGTGTATTGGCTGCAAAGCATGCGAAGTCGCATGTGTCGAGTGGAACGATCATCCCTTTCGTGAAACGACGTTCGATGACACTTACCAGACGATGCCATCTACGGAGTGGAACTATTGGAATCTGATCAAGTTTGCCGAGGATGAGCGAGATGGCAATTTGATGTGGCTGATGCGCAAGGATCAATGCATGCACTGCGAAGATCCGGGTTGTCTGCGAGCCTGTCCAGCCGATGGTGCCATAATCAAATACGAAAACGGCATCGTCGATTTTCAGCAGGACAATTGTATCGGCTGTGGCTACTGCATCTCAGGATGTCCATTCGATATTCCCAAGTTCAACGAGAAGACGAAGAAAGTCTACAAGTGCACGTTGTGTTCGGATCGAGTGGGCCAGGGGCTCGAGCCTGCCTGCATTAAAGCTTGTCCCACCGGATGTCTGCATTTTGGGACGAAATCCGACATGGTGCAGATCGCCAGTACGCGCGCGAAACAATTGCGCGAGCAGTCAGGCTTCGCAGATGCCGGAGTTTACGATCCTTCGTCGATTAAAGGCACTCATGTCATCTATGTTCTACATGACATCAAGCGTCCGGAACGTTACGGCCTGCCCGCGAATCCGGTCATACCGCCGAGCTATACGTACTGGAAGTGGCTGGCAAAACCAACCGGTTTAGCGATGGCCATGCTAGGAATAGGTGCAGTCTTTTTCCATCGCATCTTCTATGGCCCGAAGGTGCCCGAACCTGAAGACAGACCAGTCGCCGAAACAGGTCCACAGGATGAAATCGAAGCAGGGAGAAAGGAGCAGCCATGAGTTCCGTTGAGCAATTTGACCGTCGTGCGCGTGGTGAGTTCGCGCGCATTGGAAAGACGAGAGTTCATCGTGGTGAGCTGCTGCGACATCCCGTTTACACGCGTTTTCTGCATTGGTCTGTCGCGATCTTCTTCATCCTTTCCCTGATTTCCGGATTTGCCATCTATTCACCGTGGCTCTTCCGTTTTCTCACTCCGTTGTTTGGCGGCGGGCCGCGAACCCGCGCGTTGCATCCGTGGTTCGGCCTGGTATTCGAAGTGTTCTTTCTTTTTCAATTCATCAACTGGTTCGCGCCTATGGCCTGGACTCCAGCGGACAGCAAGTTCATTCGGCGTCTGAAAGAGTACGTGACCAATGAATACGAAGTTGAACCGGAAGACACAGGTTTTTTCAACGGCGGCCAGAAAATCTATTTCTGGTCCATTGCAATTAGTGGGTTGCTTTTCTTGATTACGGGATTATTAATGTGGTTTGACAACGCGGTACCCCGAGTCCTCGTAGCTATTAGCTATGTTGTTCACGACCTCAGCGCACTTGTGATGCTCGGCGGCTTGATTATTCATATCTATGAAGGCACCGCTCATCAGCCGGGAACATTTCGCTCCATGGTCGATGGGACAGTGACCGAAAAGTGGGCGTGGACGAATCATCCCGCGTGGTATAGAGCAGTGACTGGGCGCGACCCGCGCGAAGCCTACGAGCGAGAAAAGGGCCGGCAAGCCCGAACATCTGCGCGCCCTGAAGGCGTTGAGAATGAACGGGTCGTCCGCGACAAATCTACATAGACTCGTTCCACTTGAAACGATCTGTAAGAGGTATTGTGCTGATCGGCTTCTTCCAGAACGGGCGAACAACGAAGGAAGGAGACTTCTTCCATGTGCTACAACTGCGGATGTGGGATGCCTAATAACTATTACGGTTTGTTCCTTGTATTGGTTCTAATTCTGACCGCTCCATCTCTCGTGAATGCGCAAACATTGCGTTCCGCCGCCGCCCCAGCCGCATCATCGGCTTCGGCTGTTCGAGCTGTAGATGAGAAGAAGGCCGACACCTCGCCCGCCGTGGATGAATCCGCGATTAACGATCCTTTACTACGGATCCTGGTAGCCAAGAGCCTATTGACCGTCGACGAAGCGCGGTCCGTCACTACTACTGGCACACCAATGGAGCAACGCGATCGGCTGGCGGTGCTGTTGCGTGACAAGGGACTAATTTCTGCCACGGAGTTTGAATCTGTTCGAAGTGTCCCTTCGGACGCGACTGCTTCATCGTTTGTTAGCGCTACTCCGGCGCGCGAGGCGACCAACGAAACAGCGAAGAATAATCCTTCATCGCAAACGCCGGCCACGCCAACAAAGATTGCCGCTATCGTCCCGGTGCGCTTGCTCGGAATCGACACGCCAAAAAGAGAAGGGCTGATACCTGATATCAAGCTAGGCACGGGCGCGCGCTTGAAGCTATATGGCATCTTCAAGACCAGCATCATTCACGATTCCTCATCGCCGCAGGGAAACGATTTTCCCTTAACTCTTCTAGCATCTGATACAGGACCAGGGAACTCGCCAGAGTTTCATTTAAGAGCTCGCGGCCTGCGGCTGGGTGCGAACTTCGAGTGGCTCGACCCGGTGCCGAACATGGTGATCACGGGTAAAATCGAATTTGATTTTGAAGGTAATTTCACGCGCGTGAACAATCGCAACATCTCGTCGATCCGTTCCAGCCAACCCTCGATTCGTTTGGCCTGGGTGCGCATTGACCGAAGATTCAATGACAAGACTTCGGCCTTTGCGCTTTTCGGTCAGGACTGGTCGCCATTCGTTTCCTCGACGATGCCGAACATGATTGAGAATACAAATTTTGGCGGGCTTGGTTATGGTGCGGCTTACACGCGTATTCCCCAAGCTCGGTTTGGTTTCAATTTCAAAGCGGGCGGGTCTCGCTCCTTACAGTTCGGGCCTGAAATCGCGATTGTCGTACCTGCGTTCGGAGACCTGCCAGCGAATGTTGCCGACCAATTAGGATTTGGTGAGCGACAGGGAACGGATTCGCAGCAACCCGGAGTTCAGGGACGCGCCGTGCTTCAGTGGCAATTGGACAAAGCCGAGAACGTAGCGCCTGCGCAATTGATTGTGAGTTTTGAGCACGCGAAGCGCACGGCCATTGTGACAGGTGCCAGCGTACCGGCAGCTTTCAGATCAGCTTTTCCAAGCGGCGCGGAAGTCAGCAGCAATAGCAACGGCTACTCAGCCGAGGTTCAATTGCCCACCCACTTCATTACGGCAGTGGGCAAGTATTATTCCGGTTCTGACCTTCGTTTTTATTTCGCCGGTCAGTTGCTCTCGAACTTCAACGATACCGCCGGGCTGACTTCGACTGCCACCGCCTCATCGATCGATGGAGCATCGACCGTGGTGTTTGGTTTCCTGAATGGGGTACCCGTGATAGCACCGCAGAGACCTGTGCGCGGACAGGGCGGATTTGTCCAGCTCGGTTTTCCCTTGTCGCGGATCTTCGACGCAGATCCAAAGGGTCGTAATGCCGGCTGGACCGCTTACTTATATTACGGCTATGACCAGGCCACGGCGCGCGATGCGCGACGGTTTGGGCCTCGCGGTACGCGAAGCGATCTTTTCTCGGGCAATATTCAATACAAGTTGAATCAGTGGGTCACATTCGCCTACGAACAAGGATACTATCGCACTCGCGCAACGAATCGTTCAGGCCTAACTTTGTTGCCGTTGTTCCGTGGTATTCCGAGTTTCACGACTCACAATATTCGTTCGGAGTTCGCGGCGATCTTTTCCTTCTAGGTGGCGGGACGTTTTGGATAAAACAATGGGAGTTAGGCGACCGATAGTTGTTGCGATTAGCGGCTTTTCGTCCAACGTGGGCAAGACAACACTCATGTGCGAACTGCTTCGTCGCTTGCCGGGTTGGGAGGCGATTAAATTGACTCGCGGGCATTATCGGTCGTGCGGTAGAGATCCGCATCGATGCTGCGTAAGCGATTTGATCCGCGACGAGCCGGTGATTCGTTCTGGCCGCGAAGCGAACTATGAAGCCGGCAAAGATACCGGGCGCTTCTGGGATGCGGGCGCGGCCAACGTGCATTGGGTAATCGTCAAGGATGACCAGGTAGAGCGCGGGATCAAAGAAGCGCTCACGCGTGTCAAAAGCGACGGGGTATTAATCGAAGGAAACAGCTTTCTTGAATATGTCACCGCCAATATCGCCGTGATGTGCGCGCGCGCGGAGGGCGGAAAAGTAAAACCATCCGCACGGCACGCACTTACAAAAAGCGATCTCCTATACCTTTCATCGCTTGACGGAGATGGGGTTGGGGCACAAACAAGATTTGAAAAATGGTGTGCTGGTCTACCAATAGATCTTGACTTCGATGGTTTGCCGATTCTAACCCTTATAGATCTTTCGCAAATCCTCGCACGCATACGCAAGAATCAAACAGCTTTGTCGGTACTGTCATCCGGCCGCGGGTAGAAGTGACCATTCGGATTTTGAGTAAACAATCGATCCACGGCGGATTGGATGGCATGGCTGCCACCCGGCAGATCTTGAAATCACCCACCCGTTCGGTCTTGACTTCCCGCCGTTGCTAAGTGATTGTCCTTCTATCTACCTAAATTACTATGAGTCGAGAAAGTCAGGATCGTAGTCGTCATCTACCTTTGCACGCTGCTCGGCGCGTGGTGATTAAGCTTGGCACCAGCCTGGTAACAAACGAGGCGGGCGGATTCAGCTTAGAACGTGTCGAACCAATAGTGCGAGAGATCGCGACTTTGCGAAGACAAGGCCGACAGGTAGTGCTGGTTTCTTCGGGCGCGGTCGGCCTCGGGGCAGGGCATCTGGGCTTACCCAGTGAACGCCAGAATGATGTAGTGACAAAACAGGCATGCGCAGCCGTTGGCCAGAGCTTGCTCATGCACGCTTACGAACAACTTTTCCGCGCGCACCAAATCAAGATCGCGCAACTTCTCGTTACCGAAGACGACTTCGCCGACTGGCATCGTTATCAGAATCTACGTCGGACTATGGAGAAGTTACTGAAGCTGGGTGTGCTCCCGATTGTTAATGAGAACGACACGGTATCGATCGCCGAACTAAAGAAAATCGGCGACGACGGTCAAAGGGTGTTCAGTGACAATGACCTTCTCGCGGCGCTGGTGATGAGCAAATTGGGAGCGGAAGTGCTGTTGTTATTAACGGATGTGGATGGCCTCTTGTCACGAGGATTTGAAGCAAACAACGGAAGGACATCGTCGGTGATTCCCGTCGTGACTGAACTCACGCCAGAGTTAAAGGCGCTGGCGGCTGGACGGTCACAACGCGGGCGTGGTGGCATGACGACTAAACTTGAAGCCGCGCAGATTGCCACCCGAGCCGGCATCGCCATCATCGCAAACGGCACGCGGCCTGATATCCTGACAGAAATCTTCGAGGGTAAAGCGATCTGTACAGTGTTTGATTCACCCTCACGTTTGCGCGGGAAGAAACGCTGGATCGCGTTCGCTGCCAATGCGCGTGGGAGGCTGGTAGTCAACGAGGGCGCACGTGAAGCTCTCCTGCACGACAAAGCGAGTCTGCTGGCGTCAGGCGTCGTGCGCATCCTCGACAATTTCGCGGCGCAAGACGTAGTCAGCGTCCTGGATGTTGACGGACGCGAATTTGGGCGCGGGATAGTTAGCCTCGATAGTCGCGAAGCATTGCGGCTGATTGCTTCGACGGATAAGAAACGACAACGAGCGAAGGATCGCGTCCTGATCACTCGCGATAACTTAGTTGTCAACCATGTCGTAATAGCAGAGGGAAGTTCTGATACATGAGTAGTGGTATTTCGCCAATTGATCCTCTGACTCGTGTTGCCAGGAGAGCGCGTACAGCAGCGCGCCGGTTGGCAGTATTGCCGGTTGAAACACGTAACGCAATTTTGCTCGCTGCTGCCGCGGAAATTGAGAATCGCTGTAAAGAAATACTCGCAGCGAATGAGCGTGATTGCGAAGCAGCACAAGAGGAAATCAAGGCCTGCCGAATGACGCAGGCTTTGTTTGATCGTTTGCAAACGACCGCGCGCGGTGTGTCAGATATGGCAGCGAAGGTTCGTGCGGTGGCCCAACTGCCCGATCCGCTTGGCCAGAGGTTCGCCGCCACCGAAATAGATGAAAAGCTCATGCTGCAAAAGGTTTCTTGTCCGTTGGGCGTGATTGGCATCGTCTTCGAATCAAGGCCCGATGTAATACCGCAGGTGAGCGCGTTGTGCCTCAAGTCGGGAAATGCGGTGCTGCTTAAAGGCGGCACAGAAGCCGCACATACAAATCATATGTTGGCTCACATCTGGCGTGACACCCTGGCTGAGTTTAATGGAGAGTTAGTTGACGCGGTCAGTCTCTTACGAACGCGCGAAGACGTGAGCGCGATGTTGGAGTTGCGCGGTTTGATCGATCTCGTAATTCCACGCGGTTCGAAAACTTTTGTGGATTACATCGCTACCCACAGTTCCGTTCCCGTGCTGGGGCATGGAGAAGGGATTTGTCATATCTACGTGGACCAGCAGGCTGATCTGGAAAAGGCATGGAATGTTGCGTTTGATGCTAAGACGAATTATCCGGCGGCGTGTAATTCCGTTGAGACCCTCCTGGTACACGAAGCGATAGCCACTCAGTTTCTACCGGAAATGATCAGCCGTTTTCAAGCAGCAGCCGTTGCAGTACGTGGTTGCAAGTACACGCGCGAGTTGCTGGGAGATAAATCCATCGTCGCAGCGACGGATGAAGACTGGACGACGGAGTATTCAAATCTGATCATAGCGGTCAAGGTCGTTAGCAGTTTTGATGAGGCCATTGCGCACATTGACCAGTACGGTTCAAAACACACCGAAGCGATCATCACTGAAGACCGCGCCACGGCCGAACGCTTTATGGAATTGATTGACGCCGCGGGCGTTTATCACAATGCTTCCACCCGCTTTGCCGATGGCTTTCGCTACGGACTGGGAGCGGAAATAGGCATCAGCACCTCCAAGTTGCACGCGCGCGGCCCGGTTGGGCTGGAAGGCTTAGTCACCTATAAATATAAGCTCTTCGGCGATGGCCACACGGTTGGTAAATACAAAGCTAAAGGACAATCAAGAGGCGAGAAATGAACGACGGTATCAGATTGTCCAGTCCCGCCGGTGTTTCAATTGGGACAGCAAGTCCGCTTGACGGTGCCCATGTGTCGTTCACAAGCCGGTCGGCGCCCAAAGAGCAAGCCGCTATTGCTTGTTAGAACTCAATCTGCCGAACTAGTAAATAGATCATCTCACCGGTCATACTGCAATCACTTTATAAGAGAGCGCGAATCAATCAATTCCATTGCCTATTGCGGTCAGAGCACGTCCTCCGCTGATGAAGACGAAGCGAATCCAAATTAGCTATCTACTTCGGCCACATTGGAAAACTCTCATTGTCGCCTTTATTGCGGTAATCGGAGAGAGCGCTGCGGATCTGCTTGAACCCTGGCCACTGAAAGTCGTGTTCGATTATGTGCTGGGTTCCAAAAAGATGCCTGGATGGCTTGCCGGCATCGTTAATTCCGTTGCGGGACGTGACAAGTTGGCAATTCTTTATTTCGCCGCTTTCTCAGTTATTGCCATCGCCGCAGTGGGGGCCATCAGCTCTTATGGCGAAAAGTATTTGACTACTTCCGTTGGCCAGTGGGTTATGCACGATCTTCGACGGACGCTTTATCACCACATTCAGCGTTTGTCGCTCTCTTACCACGACCAGAAGAAAACCGGTGACGTAATCAGTCGAGTTACAAGCGACATCGATGCAATCCAGGACTTCGTTTCGCAGGCACTGTTGGGCATCGTCGTCAATGCCCTGACTTTGGTTGGCATGCTCGCTGTAATGTTTTATCTCGACTGGCGCTTCACACTGATCGCGCTATCGGTAGCGCCATTCCTCTTCGCAGTGGTTTACGTCTACACACGTCGCATCAAAAAAGCGTCACGCGCGGTTAGACAAAAAGAGGGAGAAGTTGTTTCGATCGTTCAGGAAGTTCTTTCTTCGATACGCGTCGTTAAAGCATTCGCGCGCGAGGATTACGAACAGTCGCGCTTCGAACATCAGAGTCTCGAGAGCGTAGAAACTGCCTTGCGCGCTCGTAGTCTGAAAGCGAAACTGGCGCCGATCGTGCAGATCATAGTTGCAGTCGGCACCTGCCTGGTTTTGTGGTATGGCGTCAAACTTGTTCTCGCAGGAAAGATAACAGCGGGCTCGCTGCTCGTTTTCTTTCTCTATTTGGGCAAGATGTACAAACCCATGCGAGAACTCTCCAAAATGACTGACACACTGTCGAAGACTGCGGTTGGTTATGAGCGCGTCAAGGAAGTGATTGAAACCGAGCGCGAAATACGTAACGTGAAGGGCGCGCTCCCGGCCCCCCCTTTCAAGGGCCAGATTGAGTTTTCTCACGTCGACTTTGGTTACACAGCCGATAATCTCATATTGAAGGATGTTGATTTCAAGATCGAGCCGGGACAGCTGGCCGCGTTTGTGGGCCCAACCGGCGCCGGCAAGACTACGATTGCCAGTTTGGTCGCGCGCTTTTATGACCCCGTAAAAGGAGAAGTAAGAATCGACGGAAAAGACGTGCGCAGTTACAAAATAAAGTCTGTTCGCCGGCAGATCAGCTTTGTGCTGCAAGAAAATCTGTTATTTCACGCATCTATCTGGCAGAACATTGCTTATGGCAGGCCTGAAGCCTCCAGCGCGGAAATCATCGAGGCGGCGCGCCTGGCAAATGCAGATGAGTTCATTATGAAGATGCCAGACCACTACGACACGCTGGTGGGCGAGCGAGGCGTCACACTTTCCGGCGGTCAGCGTCAGCGTATTGCAATTGCTCGCGCCATCATTCGTAAGTCGCCAATACTGGTTCTTGATGAGCCAACATCGAGTCTGGATTCGGCTTCCGAGGAACTTGTATTCGAAGCGCTGGCCCGTTTGATTGAAGGAAAAACATCAATCGTGATTGCTCACCGGTTGGCGACCGTAAGACGGGCAGATGTGATCTTCGTATTGGACGACGGCTCAATCGTCGAACAAGGCACTCATGAGGAGTTGCTTTCGCGTGGGGGTTTGTATGCTGAACTTCACGAACTTCAGTTTCGCGGCGAAGAGAGCAGCGACCTCATCAGGCCATAGAGGAGGCCACCAAATGTATTTTCATGGTTTAGCCTCAGCGTCTTTGAGAGTTGTTGTCACCGGAATCCACACCTGAAGATCATTCTACCCAATTCGCCGGTTTCATCTACTGCCACACTCCTAATCTCTCATTAATCCCCTCGCAGAGCCTTTTATTGTGTTCACAATTGTGAACACCTTGAACTTATTTCCGCTGCTCCACCTTGAATCTAAATTATTCCAGCATTATTATTCGGGCCGCCAGGGAGGGCACCGTTTATTTCTGTAAGACGCGTTGCTTGAGTAATTGAAATTGCTAGAACACTCACCACGCAAACCGACGGAGAAAAAAAGATGACGTTCCCAGTTCTAATAGCAGAGTTCGTCGGCCCGAATGGCAAAGGCCACGGCATGATCTTAATGCGCGAGGACGGTGAGTTCGAAGGACTCGTGCTGCGGACGGAGCGGGCCGTAAAGCAAGAACACGCATGTTGGGAGCACAGAATCGAGGATTACGAGGTTTGTGCCGTCTCAGAGGCGCTGCCTCCCGTGAAGGAAATGATTTGCGAAGAACTGGGCCTTGATTTCGATTAGATCGTAGAAGACTCAAGCCCCGTTCTCTGTGCCTGCTAATCATGCGGGTCATCGTGTAAAGCTCAACTGTCGCTCACGAAAACTCAGGCGCATCAGCGGGTACGCTTTACATGAACTCCTCCATAAGTTCAGCGAATGTCTCCTTGTTCAGCCCGAGCTTTTGCTGGACTAAGGGGCCATTCCGGAGCGCCACTTCTTGATCCTCATATGTTGGCTGCTGGTTTTGGTAGAAGACACCTATCGGGATACGTTCACCCCACTCGAATGATTTCTCTAATGCGAGCTCAACATTCCTCGCGTCGTAGTCCGGCTCGACCTCAAGTTTGTAGTTGCGCTTGCGGAAATATTCGTAGGTATTTATCTTGTTGTAAGTAACGCATGGGCTGAAAACGTCCACGAGCGAAAACCCTTTATGGGCGACGGCTCCCGCAAAGAGATCCGCCAGATGTTTGTTCTCCCCTGAAAAACCGCGCGCGACATAAGTTGCGCCTGAGACAAGCGCCAGGGCGATGGGGTTAATTGGCAGTTCAACATTGCCCAAAGGCGTCGACTTGGTGCGCACCTCTTTCATCGTTGTGGGGGAGGCTTGACCGGTCGTCAATCCGTAAATCTGGTTGTTCATTACGATGTAGGTCAAATCCAGATTGCGTCGCATGGCGTGAATGAAATGTCCCAGACCGATTCCGTAACCATCGCCATCTCCGCCAGTAATTACTACGTTCAAGGCATGATTGGCGAGCTTGATTCCTGTGGCGACAGCCACAGCACGTCCGTGCAAGCTGTGCACCCCATAGGAATGGATGAAACCAGGCAAGTTCGATGAGCAGCCGATGCCGGAGACGATCATCAAGTCTTTGGGCTTAATTCCTAACCTTCCAGCAGCGATTTGGAGCGCGCGCAGCACTCCGAAATCACCACACCCTGCACACCAGTCTGGTTCAACCTCACTTGCGTAGGTTTCGATGGGCAATTCAATTACTGTAGCCATATCCGAATCTCCTTCTAAGTCTCGAGTCTGGAGTCAAAGAGAATCGCCATGACTCCAGACTCCTGACTTGTTTAGCCTGCCTCTGCTGTCAGAGCTTTAACAGCTTGCCATGAGTAAGTTGAGCCTGTGGCGGCCCCGATAGACAAATCCCCGCGCTTTTCGCCGCCGTCGCGGGCTACCATCTCAATTTGCCACAATGGCTCGCCGTATTCACTCTCCTCAATCTTCTCAATCTTCCCGGGTCGGACTTTATCTGCCAGGTGCACACGAACGTAGTGATAGCCCATCTCTCGCGCCTCTTCCAGCGTGACATCAGTCGAACGCGGCTGGTCTTCAAGAATCGCGCGTAGTTGTTCGATAATGTGATGTGGTTCGAACGGTTCACCATCGTATTTCAAGATCAGATCATTAACACCGAAGCCGGTTTCGGCACGCAGATGACGAGCGAATTGCCCGGTGTAATTGCACTCAACGCAGACCGTGCGCTTCGTACCGCGGAGAATCTCGCTCACCTCGCTGGCGTGAAAAGGATAGAGGTATTTGATCTGAAGATGATTGGCGCGGATGCCCTGCTCGGCAAGTAAAGCAATGGCTTCACCAATCACACCCTTCGTCGAGCCCCAGCCAATCAGAGTGACCTCAGCATCGGGTGGGCCTTCCAGTTTAGGCGGAGTCAGTTCTTGCAAGACCTTGTCAAGCTTACGCATGCGCTTCTCTTGTATCTTGCGCCGCACAGGCGGATTTGTGAAGACATCGCTGATCACAACACCTTCTTCGTCATGATCGTCGGTTGCTGCCACGTACATCGCTCCCTCCGTTACTTTTCTGCAAGGTTGTGTGCCTCGACCGCCGAGTAGTAACAATCGGTTGTATCGGTTGGCGCAATGATAACGCGAGGGTAATCGCCCTGAGACGCGCCGAAAACCTGATTGAGATCAGCTTGCTCCGTTTTGGTAGGGATACCGGTAGATGGCCCGCCTCGCTGGACTTCGATAATCACTACCGGGGCTTCGATCATTCCAGCCTGTCCGATGGCCTCCGTCATCAAGGCAAATCCGCCGCCTGACGTGCCGCACATCGCACGTACTCCAGCGTGCCCCGCGCCTATGGCTATATTGACAACGGCCAATTCATCCTCGCATTGCTTGACTACTACGCCGCACTTGGCTCCATGCGCAGCCATCCAGTGCAGGACAGATGAAGCTGGCGTCATGGGATATGCTGAATAGAGCTTACAGCCGGCGGCAACAGCGCCCAAAGCAAAAGCCTCATTGCCAGTCATGAAAGGTCGCTTGATGCGCGTGTAGTTCCACTCGTAACCAAGTGGCACAGAATTATCCTTCGCGAAATCGTACCCAGCTTGAGCGACCCGGACGTTCTGATCAACGACTGCCTCACCCTTGTGCTTGAAGGTATCTGCCAACACAGTCGCTGCCATCTCAAACTCCAGTCCCAGCAGATAGAGGAGGGCGCCCAGTGCTACAGTGTTTTGCATTATGGGTGGAAGGCGCCCAAAAGATTTGGTTAGCTCTTTAATGGGCAATGGGACAAGCAGAACCTGGCTGCCAATGAGCGTTGAATCACAGGTGAGCTTGTCTGCGTTGTATATGATGGCGCCCCCGGGTTCGACCTCACGGGCGTGACGTTCAATAGCATCTTGATTCAGTGCGATCAGCACATTCAGATGATCCCCATGCGAGAAGACCTTTTTCTCAGCTATGCGCACACGCAGCCAAATATGGCCGCCGCGAATCACCGATTGGTAACTATTGTAGGCAGTTACATAGAGGCCAAGTCGACTACAAGTTTTCGCAATCGTGTCGCCGGACTTGTCTAGTCCGTCTCCAGCGGCTCCCCCAATACCAACAATAACGTCTCTCTTATTTTCCATGGGTAAGCTCCTGCGAATGGACGTCCCCGCTCCCATCAGGGCGAGAGGGCTTCGAGTATCAGTTAGAGGTCTGTTGCGCGCCTCACGGATGCAGCCTCTCATTCGCCGGCTCACGTCCGTTCTGGAGATTCGGCAACGAGAACCAGGAGTAGAAAGCCGCCCTGAAGGACAATCAACTGGACGAATGAAAGAGAGCTTCGATTGTGACGGTTAATATATCAATGTTGGGCGACTAGCTCAATAGTGCGGCTATACCCGCCGATGCTGCCGGTGTTGGGCATAAGAGTATGCGCTGGCTTCGGTGGATCAGCGAGGTTCTTCACTCCCTAGGAGTGAGATATTTATAGACCGAAACATAACAAGTACCAGGCGCCGTTCGGAGGAGCGGAACTCAACTGGACTGGTACTCGTCTAGACACCTTTCGCTCCTCCGACCGGCGCCGGACGGGTATTGGGTCGCGAGCTATAAACATCCCCCTTTCATAGGACGCCTCACCGAACTGAAGATACCGCGATTGATCGTCGCGGCATTTCTTTTTATCTGTGTCTGTTATCTAACAGCTTCCTGGTAAGCCTGTCATTGAGTAAGAGAGTACGACACCGGACAGACTGAAGGCTATAAGATGCTCACATGCCTAATTATGATCACCTACCGCCATCTCCGGCGGAGCGGGGCGATGCGTTAGACCTCGTAAAGAGGTTTGCATATGTGGGTTATATGAAAATCGTCTCAGGAACAGAGGAAGAGTTTGAGGAACTGTGGCGAACGGCTTTCAATGTAGCGAACGTTGAGCCTAACCCTCCATTATCCACGCCTGTGGATTACTAATATCATTGCATAGCGTTGTTCCGGACTGATCGATGACTTCCTCATATGTATAACCAAATCCCCTCCAGTTTTTGAGCAAAATATGTTATAGCGCGTCGCAGCCTGTCAAGACGTGTGTGACCAGGCAACACTCAGGTTTTATGCTTGCATCTCAAGCCCTGTTTGCTCATTATGATTTTACCTTGCTTGAGGATCTTATCCTGCTTGAGCTATCCACCATGCGATGCGGTGCCCAGCTTCCTACTTGAGAGACTTCTATGATTAGTGTCAAAGAGCTAACGAAAAAGTACGCGCGAAATCTGGCGGTTGACCATATTTCGTTTGAAGTGAAGAAAGGCGAGATCGTCGGCTTTCTGGGACCAAACGGCGCCGGCAAGACTACGACGATGCGCATGTTGACGTGCTTCCTGTGGCCGACTTCGGGAACAGCCACGGTTGCCGGATTCGATGTCCTCGATCAGCCGCTCGAGGTCAAGAAACGGATTGGATATCTACCTGAAACTCCGCCCCTTTATCACGAGATGATAGCGGATGAGTACCTTGCCTTCGTCGGGAAGCTGAAGGGGTTATCCGGCGCCGACTTGGGCAAGCGGGTGGACTACGTGTGCGAGCGCTGCGCCATCACCGATGTCAGGACCAAACAACTCGGCAAACTGTCGAAGGGTTATCGGCAGCGTGTGGGGCTGGCACAGGCGATTATTCATAATCCCGACGTATTGATTCTTGATGAGCCGACTGCCGGTCTCGATCCAAAACAAATCAACGAGACTCGGGACCTGATCAAGAGCCTGGCTGGAGATCACACGATTATTCTCAGCACGCACATCCTGCCCGAGGTTGAACAGACATGCGAGCAAGTGATCATCATTAACAAAGGGAAAGTCGTGGCCACTGATTCTGTTCGGAACCTGCAAGGCCGCGCTCGAGGCGCGGAGTCAATGATGGTCGATGTTGGTGGCCGAAATGGCACGCTCGATCTCACGCTTGTTCGGCAGAGACTGGAGCAGATCGCCGGAGTCACCGCTGTGGTCATCAAGGAGACACACGACGGCCGTAGCATCTTCGAAATCGGGAGTGAGAAGAGTTTTGTCCGAGGCGATCTGGCACGTGCCGTGGTTGAATCAGGCTGGGATCTCAACGAGCTGCGACCGACCGCGATGAGTCTGGAACAGGTCTTCTTACAGCTAACGAGCGAGGAAGCGCCAACGCAAACTGAAAAGCCCGAGCAAGCTGAAAAGGCGATAGAAAAGGAGACGATCTCATGAGAAACATCTGGATTATTTGCCGGAAGGAACTGCGCAGCTATTTTGTCTCGCCGATCGCATATTTATTGCTGGTCATGTTCGCCCTAATCTTCGGGTTCTTCTTTTGGAACTCGCTTGGATATTTTGTCCTCATGGGTATGGAATCGCAGATGCGCGGCCAGGAGATGCCCATGAATCTCAACGAGCAGATCGTCCGGCCACTCTTGTCAAACGTCGGAGTGATCGGACTGTTCTTTATTCCCATGATTTCAATGCGCCTGTTTGCCGAAGAAAAGCGCAACGGAACAATCGAGTTGTTGACTACTTCGCCCATTCGCGACGTCGAAGTGATCGTCGGAAAATGGTTGGCCGCGGTGATCCTCTATGCCTGCCTGCTCTTGATCACCGCTGTGAATTTCCTGTTTCTCTTCAAGTACGGAAATCCTGACTGGAAGCCGCTGGCAATCGCATACCTGGGGTTGCTGCTGCAGGCGGGGAGTCTTTTGGCGATCGGCACTTTCATCTCGACGCTTACAAAGAATCAGATCATCGCGGGTGCGGTTACTTTTGGCGTTTGCCTGTTGCTTTGGGTGCTGGAATGGGTCAGCGGTTATGAAACTGCCACCTGGGCCAAAGTGCTGGCCTACGTGTCGGTGATCACGCACTTTGAATCGTTCGCCAAAGGAGTACTGGATTCGAAGGATGCGATCTTTTACGTGACCATGATCTTCATGGGGCTGTTTCTTACCACACGGTCCATGGAGGCGCTGCGCTGGAGGTCATAGATGAATACGGAATTACTCAGGACCAGGCAGACGAAGTTTGCAGGATACGTCACGGTTTACGTACTCATAATCGTCACCGCGGTAGTAGTGGCCAACGTTCTCGCCAATCGCTACGACAAATCTTATGACGGCACCGCCAACAAGCGTTATAGCCTGTCGGATCAGACCAGGAAGATCATCAGGGAATTGAACCAGGACGCGACCATTCGCTATTTTGATCAGGGCACCAGATACGGACAAGCTAAAGACCTTTTGGACCAGTATGTGACGCTCTCTTCGAAGATTCACGTCGAATACGTTGATCCTGACAAGAGCCCGGAGGTGGCGCGCGAGGCAGGCATAAAAAACTATGGGACTGCAGTCGTGCAAATCGGCGCAAAAAAGGAAGAGGCGAATGGCATTACGGAAGAGGGCATCACCGGCGCCTTAATTCGCAATCTGAAGGGAAAGACTCGGACCATCTGCTTTGTCAGCGGCAGCGGTGAGCATCAGATCGATGACTCTGATCGCAACGGCTATTCCCGTTTCAAGGACCTGCTTAGCAAGGATGAATACGAGTCGAAATCGATTAATCTGCTGCAAAAGGCTGAGGTTCCTGGCGAATGCACAGTGCTTGTGGTCGCTGGACCGACCGGCGATTACCAGCAACCTGAAGTTGATGCCGTTAAGAAGTATGTCGAAGATGGCGGGCGCGCGTTTTTCATGCTCGACGCTCCGCTTAAGATGGGCCGCGAGATTGCAGACAATGATGAGTTGACGAAACAGCTTCAGAGTTGGGGTGTAACGGTAAACAAGGATCTAATCCTTGACCTAAATCCGGTCGGTCAGCTCATGGGTGTGGGTCCGCAAGTAGCACTCGTCTCGGCCTACGACTCACACGCAATTGTGAGTGCGATGAAAGGAACGGCCACGGGCTTCCCGTTTTCGCGCTCATTGGAAATTAAGAACGGCGACAAGACTACGGTTGAAAAACTCTTCAGTTCGTCCGACAACAGCGTGGCGACTACGAACCTGAGTTCCGGCCAGGTCGATCCAAGCGATCCGAAGAACAAAAAAGGACCGCTTACAATCGCAGCAGCGGGATCCTATAACACCGGAAAAGAGAATGTGCAGGGTCGCTTCGTAGTGCTCGGAAGTTCGTTTTGGGCGGCGAATTCATTTATCAGTTTTAATGGCAATCGCGATCTTGCTCTAAACGCCATGAACTGGCTGTCGTCCGACGAAGACCTGATCTCGATTCGTCCCAAGGAGCAGGACGACCGCCGGATAACGATGACTCAATCTCAATTTAGCTGGGTGCGAGCCACCAGCCAGTTTCTGTTACCGCTGGTTGTAGTTGTCTTTGGCGCCTCCGTTTGGTGGCGAAGAAGATAACCGCTGAAGGTTAGAGCGATTAATTTTTAAGGAACGCTCGATGAAGAACAGAGGATTGACTATTGCTGCTGTAGTTCTAGCATCGCTGCTTGGAATTCTGTACTGGTCCAATCATCATAAGCCGGACGAAAGCACGTCCACTGCCGCTACTCCCTCGGAACCCACGCCGAGGATTTTGACGCTCAATGAAGGTGATATAAGCAAGATCGAACTGAAGAAGAAGGCTGGCGACCAGATCGTGCTCGCCAAGGATAGTGGCGGCAAGTGGCAAATCACCGCTCCGAAATCGTTGGGTGTCGATCAGACCGCCGTGTCCAGTGTGCTGTCGACCCTGTCATCGCTGAACTCGGAGCGTCTGGTTGATGAGAAGGCGGCAAACCCGGGCCAATACGGTCTCGCTGCGCCTGCGCTTGAAGTTGCCGTCAGCGATAAAAACAACGCCACCCACAAATTGCTGATTGGCGACGATACGCCTACGGGCAACGGTGCTTACGCCAAGCTGGACGGCGACTCGCGAGTGTTTACGATCGCGAGCTACACGAAAACCGAAATCGACAAAAGTCTGAACGATCTGCGTGACAAACGCCTGATTACTGCTGATGCCGACAAGATCAGCCGCCTCGAACTGATTGTGAAGCAACAGGATATTGAGTTTGGACGCGACAAGGATCGGTGGCAAATTCTAAAGCCTAAACCGCTCCGAGCCGACGGAACAAAAGTCGACGAGCTTGTGCGTAAACTAACCGACGCTAAGATGGACGTAAGCGCCGACACAGACGCAAGCAAAGCAGTAACCTCATTCGCCTCAGGCGCTGCGGTCGCGACCGCGAAAGTGACAACCGATGCGGGCCTCCAACAGCTCGAGGTGCGCAAAGACAAAGACGACTATTACGCAAAGTCGAGTGTGGCTAACGGTGTGTACAAGGTCGCAAGTGATCTGGGCCAGGCGCTGGACAAAAAGTTGGACGACTTTCGCAATAAGAAAGTATTCGACTTCGGCCTGAACGATCCTGGCAAGATCGAAATTCATGACGGTGCCAGGATTTATCTTCTGACCAAAGGCGGTGAGGACTGGTGGTCGGCGGACGGAAAGAAACTCGATAGAGGTGGGGCGGTGGCCCTTCTGGACAATCTCCGCGATCTTGAAGCTACCGATTTTGCTGAGTCTGGATCTACGGCAGCCCTAATCGAGATAACCGTAACGTCCCATGACGGGAATCGCGTCGAGAAGGTACTCATCTCAAAGGGCGACAAGAACC